>Ga0209589_1003791_pt1 | contig 26347 bp, 16 predicted proteins | sample CowpeawhiteBW_FD_187525 | JGI IMG/M metagenome (GOLD analysis project Ga0209589, IMG submission 187525) | Root nodule microbial communities of legume samples collected from California USA - Cow pea white BW (SPAdes) (version 2) | ecosystem: Host-associated > Plants > Roots > Nodule | place: USA...
TGACTGTAAAGAAGCCACTGGATGTGATGGAGGGCCAGAGTGAAGGAGAGAGCGTAACGAAAGAGGCTACCACAGAGGCTAACCGGGATGATGACGCGACGGAGACGGGGAAACGAAGACAGCGCGATCGAGATGAAGCGAAGAAGAGAACGCCGACGGAGACGGCGCGACTGAGACTGCGCGACGGAGACGGTGCGAAGGAGACTGCGCGACGGAGACGCCGCGAGGGAGATTGCGCGACAGAGACGCCGCGAGGGAGACTGCGCGACGGAGACGCCACGACGGAGACTGCGCAGCGCGACGACGTGACGAAGACAGCGCAGCGCGACGGAGATGGGCGCGACGGCGCGACGAAGACAGCGCAGCACGACGGAGATGGGCGCGACGACGCGCGAAGACGGCGCAACGCGACGGAGCTACGACATGGCTTAGGTTTTCGATTGATCGAATTAGGTTTTCGTTTGGGTGAGGTTACAGCACTGTAAACTTACATTTTCGAAAGGTTGAGGTTATGGCAGTGTTAACTTAGGTTTTCACTTGGAAAAATTTCATTTACTTCAGAGAAGAATGTGTTGTAATTTGCGGAGGTCATAAACCTTCTAAGAAAAAATAAAAAACCTCCTCGATTATTAGCATTTAGAAAAGTTATCATAATCAGTCTATATGAATTTTATTTGTGGAGGTCTTTTTAACCTCCATAAAATGACCCATGCTATATATCCTTTTTTTTGTAGTGTTAAGCAAATAATTAAATGCAGCTGAAGTGAAATACATGTGAGGAGTCATGTCCAAATAAATGGGGATTTGTTTTACGGTTTTTGTACAAATTTTAGATAGTTGTGGAATTATGAGACATCATGTTATACATACTCAATATGAACTTCACAAATGACATTGGAGTCCCTGGGAAGAACACATTAGTTCATTGCAATAAGTCTTAATCAAATAATACAATTACAGATGTAGTAAAATATATGTAGGAAGCCATGTCAAATTAAGTGGGGAGTTGCTTTAAGATTTTTGAACATATTGTGGACAATTTTGAAATATGAGACAAGTTGCTTTAGAGTTTTTGTACATATTGTGAACAATTCAAAAATTATGAGTTATTATGTTATACGTCCCTAATATGGACCTCATAAATGACGTTAAAGTTCTTAGGTATAATACAATTGTACATTGTAGTCATTCTTAACCAATTAATAAAATGACAGTAGCAATGACACACATGTGGGGATGGATGTGCAAATAAGTGGAAAATTGCTTTTGAATTTTTATATAAATTCTGCGCAGTTTTGGAATTAGTAGACAACGTGTGTGTACAACTTCCAAACTTATGCACACCACTTTCTATAACAACTCTAACAATGCATACCAAAGTTTGTTGCTGAAAGTTTCATATTATAATGCAAATACCAAAATTTATACCATTTCTTACAAAGCATATTGTTCAACATATATGTTAGAACAAACTCATCTCAACCAACATGGTGCACCTAAAATGTTGTGAACAACAATGCTTCAGCCTATACATTTGGCATTTACAATTCCTCGAATAATTACAATTCACAATAGAATAAATTTATACCAATAAATTTTAACTCCTAAATAATAAGTCATATTCACGAAGCACATGTTGCCTTCTTTTGTTGTCTACATCTAATATCCATTGACTTATGTATTACTCCTGAATATGTTGAAGTTGTTCCTGCACAATTACATATTATTCACTCATAACAAAACATAATATTTAAACCAAAAAATGCACAAAATGCACAATAGAAATAAAAAACCGATTCAAATTACATTTTCCTTATGTGAAATCTTCCCAACCATTACATCTAAAATCCTATCAATTGAAAACATAACAAAGATAAATAAACAAACAACATAAGTGAATCAAATTTCTTGCACAACCCCAAATAACAAAACATTACACCAAAAAACTCAATAATAAATGAAAAATTCTTCCCCAATAATCAAAACATACACTCATCAATGCCCTAACAACTCACACCAATGAAACATTTTACCCTATAACACACACTGACCAAAACAAAATGGAAAACAACAAATCTTAGCCCACCAATCAAAATATACATTCAACGAAAGAATGCCCCGCCTTGCCAATTTGTGAACGAAGACAAAGACGAAGGGTGACAAACACAGTTGCCATTTACAATTGGTCCAACAAATACAATTCATTTCAAATTTCAATTACATTACTATGGTCTACAATACAATAAATGTACATGAGTAACTTCTAAGTCCTAATTAATAAGTCATATTCTCAAAGATACTTGGATTTGGATGAATGACGAAAACAAATCTGCATAAAACTGACACGTTATTGTTCAAAAAACCTAACGCAGCTCCCCACTTATGTCAACATGAATCCCAACTTGTGTGTCTGTGCTGGTTGCATAATTTATTTTTTGTTTACATTGCACGAAATGCAGAAACAAATCAACATAAAAAATTTCACAGTAAAGACATTAAATATGAAAACCCAATCGCAGACCTAGTTTCTACCAAAAACCCCAAACGCGATACCATTGCGAAACAATTAAAATTCCCAAATATGAATGCCCTAACAATTGCTCAACACACACAAACGCAAAAATCAAATTGAAAAAATGTTCAATTGAAATATGAACTCACAATTATAGTGATAAACCAACGATGACTCTTGAAAACCCTAAAACGCAATTTTTGCTTCTCTTATCACTATAGTGGCGCCACAAAATGTTTGTATGGGTAAATATGGTGGTTCTATGGCGATTCTATCCGTTTGCTTGTTGAGTGGTGTTGCTCTTATTCCCCTCTCGTTCACTTCTCGCATTGCTTTGATCTCTTTCTCCTTAATTTTTCCTTCTCTCTATGTTGTGGTCACAATGTCATTTTCTCCTAAAACTCACACGTGCAAGACCAACCCACAAATTTAAAAAATTGAATTTTGAATTAAAAAATTAATTAACACATAGGATGTGTCAAAATTGTGTCAAATATATATGTCGAAACATCGTTACCGTTTTAAATATTATTCTCAACATATAATAACAAATCCATTTAACCATACAAAATATACCCATATAATAACATTTAATTATTATACATCTTACTATTTACATATCTATTTAAAGTTAAATATTTTAACATAATTTAAATTAAATTAATTAATTAATTTTATTTTCATATTGTCAACGATTTGAATATTATTATATAAACAAATTATTTATATACATATGATAATAATTACATTAATTATTATAAAAAAACTTTAAAAAAAACACAACAAAATATTTTAGAAATTTAATAATAAAAATTATTACATAAAGAATCAAATAAAAATACATAATCTATGATATGGTTAAAATTTAATTAAGTCCGTGTTAAAATAGAAAAACTTATATATAAACTTTGTAAGTCAATTATCAATTAATTGAAAAATAACCCATGCCATTTCATTTCCATAAGAGAACTTTGTTACAACTTAGGAGAAGAAGTGTCATGACTCTTCCAAAATTTTTTAATTTTATTTTTATATATTTATATATTTTTTAAAATTATATTTATATATTATTATATTATTCATACTAAATTTAGAAAGATTTCACATTGTTTTATCATTTTATTTATATATTATTATTGTTTACAAAATAAAATAAAATAAAAACAAACTTGATAGATGCTAGTTAATAAGTCATTAAGAAAATATGAGAAAGTATAATATTAGAAAAAAGTAAAGAGATATATTGGTAATGGGGATTAGATGAGAGAATACGCGTTATCACAATATCCTTTTGAATCAATATTAGTATCTCATTGTCATTTATGATGTGAGATTTATGATTCTCCTTTCTTTCAAATAAGTTTTCCCATATGAACCCTAATTATGATATTAGGATTCTTTTATGAATTTGGTATGAACTCCTAATTATATTTTTCTCTAAATTAATATAACCTTAAATTATAAATTATGAAAGGTAAAGATTTTTTGTTTTCAATTGCATATAATAAAATTTATAAAATTTTATGAATGTATCTTGAGTAAGATTGCAAATTATGTTACATATAAGAATTAGTTGAATAGTTTTAAATTGAAATATAAATTAGAATGCCCACATTGAAGTAAACGGACTAGAAAGATTAGAAATTGAGAAGCATATATATATATAAATTATTGTATAAAACTTGTCTAAACAGGAAAAATGAATTTTTTTATTTAATTAAAAAAATAATTTATATATAAAATATCTAATTCAGATAATTATAAAGTTATAAATAAATATTATCCTACGTTCCTAAGTGTTGTTTCTAAATTAAAATTAGAGCTTTATATATAGTAAATAGTCAACCTTAATTACTAAAATAGCATTCTAATTTTAATTGAAAAATAAAGTTAGACACACTTCAATTTCATATACAAACAAAAGACACTCTTGAGACACAAGTTGATTGTTTTTAACTTTATTCCGTTAAAGATGACCACTTAGAATTTTAATGACTAAACCGATATAAATAGTGGATAATGATATTTTAACCCACCCTTTTTAATTCATTTTTAATTTATCACTTTATTATCCTTTAATTATCTATTTTAATGATTTTTTTAGTGATGTAATGTCATAATCTATTGATGTGTTTGGATGAGGCAATTTAAGAGAGTAATTCATTTATTTGGAGAATTTGAATTTCTTTTAAGTAAAATGACTTGTTTGGATGAGAAAATTAGAAGAAAATTGAAATTGAGGAATTTTAAGAAACAAATCACTAAAATAGTAGAATTTGGAATTCACTCAAAAAGGAAGAAAATTGAAATTCTATAATTTGTAGAATTCATCATTGTTCAAGATTAGAGGCGTTCCTGATGACCCAAACGGGCTGGGAGACCTGACGACCTAGACAGACCAGTCTGAGTCAACGACCTTAACAAGCTCGACCGGTCCGATGACGCAGACAAGCATGACTGACCTGACGATCCAGACAGGCTTGACCGACCCGACGATCCAAACGGACACGACCGATCTGACGACCTTAACAGACCAGGCGAGCCTGGCGAACAAGACAAACTAGACAAGCTTGACAACCAAGATGGGTGAGTCGGGCCGACGACCTAGATAAGCTAGGTTGCCCCACCGACTCAGACGAGTTAGGCAAGACTGACGACCTTGACGGGCGCAATCAACTCGATGACCCAGATGAGCTTGATCGACCGGACGACCTAGACTGGCCCAATCGACTCGACGACTGAGATGGGTTAGGTCGGTCTGATGACACAGATGGGCCTGACCCAAACAACACAATCTTAAATTCATCCAAATTTGACCGAGTTTACCTCGGCCGAAATTTGGCCAAATGTGACCGAGTTGGCTCCGACCTAAATTTGGCTAAATTGGACTGAGTTTACACTAGCCAAAATTTGACCGAACTTGGTCAAGTCGGCTGGATCGAAATTTGATTGAATTTAAATATTTTAAGTTGACAATTATAGTTGTTAAATTTAATTTCAAAATTTATATATTAAAATAAATATTATTAAATTGAAATTTTAAGACATAAGAGAAATTCAATTATTTTATCCAAACAAGTAATTGAAGTGTAAGGTATTCTAATTGCTATATCCAAACAAATTATTTAGAAAATAAAGGGAATTCAATTGCAAGAATTTCAAATGCAATGCATTTCAATTTCTTAAATTGTTGAAATGCTTAATCCAAACACAAGTTAAGAATCATTGGATTGATAAATTAAAAGTGAATAAAAAAGAAGCGAGTCAAAATATTATTATCCGTAAATATTCCATAACAATTCCTTAATATAGAAAAATCAAAAATTCATTTCTTCTTGCCAAAAGCTGTAGTGAAAAACTAAACATCGTCAACATCTATCAAGAAATGGAGGTTTCTGCGGTAGCAGTATGATGAATTTCTGGTGCTTTGGACTTGGTATCATCCAAATAATTTTGGTAGATATAAGAACTGAAACCGAAGATCGACAACAACATGGCCACAATCTTGACACCATCGATATGTTCATGGTATAGAAGAACTGCAGCAACAGGAACAAGTGGCAAGCTCAGCATGCTCATAACATTGGAGAAGAACGAAGACACCAAATAAATCAACCCAACAACTCCAACAGAACAAATTTGCCAAGCAAAAGCTGTTCCAACAAGGGTCAGAATGTAAACCTCTCTTCCTGCTTTGAAGCTCTTCATTTCATCCTTCAAACCCTGTCCTTCCCCACTGGCAAACATGCCCACTATGCAAACACATGAAGCAACAAAAGATGTCCAAATCTGCATGTCTAGGACAACAGAAAATGTTTCCCTCTTCAACACCCTTTCAAATGATACCTACATCAAGAATCATACGGTGACTTAATGGTAAAGTGGAAGGAAAGGAAAATGTTGTGAGTTCAACTTTTTTCGATAACAAAATTCTAACAACTAACATTTGTTGATAAAAAAAATGTACCTGCATCAGGCACAGCAAAAGGGCATACCCAGCTGATGCACCGATAGTGCACCAAATACCAACCATGTGCTTGCTCTTGGTAACATTGCTCATCTCATTCTCTGAGGAGTCAGAATGAACTGCTAGAAGTGAAGCTGATATGGTGAGAAAAACCACTGTGTTAAGTACTAACAAGGTGAGCTTTTGAGCATTGATGAAGAAGGAAAATATGGCATTGAAAGCAAGTTGGGATGCACAGATGAGCGAGTAAGTAGATACAGGAAGGTATAGAAGCCCCATTGTGTACATCAAGTTATCTCCAGCTAATAGGGTACCCAAGAAAATGTAAACCATGATGACAGTGTGAGTAGAAGAGTTTATGGTGATGTCAGTGGTGACAGAAAGGTTTTCTGAGTGAGGGAAGAAGAAAAGTGGAAAGAAAAGGATTGGAAAAGCCACTGATTGTACTAGTGTTGCCATCCATATACTTTTTCCTCCTTGGTCAAAGTAGAATCTCCCTAGCAACACTGCACCAGATTGACCCATCAAGAGTATAGCTACGTTGATTACTACTAAAAACCACCATTTCCAACGGCTGAGCAGGAGCATTGATTGTTCATCTTCATCTGTTGTGGTTGAAACACCTACTAATACTTTGACCTCATCATCTGCAGCAATGTTTTGTCCTGCAACACCAGAATTATTCAACATTGTTTGAATTGTCCCAAAAACTTAATTTGATAGTGCTCTTTAGATTTTCTAGAGAATACATAGATTGTCATAACAAATATATAGAATCTTTCTAGCCCTTGCCTTTTGAAAATCTGGATTCACAGAAATATTGTGCATTTAAAATTGGAAAGATCAGGAATTGAAAGAAAAATTAAAGAGGGTATTACTATTACTTCTGATATCTTATTTTTTTTGGCACTTTTTTTGTTGTGCTGTGTGCACTATGAGCCTAGGAAACTGATAAAGTGGATGACGAAAGAGTGACCTGGGTGATAGTGTGAAGAGGATTCAATTTCTCTATCAGCCATTCAAATGTGTTTGGTGAAAGATGAATCACTAGTGTCTCAACATTAGCTTGGTGTAAAAGAGAACGATCCTCTAAATCTATAAGATAAAACCATAGTTGGAAGAAAGCTTTGGTGCTGAAATTTCTATTTAAGTGCTAACTGATCTTCTATGTGCATAGTTTTAAAATGCTTATTTTTTTACGTTAAGCATAGAGATTTGTACATAGTTTCACAATGGAATCTTGTATTTGGATCTTCCCCTTTAAAGCGGCATATGGTGTAGGTTTCCATTTGGAAGGTTTCAAATGGGAATCAAATCCCTCCCAAAATGTGTTTAATTATTCTCAGTGCTTCTCAAAAACACTTCTCTTTTATTTATCTAAGTTATACAAGTTATACATTATGTGACTGTTATTTGAGTAAGAGTTCATGACACTTGGATACTTGGTGCTTCAACTATGTAAGATTTGTATAGCTTAGGTTTGTATGCTGATCAGCCAATAGCTTATGTCTCAATCTTAGTTGGGAAAAATTGAATTGACAATAGGAAAAAAGAATTAGATGATATATTTTCTGATTTTATTATCTTATAGTATTATTAAATAATTTTGTATTACGATGATATATTAAATTTTATTATTTTCTTTATATTATAGAATATTGTATTTTATATTGGACAAATTTTTAATAAATTAGTATAAAGATTATATTTTAGTTACTTTTCATCAAACATTATTGTACATATTTTTTTTCTCATAATTTATACATATTAAACGGGTACAAGATGTTCATACCCATTTATAATTTTGGTAAATAAATGCTCGCTGTAAAACGGTCTATAAGATAGAATCATCACTTTTTTTTTTAAATTGTTGGTCTCTGAAGGTGGGTTGTTGCAGAAAGTTAGAAAAATTGATGCAGAAAGACGCAGTCATGACGCAGGATTGTATTACAAAAATCATCTTTGTCACTCACAATTTTTCGTACAACTATATGATAAATATGTTTTAATGAAAAAATACAAAAAGTAATATCCAAATTTTAAAATAAATAATAATAATAATATGTGCTACATATATAAAATAGTTGTACGAGATTATATGATTGGCAAAAGTCACCTAATAAAGTAACAAATGAAAATTGCCTATCTAATATTAAAATTCATTACTACCTTTCTAATCAAAGAGTTTTATACTTACAATTTTTTAATGAAGAGATATTATTTTTAATAAACATTATAATTTATGTTTTTATCCATTCACTTCTTTTATTCTATTTATAAAGATAAAAAAAGGCAGTGATACGTTAACACCTTTTATTTGTAATACCTAATCAACATTAACAATTTTCCTTATCTCTCTTTTTTTATTATACGATATTATTTATAATATATATTTTCTTTTATCCCTTTTGAATGTTCTTAAGATTTGATGTAAGGCCCATTAAAATTGGTTTAATACGTTCTGTCCTAAAGTAAAGGGGCTGCCCTTGTACATGGACCTAGGGTGGCCCAAGTGATAAAACCCAACCCTAATTCGCCCTAACCCACTCACTTTCACTCCTTCACAGAAACGTAGTCGTCTCCCTCCGCTGCCAAAAGCTTTGCTAGGGTTCGCCTCCTCATCTCGAACAAGTCCGCTCAAGCTCAGCTTTTGGCCTTCTGCTCCATGTAAGTGATCCCCAATCCCATGCTTGTTCCATGTGAGAGCTCTTTTCTGTATTCCTTCACTTAAGGTCCCGTAATAATGCTATTCTACTACTGTTCCGCCAGTGTTCAGTCCATCTCTCGAGCTGAGTGCTCCGTGGCCCAGAGTCAAAGCCTCGCGTAACCCTTTTCCAGGTACGAGAAGTTAGGGTTTTGCGAAATAATTGATTTTCATGTTTTTCTTTTGAAATGTATGTGTGATTTGATGATCTGTACGCTGTCTTGAGTGTGTGGGATGTGCTATTGAACTGTTTGACTGTGTTTCTGGTCTGTTACGCGTATGAGCAGTGGGCGAGAACTAATAATCTCGCCCAAGCGAGCTATCTCGCCCAAGCAAGGTGAGTTGAGGCTCGCCAAGTAATTCACGCGCAAGGGGTCGCCCAGACGACCAGCTCCATTGTTTCGAGCGAGCATCTCGCCCAGGCGAGGAGGGTCTCGCTTAAGCGAGATAGTGCAGAGGTCTCTGTTCCAGGATTTCGAGCTCTCGCCTAGGCGATGAGCTCTCGCTTGAGCGAGAGACTCTCTCGCCTGAGCAAGACTTCTCTGCCTGAGCGAGGGGCTGAGCGAGGGTGCTGTCTAATTTGGTGTTCCTTTCTATTTTGGATGGTTGGCATGTGATTAATAAGATTATTGCATGATGGTATGATGGGTTGAATGTATATATATATATATATATATATATATATATATATATATATATATATATATATATATATATATATATATATATATATATGATGAGGGGGGTTCATATGGGATGACGGGTGAGAGTGGCATGATCTTATGTGAACATTACATGAGGGGTTAGATACGTATGTGATCACAAATCGAGTATGAACAACTATGAACCTTGGTGGTTGGTGATTTTGTGGCATGATTGACATAAGGGGAGATGTTCCTCAAGGTTGGTAATACGAGCTGGTACTAATTGACATGTGATATATGGGGGTTGTTTATGGTGGTGCCCCATCGGTATAACTAGGTAAGGATTCAAGGTAAGGTTGCATCCTGACACTCTAAGGGGTCAGTTAGTCTCACCTAGAGCGGACTGACTCTTGTGGTGAGAGTAGCAGGAGGCCTGAAATTCACTAAGGGCTAACCTTGTGGTGAGGGAAAATTGATCCATCGTAACACTTGTAACACATAGCTCGGGGGTGAGCAGCTCGGGGGTAAGCAGAGGTATCCACCACAAGTGCGGGCATCCGTTGAATTCGACCCAGTTATACGTATCCGGATGAGTCGAGTCGAGTCGTAGTGTATTGATTGAGAGTCATAACATGCTTGGATGATGTATGGATATTGAATGGTGAGAACTATATTTTGACTGTATGATATATGTTGTTGGCACTAGCTTACCTGGTTTATTGTATGGTTGTCTTGTATGTGGTTCTTATTTCTTGCGATTATCATCAATTTGATTGATGGGAGCAGATGAGCGAGGTTCCAGAGGTCAGCAAGGAAATGGAGATTCCGTTGCATAGTCCGCGTGGACTAGTTTATATTTTGTATGAGTTTAATTAGGGTTGCGACCCATGTATCTGTTCGTCCTTAGATTTATGCAATCTGGTTAACTTTTCCTCTAGTTTCTTTTGGGCATCGTGGTGTGCCATGGGTTGTATGGAGTGAGTTTAAAACTCCCAGACTGCGCTTTTATGTATCTATCTCGTGACATTCCTTTAATTTCACGTACTTAATTAAATGGGGTGTTACATTTGAAGTGTCAATTTATCATTTTTAATGATTAAAACAAATTACATTGGACATTTCATACTTTATTTTAGGCTTCTCCATATATATTAAATAATTAACACTTATAACCATCATGCGATCCGCCAATCTTAACATATCCATCAAACTCATTTTCATAGGATCATTGCACAAATAAAATTAAATATTTTAAAATTAGAACAAATAGAATGCAAGAATACCTATAATCAATTAAACAATGCAGAAAGCATAGAATTACCTCACAAATATTCCTAAATTATCAAATCAACTAGTATGAGACGCACGGGTCTTTTTGTTTTTGTTTTATTGTTGTTATAAGTATTTTGCTTAAATATTATACATATACATATATATATATATATATATATATATATATATATATATATATATATATATATATATTTATATATATATATATATATATATATATATATATATATAAAAGTTAAAAATTAAATTGAAGTATTGTTGTAACGTCCCATTTAATCAATAATCTTAATTAAAGGAAACATCACACAGTATAATACAAAAATGCAGTCCTGGAGTTTAAACACCATTCCTTACAAAAAAAAAAAATCAAGGCACGCCACGATGCCAACGAGAAACCAGATATAAAGTTTAATAGAATTACATAGGAATTCAAAGGACAAACAAGTACATGGGCCATAACCCTAAAGAAAAACCCAAATAAAACATGAAGTCCAACCCAGGTAGACTAAGCAGTGTAACCATCTCTTCTCTGTTGATCTCGAGTACCTCTCGCATCTGCTCCCATCAATAAATTGATGATCATCGCAAAAGTAGAAGAACCACATACAAAGCAATCAAACAAGCAAAGGGTAAGCTAGAGTAGAAACAATTTATCAAGCAATCACATGCTATTACAATCCAAACATTATTCATCAACCAATCATGTTATGACTTCTCAAACAATGCACTAGACTCAGACTTGACTTATCCGGATTACATATAATCTAGTCGGATTCAGCGGATGCTTGCACTTGTGGTGGATTACCCTGCTCACCCCCGAGCTAAGTGTTACAAGTGTTACAATGTTTCAATCCCCCACACACAAGGTTAGCCTTTAATGAGTTTCAAGCCTCTTGCTACTCTCACCACAAAAGTCAGTCCGCTCTAAGTGAGACTAATTGACTCCTTAGAGTGTTAGGATGCAACCTTACCTTGAATCCTTACCAAATTATATAGATGGGGCACCACCATGAACACCCACTAACAAGGGTCATGGAATTACGTCCCAACCATTGAAGCACGACCCTTAAATCACACCTAGAGATTTCAAGGAATTACGTACTGACCACATGCCAAACATACTCAATCAATTAAGTCATATTTATCATGCACATAAATCACATGCCAACCTTTATAACCAATCCTCATTTATTTTCCATATTGAATCCACACCAACTCATCATTCTCAATTCATGAACATAGTATTGTATTTCATTCCAATGCCATGCCACTTAAATCACCAACCATCTCGTTTGTTTTACTTTTTAAGATCACACTAACTCATCAATCCAAATTCATAGCCACAGTTTTTTCATGCATAATCACACGTATCATACTTTAAATGAAACGAACCAACCAAACAAACACCCAATCACAACCATGTGAGCAGAACATCGTGGCCTGCAGCGTATCTGGTTCAAGCTAGACGCCCTCGTTCAGGCAAGAGGAGTTCCCTCGCTCAAGCTGCAGCCCTCGCTTAGGCGATATCACGACAGAGGCCCTGGGAGGTTTTTCGCATGCTCGTTGAGGCGAGCCTTCCTCGCCTGAGCGAGACCACCCCTCGCCCAAAGGTGAGGTTATTCGCCTGGGCTAAGAATGCAGCAACACACCATGGCTTCCACGCGTTCTCACTTAGGCGAGCGTCTCTCGCTTGACCAAGATAGTGCCTCGCTCAAAACAATAGCTCTCCGCCTGAGCGAGAGTTCGAGGGTAACCTTGGCCTGTTTCTGCATGTCTCGCCTTGGTGAGTCAGTCTCGCTTGGACGAGAGTAACAGGTCTCACCATTGTTCTCCCTGCAACAGCCACACATTCGCACCCAACCAACAAACCAAGTATTTCACAGTTCAATCACAACACACCAGGCATAAATCACAGAACAGTGACAAGGAAAACCCAAACAATCGAAGTAAATACACAAGCCCTAGCTTCCCTTACCTGGAAAAGCTAGCAGGAACTTTGATATGCAACAATGAGCACCACAGTTTTGCGGACAGACCCAAAAACTGAAAACAAACAGTGGAACAAAACAAGGACAAGGTTATCACGAAACCCTAACTGGGATTATAAAATCGTAGCTGGAGGAAGATTAATATTAGCTAAGGAGTAACTTACATGGCTCAGAGGACGAGACTGAACTAGCTCGAAGGCGGTGAAGGTCCAAACCCTAGCAGAGGAAGACGGTAGCAACTTTAAGGAAGTGGGTTTGTTTTGCGAAAGTGAGCAGAATGGTTAGGGTTAGGGCAGATTAGGTCTGGATTTCTCTTTTGGGCTAGCCCTTAGGCCCAATAGACTGGGGCAACCCTTAAAACATTAGGATAGAAAAACTGGGCCTTGCAATTGTTATTATTGATATAATTTATGTGGATTTGTAAATATATCATTTAGAATTTAGCTAATTGTGACAATCTGCTTCATTATCTAATTATTTAAGACCATTAATTATGTTCATTACATATTGATATAATCTATAGTTACACAATATATAGTTTATAGTTATACTTAATTTATATTGAAATATTGAAATGATTACATTTGAGAATAAAATTTAAGGGTGTGGTTTTGACGGCAAGGTACAGTAATTAGGTGTCTTGTGAATTTTTGTTCCGTGCATATGTACATTAAGTTATATATTATATTGAAATGAAATGCATATCTACATATTGTTGTTAAAATAAAATATAGGAAAATTGAGAACTTTGGTCTCGTGCAAAAGTAATGTCCACACATAAATAATCAACTTAAACAAAAATGCAAACATAATTTAAGATTGAAGTTAACATTTTTAAACAAAAATAAATGAAGGTATTGTTATCAATGTAGACATTAAATTTATAATAATTAATTCTTGATGGGTACACACATTTTATTTTAATTTTGTTTCAAATGTAAATTGAGTTACATATTATACTAAAATGAAATGCATATGTACATATTATTGTTAAAAGAAAATATAGGAATATTGAGAACTTTGGTCTCATGCAAAAGTAATGTCCACACATAAATAATCAACTTAAACAAAAACGCAAACATAATGTAAGATTGATATTAGCATTTTTAAACAAAAATAAATACAAGTATTGTTATCAATGTAGACATTAAATTTATAATAACTAATTCTTGATGGGTATACACATACATTGAGTTATATATTGTATTGAAATGAAATGCATGTTGTTAAAATAAAATATAGGAATATTGAGAACTTTGGTCTCATGCAAAAGTAATGTCCACACATGAATAATCAACTTTAAAAAAATGCAAACATAATAATCATTTTAATGGTCCAATAAATTTCAAAACGTCTTTATTGAAAGTTGTGTTTTCATGAATTGGAATACGCTCAGATTTAGTAATTTAGTAATACAAAGATATTTGCATTGTTTCATGAGCAGTCATCATTATCACATTATCTTGTATTACGTTTATTTGCAATGCAATCAAAACAATTATAATTTTGGAATATGAAACCATTTACGAGTTATTTATGTAAACCATTTAATAAATATTTATTGATGAATTGGTAAATGTAAACAATTTTAATCTAGGAAAAATATATTAATTACTTGATTTATAAAAATATTTTATTTGGAATATGTTTATATTGAATATAAATTTGAATTTAAATACTAAATAATATTTAGGAATAAATAACAAAAATAATTATTAATCAACCAAATTTGGAAATAGATTAGGACAAAAACTTTCGAAAATGAAATATAAAAATGAAGTTTTCAAGTGTTTCTGAAAATGTATTTTGTGAATATCATTTTCAGATTTTCAGGTCTTTTTTTAAGTGTTGGAATCTGAAATTGTTAAATGATGAAAGCGTGTGAGAGAGATTAAACAATATCTGAAACAGTGCAATGATAATCAAACAAAGAAGAGAAGTTCTCTATGAGAGACGTAAATGAAGTGTGAAATGTGAAGAAAAGAAAATGAATCTTTTGAATATTTTAATCCGAATAAGTTGAATCATGAAAGCGTGTTGGAGATGAAACAATAAATGGAGCAGTTGAAATATGTGGACCAGTGCAATGATGATTATCTTAAGTAGTGCAAATAATAATGAAAAAATATTTATACAAACGTGCACCATATTCAGATATCAAGAGAGATTAATGAATTACTTCAATAGTTGAATCCCAATCAATTGAATCATCAGAACGTTTATTCCGAGCAGTTCAAATTAATGGAGCAGTTCAATTATCTAGACCAGTGGTGCATTGATGATTATCTGGAGCCGTGCAAATAATAATTACAAAAATTTATACAAACGTTTATTCAGATTTCGTATTCATTATTTAGACGTTATGCAAATATATTTAAAAATATTTTCATTGGAAGTTGTGCAGGGTTTCTTGAGCAGTGATAAATTTAGATTTTCATTGGAAGTTGTGCAATGTTTCATTGAACGTAAGATTTATTGATAGAAAAATAAATGCAGGTATTGTTATTAATGTAGACATTAAATTTATAATAACTTATTCTTGATAGGTACACACATTTTATTTTGTTTTTGTTTAAAATGTACAATGAGTTATATATTGTATTGAAATGAAATGCATATGTACATATTGTTGTTAAAATAAAATATAGGAAATATTGAGAACTTTGGTCTCTCGCAAAAGTAATATCCACACATGAATAATCAACTAAAACAAAAATGCAAACATAATGTAAGATTGATGTTAACATTTTAAACAAAAATAAATGCAAGTATTGTTATCAATGTTGACATTAAATTTATAATAACTAATTCTTGGTGATCAAACAAAGAAAGTGTGAAATGTAGATGAGAGAAGTAAATGTATCTTTTGAATCTTTTAATCCGAATAAGTTGAATCATGAAAGCATGTTGGAGATGAAACAATATATGGAGCAGTTGAAATATGTGGACCAGTGCAATGATGATTATCTTAAGCAATGCAAATAATAATGAAAAAATATTTATACAAACATGCACCATATTCGAATATCAAGAGAGATTAATGAATTACTTCAATAGTTGAATCTCAATCAATTGAATCATCAGAACAATTATTCTGAGTAGTTTAAATTAATGAAGTAGTTCAACTATCTATACTAGTGGTGCAATGATGATTATCTAGAGCAATACAAATAATACTTACAAACATTTATTCCCATGCTACTGATTTGAAGAGACCGAAACATCCAGAGGTTTTATTGAATAAATTTTACCATCTCGTTGCATTAAATCGTCTTAAATAGTAATTTATGTTTCCCATGCTATTAAATGGTCTTCAATAATAATTTATGTTTTCCATGCTACTGATTTGAAGAGACTGTAACATCCAGAGGTTTCACTGAAGAAACTTCATCTAGTGTTGAAGAAACTTAACTAAGCAAGTCATTCATCTTTTCAAAAAATCCAAAGTATTCAGTTTCAAGAACTTGCTTCAGAACCTCATATGCATCCTAAGTATAATATTTATTGAACAATAACGTCGTCATATAAACCAAACAAATTATATATACACAAAATCCATATAAAAAAACTTCCATGAATAATGTACAGATCCAACAACAGATCCTTCAAGTTTAACCTTGTAGACCCACATGTGAGGAACACCATTGGAACACCACCAGGAGGATGAGTTGGCTCACAAAACAAAAATGATTAAAATCAAACTCAAAAAATTGAAAAATAATCAAATTCAAACCTTTTAAAAATAAAACCTCTTAATAATGATTTTTCATCCTTCTACTTGAAAACTTCATTTTGGATCTTCAAAAATCTTCGATCTTCTTTTTAATAGAAGAAGAAAACATGAAAGAATAGAGGAAAAGAAGAAGCTTCAAAGAGAAGTTGAGAGTGTGAGAAAGAAAGAGTAAAGGAGAGAGAACGGAGAAAAGAAGTGTAGTAGAGTGGTAGGTGAGTGTGTGAGTGGTGTTGAAGCTTCTGGAGAAAAGTTGAGAACCTGAACAAACAAAAAAAAAATTTATCAAAACGAAATAGAAACACACAAAAAATACATTCAAACAACAGTACAGACAACAATACATATGCAAGATGAAGAAGAAACTAAAAAACACTTGAAATTTATTACATTTTCTTCACCTAATAATAGGTCTATAGCACCTGAAAAACTGAAAAAGGGTTTATGAAAATGAAACTGAAACAACAAAAAACACCTTCAAACAACAACACGGGTAACAATGCATATGAAAAAAGAAGAACAAAAAAATCGAAATTTATTACCTTTAGATCAGCCAAAAATAGGTTTCGAAACACCTGGAAAACCAAAGAAAGGTTTATAAGATGAAATTGAAACAACAAAAAAATACCTTCATACACATTTGTGTTAGGTTATGTTGGTAATAGTTACAGAAGCAAACACTTAGCTTGACAGTGGAAAGGAAGAAGAAGTTTCAAAGAGAAGTTGAAAGTGTGAGGAAGAAAGAGTAGAGGAAAGAGAACGGAGAAAAGCAGTTTGACAAGAAATTTGTTGCTCAATTTTCCAACAAATTTTGTAACACCCCTTTCGGGATGCCACTATGAATTAAATGAAATAACCAAATTACTCTGTACCATCCTAATAAAATAGAAAATTTTCAAAAAAGAAAATTATTTCAACACAGTTAAAAATTTACATTTGAACAAACCCGTATAAGCTTTCAAATGGAAACTTGTTACAAATTTATCCAATTGGAAAATTTATAAAATTGTCAAACTATTACAACTTATTTGAAAAAAAACAATTCCTAGTGCTTTCCAAAATTTCCATAAGCTTTCCCCACGAGGGTCCTTACAACCATGCTTCTCCATTTGCATTTGTATCAACATCTGCTCCATATAACACAAATAATACAAGGGTGAGCTAATGATAAAAAAAAAATCATATATCAAACTATTATATCCATGCAACTCCCTAAGCATAATTATCAATACACATACAACACATGAATAACACATATAACCAATAAGTAATATCAACAAATAGTATGTCATTCTCTCATAACCAACCACCACCTTTCCCGAACACCTACGCCTCTTGGAAAGGACATTTCCCTTGCTTACATAGACTTACAAGCAAAAACTCCTCTACTCGACTCATCAAAGCACCTCTAGGTAGGAGCATTATTGCTAAGCTCATGCCAAAGCCTTATGGCAGAAACAAACCTCTTATACCCAATTCACCAAAGCTCTCTAGGTAAAAGGACAACCTTGCTTTACAATTACAATAGAATACACACACCACCACACACACATACACAAATGTATTTTATACCTCATCATCATAGAATTGACCATACATCGTTAACATCATATGCGTTCATCATACAATAAAATTAGAAGATCATACCATATTTGTCTCATCATCTCAAAACCTTCAAAACATTCCAAACATCCAAAACAAACAAACCAGGCAGTCTGATGCTCAACACTAACGTTAAGCATCATTTACCTTACTTTTGTTTTTGCTCAGCAGATAGAGCCAATTAATAAGCCACTCAACATTGCACCATAATTCGCTCAACAGACAAAGTCACTAGCTTAGCTGCTCAACATTGCATCACTATTCGCTCAACGGATAAAGCCACTCAATTAGTGACTAAACACTTCGCAGTATACGAAATAGTGTAAGTGCACCTATTTCAGTAATCAAAAGTAGCCAAAAGCAAAAGATTGCACCAAGGAGGCTTCACAATATTAACCAATACTTACCATTTCACCAAAAACTCTAGTACTTACCAATCCCAATCACTTCTTTTATGCACTAAATCAAATAACCACAAATTACACATAATTTTGCACTCATAATCACATACAACAACAAAACTTATCTCCTTCCCTAAACAATATTATAATGCACCAACAAATGAACTCTACACTCATCAATTCAAGCTTAAGAAAACTTACATTCACACTATTTAGAACACGTCTCAACATAATTCTGCACACAACCAAATCATTACCTAAACATCACATCAAAATCCATCATGAAACACAACACCTTGAACCTTAATTTCAAGACTGCATGAAAATTGATTCCACCAATCTCCTCCACCTAATTCTTCTTCAATTTAAACAAACAAAACCATAATATAGGGTTAGCTCCCCTTACCTTGAGTCCTTGATCAAAAGCTCGTCTTCCATAGAAAATTTCTTGCTCTACCAAGATGCCATCTCTTCCTTCCTTGCTCAAATCCTACCTTCTAAGAACCTCTGACCATTATTTATCTAAACTCAAATGCCATCCTCTCACTTACAAGGTGTTTATAAAAATTCAACAATCATCTCTTGTACTCTTTCTAAACTCACGTTAGTCTCCCCCTCCTATAGGGTTTCCACTCTTAAAAAAATTGACCTAGCCCATCTAATGTTTTGTACAACCCATTATTTTTTATTAAATTGAATAAATAAATAAAACTATTATTTCAGAAAATATTTTGCTTTTACTAAAAACACCTAGCTTACTCTGGTTAAAGTTTGAACCCACATCCTTAAAGGATTACCAAGCACTTCATACCAATAAGCTAACACATGTCAATGATAATCACAAACAAGCATTACAATACCAACTCACACATAAGCTTATTTTTAAATTAATTATTTAAAATAAAATGCACAAGACATGAATTAAAATACATGACCCTCAACCTTACCCCAAGGCTCTCAACCAATTGAATTATACTTCACTTGCATTATAATTCATTAGATATTTCATTTTTTAAACCATTTCCACATTCTACCACTTTGCTTGCAAAGATTCTAATTATTTTCCTCTTGGATCGTACAGATTTATTGACAGATCTTGCCATCAATGCAGGAAAAGGAAATGGCCGCAGTTATTTTTGACTTTTGGCTTTGGGTTCGCACCTAAGGCATATGCAGGCGAGGTAAAAAGGCATTTGTTTATGGTTCAGTTATGAACCGAGACATATTTAAAGGTTGTTGCCTCGGTACCCTCCACAACTAAGGCCTAATGGGCAATAGAAATTAAAAAAAAAATGAAATATACTTTCTACCTTGGGTCTAGTCCAACCGAGGCATAAAGTGAGATATACTGCCTGAGTTATGTCCCAACCGAGGCATATTAGCTATTAAAAAAATATGGAAATAATCTTCTGCCTCGGTTTTGGTTATAACCGAAGCATAAAGGTGTCATTTTACAGGTTCCATTTCTTTCATATCCAACACATCAAACCTGCAAATTTTCAACCAGAAAACTAAAACTAGCCAAAAACAAAAGCCAAATGCTATTCAAACAAGAAATGTGACAAAATATTTAAATGTTATTCATATTAATGTACTATTCATTACAAGCTCACATGCTACCATAAATAGATATATTAAGTACTATTGTACATTTGTATAATGTACTTTGCACATAGTAGTTGATTTTTCTAACATGTTATGTCCAACAATTGAACTATGAAAATGGTAAGGTACAAATTTATGAGTCACTGATATTTCCATACACATTATTCTATCCAGTTACAAGTGACAATCTGAAGTTAACTATGTGAAATCCTGAAACATAACCAAATGTCAAAGAATTGGAGTACTTACGGACCAAAGAAAAAACACATGAGGGTATATAGTGATAAAAATGGCATTTGCACCTTTCCCAAATTTCACTAAAATAAAAATGTAAAAGCCTGGCTCCACATAGTTTAGCAAAAGCTTGCTCCCGACATACCTAGGGTTTTGCATAAAAGAAGATTCTAGTCAAGAACCTTGAAGCTTGTAACAACTAGTTTAAACACCTCATCCATGGGCATACATCTAACTTGAGCAGTTGGAACGGCTACACCAACACAAACTGTGTTTGTGCTTTCACTCAAAGGGCTGAGGAAATATAATAAAATCAAAATGTATGTCTAGAACATGATTTTCCCTACGACAGATGATATTTTATTTTTTATTTAAACTCAAATTTACTTAAATCTAGCATGTTGAGATTTACATGATCGATTAGATGTTATCATATTAACCAGGAAGGATAATTTTCCACCCAAAGGAAAGGTAAATTGTGCTCATAATATTGTGTATATACTAGAATAATACTTTGAATCTTTTTTTATTGACACAAACCTTCTGATTTCTCACTAATGGATTAGAGAGATCAAAATAATGAAAAAAGGGACGAGTATTGGGTGTAATTTCATAAGCCTTTAAACTATAGGGGATGATCTTATTTAGTCCAAAAAAAGTTTGAACAAAACCTTAACATCCACCTAAACTCAATAGAACTCATCCAATCATGCATAACTTGAATTGTAGGACAAGTTTGGGAAGATCGTATTGCCATGAAAAATATATTCTAAAACTTACTTTATAACAATTGGCTCGTATGCAGTGGTTAGAACATCAATATCATTTTCTTTAAGACACAAATTTTCCTATAAACCTGAAAAAATTAAACAATTTTGGAATGAATCAAAGATTGATCAATGTAGGAATAGTGTCAAATTAACATTAGCAAATGTTGACGTAACACCAAACCTACTTTCATAATATTTTGTGCTTCCCTTCCTTATCGACCTTTGGATATTGCCTGATAACAATTCCATATGGCTGTAAGTGATTGAAAACATGCATATCGGTGCAAAACCCTTGAAAAAACTCATCAAAGCTTAAGAATGCTAACAACTCATAAATCATCATAATCTCAAATTTCAAGTGGAAAATTTAAGAATAGGTACAAACCAATAATCTCCTCAATACACTGCTAACAAAAATGCAACAAAACAAATACACAAAAAATGGATTTAAATTGCAAAAAATACCACAACATGTGAACAAACATGGTGGCATAGTTGTTGTTCTAGTTGTTAGAGGTGCAACAACTCGTCGTCGAAGGCAACGCCAACAGTAGGCAGAGGAGGCGGAAACGGGCATAGTTGTTGTTCTAGTTGTTAGAGTTTGTGGTGTTCGTTCACACAGTAGAAATGGAGGAGAACAAAAGTTGTGGTTTGCACAGTAAAGAATATGAGGTTTTAACTTTAACCAACTCGTCATCGAAGGTAATGCCAACAACAGGGGGATGAGGCAATGCTGAGTTCGTCGTGGTGGTGGTTCGTGTAGAAATGGAGAAGAGGAAAACGTAATGTGGTTCGCGCAGAAATGGAGGAAAGACGTTCACGAATTGGGAATTTTAACAAACCTTATACCTCAGTTCAATTGAAAGTCGAGGCATAAACTTCTTACTACTTGGGTTCCATGACACCCGAGTCCATAAAGGGTGAAAAAAAAACAAAAAGAGTTTTTTCTGGCTACAACTGTAAGACCCGAGAAATTTAAATAATTAAATAAATAATTATTTAATAAATGCGGATAGTGGGAATCTTTATGACATTTAATGTAAGAAATTATCATAAGGAATAATATTAACTTAAATGGTTGAGAGTACTTAATTGTGTTGGGAGGACTTGGGTTCGAGTCTTATGTATGCCATTTGTGCGTTTTTTAATAGTTTATTATTTTTAATAATATGCTTGATCATGATGAGTGATAATACAATCCTAGATGTATGAGAATTATCACGAAACATGAATTGATTGATTGGTTCATTTTTATTTAATTTTCTTTTTTCTCGCCATCATTCCTAATTAAGGCATAATTAAATGATAGTTAAGGGTGAAAAAGTGTGCTTTGGAGATTGTCACTTGTGAGTATTGAGAAGAGAGAATTCTAAGCGCATGGACCGAATCAAGAAGACCTTGCTGTAAGGAGTAGGAGTGGTATCAAAGGGAGGTCATTGTGAATCAAGAAGAAACTATAGTAATTTCAATTGGAGTAAGGAGTACTAGGTTAGGGGACCTAGACTCTATGTATATAGATTCGTATTACTATGTTGCGTGATTGTATGTATTCTTGAATGCTTAAATGCTACTTAATATGGGTAATTGTGTGTTTCTAGAAATTTTCCAGAAACCGCCTAGCAGGCCTTCAAAGCCACTAAGTGACTCATGTCATTTCCAGTGTATTTTCGGGTTCCTAGTACGAACCACCTGGCGACATGAACTGGTCGCCAGGCGACACAACCTTGCACACCCAGTTTTCTGGGTTTTGATTGAACAGTCTGGTGGTGATGAACACTCGCCAGGCAACGCAAGTTGATTGACTCAATTTTGATATTTTGGTGGCTTATGGGTTATTCTGATCGAGGAAAAGGGCCTAATACTTGTGGATGGAATGATTGGATGCCAACAATTGTCGAATTTCCATGTGATTGGAATTAATTTGATGAAATTAGTATGAAGAGATTTTAGGTTGGGAAAATTGGGGATTTATGAGTTTACGAGTATTTGATGTATGAATTATGTGAAGGATTATATGTTGGCATTGAAATGGATATTTAGTAACTTTGGAACTAGGATTGCATTACTGAATTGCAGAATTAGACATAGGAATGAGTTTTGGGATTTTAAGGTTTTAGCAAGTGCAACAGATTCTGGGATTTTTCCCAGAACTGATGTACCGCCTAGCAGGATGTAATCTACCGCCAGGCGATAGTGTGGAACATAGTCACAGTTTGCGTTCTGGATGGATTAGGCACGGGTTGGATTCAATTGTAGGGTAAGATGAAACAAAGATGTAGAAAGAGAAGGAAAATGAGTTAGTAGTACCATGGGTGTTGATGAGAAGACATGAGTAAGGACTGGGTGTTAGAAGTGTAGTGGGACAAGGAATGATTGAATTATTGCACGTGACCAATTTAGAAACTATTTTAGTTACCAATAGTTTTTTGTTTATAAATTGGTATTTAAATTAGTCATTATAGTGACTAATTACTTTTTATCCCTAAAATTGATCATTTATAAAAGATTTTATTGTAATACTATAGTAAAAAAGGTGTTGACAACCTACACGAATCTGACCATTTTGAGGATTTCTTATTTCTTCATCAGACAACCTCTTCAAACTAAATATATTAAAGCTAAAAGATGAAAACTAATGATAGGGAACAAATGTTAATCGAAAACTAGGATTTATAAAGACAAAGGGAATAACACTATCTACAATGATAATAAATCTTACCTTGAAGCAGCGAAGAACACTAGCCACATCGGTTGGGTCCAATTGACTCCAACTGTGACACAAGAATCATTTGGGAATGTGAGGGTGAACCTAAGTGAGTGGGTTTAAGATTGAGTGTTTTGAAATGAGATGATTGGAGTTGAGCAACTTGAAAAACCCTAACTATAATGAATGGGTCTGAGATTCTTTAGAGAAATCTAAAATAAGAAACAAAAGAGAGGGATTGAGAAATCAGAGTGTCTAATGGAATGAAATGTAAGAAAAAAAGTTTAATTAAAAAATTATAATTTTTATGTACAAAATTATTTTTTGTAGGTAACTTTTTTTAAAATAATTTTTATATCTTTTTATAATATTTATTTTCTACGTTCATAGATAATATTTCGCATAAATTGTTTTTGTCAAAATCGACTATGCTTATCTACAAAATTTTATATGTAATTTATTTTTTATTATCCACGAATTTTAATGTTTTCTACAAACATTTTTTATGACTAAAACAAAATTATCTAAAACAAATTATATATGATATTTATTTTAATTGAAATCTCACTATATTATATATTATACACCATTAGGGATGTTAACGGTGCGGGTATGGTACAGGTAGTAGCTGTAACATCCCGACCAATAGCTCCCTCGTATCCTACCTGCTAGATATATATCTGCCACGTACCTGTACCCATATCTGTCGGGTATCCATTATGCGGGTACTCGCATAATTTTTTAATATCCTTGGATATGCACGAGTATCCACGGGTATTTAAAAAAAATAAAAATAAGTATTTAACAACATATTTTAGTCGTAAATTCAAATACAATACAATACATAACATTCATAAATTTTAAACAAAGTCCAGATAACTCATTTAAATAATGTTGAATGACGGTTTACAAAGAAATGTTTTTTTTAAACTAATTGATAAAGAAATAACTCATTCAAAATCAATATATTAATATTTTAATCATGTTTTTTTTAATTTAAATTAGAGTATAGCGGGTAAGTGTATTTACGGGTACGGATACTATGATACTCATACTCACCCCGTTAACATGTGGGTGTTAAAAATACTTGTACCCGTTATCCGCGGGTATCCATTTTTCACCTGTTGTAGGTTTTATTCGCAAATACGAATTTTTTTGACATCCCTATACATAACCCTTTATAAACACTTTGAAAATATATAAAGTGTCCTAATATATAAATAAATAATATAGAATGTAATGGCTATTGAAATTCGCAAAATATAAAGTTAGTTAGTTATTTATACCATAATATTGTCATAATTATGATGACAATGATGGTTAGTATATCATTAGCTTTTTTATACGATGCTAAAGAAGTGATAATATCATTTTATTTGGTGTTTATATTATCAATTTCAACAAACATGGTGTAAAAACCCCAAGCCAAAAGGTGTTATAAGCTTCGGTTCAAAGAAAACTAGTGCCCAAGGTAGCTTATATGCTTCGGTTGAACAGACCCAAAGCCAAAAACATGGCTAGAAATTTCAAAAATGCTACTAGCTGTTACGTCTTTAGCCTCGGGTGGCACTGAACCGGGGCCAAATAGGGCTATATGCCTCGGTTATTAATTGAACCGAGGCCATATAGTTTAATTAGGGCACAAAACAGTGAACCCCTCTTCTTCTTCCTTGCGAGCGCTGCATCTCCTCAATCTCTCTCTCTCTGCAACTATTCTGGTGACACCACCACGCGAGCCCCCTTCTTCTTCCACCAATGTTGTGATGCCACCGTCGCGTCTCGCCTCTGGCCACGCTACTCCGGCCAGTTGTTGCTCTGATTGGACAATGTCTCTCTCTCTGCAACTGTTCCAGCGACACTCCACCACCACGCGAGCCCCTCTTCTTCGTCCACCAACGTTATGCTGCCACCGTCGCGTCTCGCCTCCAGCCACGCTGCACCAGCCACCTTCACTGCATCTCTTTTTCCTGCACCTCCATTTCGTGCACGACTATTTCCCCGTTTTCCGCAATTGTCACACCGCGGTTCCTCCAAGGTAAATTTCCAACGTGTTTTTGATTGGTTTTCCGTTTTGTATATGTTAATTTTCAATTTTAGTTATTGTGAGTGTTAATTTGCATTGAGATTGAAATTGTTTGGAGTGTTTTGATTAATTTTGTGAGAGAATTGAGTCTCAATTTAAGAGCATTGTGT
>Ga0209589_1003795_pt1 | contig 26332 bp, 9 predicted proteins | sample CowpeawhiteBW_FD_187525 | JGI IMG/M metagenome (GOLD analysis project Ga0209589, IMG submission 187525) | Root nodule microbial communities of legume samples collected from California USA - Cow pea white BW (SPAdes) (version 2) | ecosystem: Host-associated > Plants > Roots > Nodule | place: USA...
CCAAACACAAAAAAAGTTAAAAAAAAAAAAAAAACATCTGCGTATGTTCATCCAAAACAGATTCAGGTATACCTGGCCACCGGATAAAATTAGCACAGCTAACTTGCCATCTGAAATAGCTTTCAAACCCATTTTCCACCATCTCTCACGATCCTCCTGGCTTCTCTCCTCCACCGTGGACACACTGCTCTCCGGCACAGGCTCAATGGCCGCCGACGGCAGTCCTGGCAAGCAATAACAGTTCAGCCACAGGAGGCAAACAAACAATCACGCACATGAAGAGAAGAAGTTGATTGGATTAACTAACAAACACACAATCACTAATTAGCATCCAAACCTTGAGATCGCAGCGAGCACCGAATAATCCGGTCAATTCGCGAAAGATCTAAACTCTGCAGCACGGAACACATTAGTTAAACAAAACAAAACAAAAAATATAATGATCCGAAAACAAGAAACGCCACGAAGTCCAGTAGCCAGTAGCGAATCTGAAGCTCGGGATTCTAATCGGAGGTTCAGAGAGTGAATTGGATCGGGAGGAAAATAAATCACCTCAATGTCCTTGACGAGAAGGTCGCGTTCCTCGGGGGAGAGCTCATACCAGAGGGCGAAAGCGTCTTCCTGACCAAAGTCTTTGAGTCTCTCGAGGAGAGCTTGCGGCGGCGGAGAAACGATGCCGTTGCCTTCGAATCCCACCGACGATGGTTCCCTCATTTCGCAATCTCTCTCACACGCTATCTATCTCTCTCTTCGATTTGGATTCAGATCTCGAATTGTGAAGATAGCGAGTGTGATGTGAGTGAGGTTGAGTGTTGGTGTTATGTATAGTTGGTTTGTTATGGAGACAGGGGAACAGTGGCGAGGAAGACAAGAATCAAATCGGTAACCACCCTCCTTCAGTCACTCTTATAATTACATAAATACCCCTCTCTCTTTCACATCTGGATTATGCTGCTGCCGTCATTATCAAATTCCTTTAGTAATTTCACCAAACCATAAAATAAAATATAATAAAAGTTTAGACCAATTTATTTCCTTGAAATTATTTGCCATTACATCTAATAACATTTAATTATTTTTATCACATCTCAATCATTGATACAATACAATGAATGATAAGTTAATTGTATTTTACATATTCATATAATTAATATGCATGCAATGTTACAATTTTATTAACTTTGACACATGTTTGTTGTTCTCATATTCATGAAGACCCATAGTACCAATCTTGCATATTCTTTTTTGGGGTGTTTTATAATAAATTATCATAACTACCAAATAATCATTTCATTCAGCTGGTTGAAGTCACGAACAGTCACCCAAGGCGAGTAAAAAAGCATTTAAATTGAAGTACCCACCACACACTATCCACATATAAGATTGTTTGGGATGATCTAAAGTTGATAATTTTTCTTTAAGCAAGCACATTGCAATAATTTAATTTTGACAGGTTACCATAATAGCACACCCAACCGACCCAAGAATATTGGTGTGGAGAGCAATAGCTTGGAGTTAGGCAAAAGCATATGTCAAATTTATATATACGGATATGCTCTTGATTCTATCAATATCATAAACATATCTTGTCATGCCATGGCCCGCTCATGTGAAATTCCGATTACCCCCTCCATCCTCATTCTCATATCATTACACTTTTTTTTTTTACGTCCGCACACAGATATGCTCGTGTCTGCTAAATCAAAATTCTCATATTTAAAAAATAAAAATTGCATATGTAGAAACTTACGTGCATATCGCATGGCAAAAATTCGTACAAGACCGACAGTGATACAAAGTGCATATATACTTAACATAGAGAATAATTGGTATATACATGTATAGCTAAGTATATGTAGAAAGTTTAGTTAAACTACGTTTTCAAGCCTGTTCCGGCAGTTCCTATAAAAGTACGTGTAATGGAAAGAGTAATGGGAGTTACTTTTGTGTACGCAAGTTAAAATCCTTTACTGATATCAGAATATTAGATAGTCCACAATTCCTGGAAGCTGTGTAGACTTTATGAAATAAAGCTCAATTTAAATGTAATTCCTTCAATCCAATACATGTAACTCACTACTACTAGAATTAGCAGTTTTAGTCCAATTGGTTTTACCACTAAATTATTAAGCTACTTTAATGAAAATATAAATTAATATTTTATTCTTTTAATACTTAAGTGATTTTTTGTAATAAAGACTACGAACATTCTTCACGGAAAAAATCCTACTCAAAATGATATAACTATCATACGCGCTAATTATTATTATTTTTTTAAATAAATCAACTGCATGTGTACAATTCCATCTTATGATCACACATTAAAAATATAGTTCCTTTGTTTGAAAATGATAGTTTTACAAACTGTCAATATGTATCTATTATAAATTACATTATATTATATACAAACTAAAGCCATCAATATTTTATTAACGATTTATTACTGATTACTTGGATGAACAGTGTTTTAATTATTTAATTTAAGAATTTTATTAAAGCTTTTGTTAATAGTACAACCAAATTGAATAAGATAAATAAATTAATTAATGAGAAAAAAAAAATTAATTAAGTCCATATAATTTGATATATATAATAATACAAATTAATGAGTATATTAAAGATTCAATTTAGATTGGTTTAGTTAATTTTAGTCATGGAAAGTGAAAAGGAAAACTAAATGAATTTCTTAAATATTTTTAAGTTTGATTTTTTTTCTTTTTAAAAGATTTTCTATTTTAAACAAGAAAATGTAAAATCGACGCAGCAATTGATGTTTTTTATTTTAAGTCTACAATAACGTTTACCTTTTTCACTTTTTAGAAAAACCCGCACATCTGGAGTCACTTATGTGTCAGCTACAGTACTGTTATCTCTCTTCACGCTGCAACCCACTTTAGAGTCATCGATCCCATTACCCTTTCATTGTTCATCAATCCTCTTGCGCTAACCCATTCACGTGGATCACTGGCATTGATCTCCATTGAAACCTCAAAGGTGAGGCTGATTACTTAGCAACAGTTCTCCAAGAATTCCACCCAAAACAAGCATAACAGATTTGAAATTTCATCTTCCACCGCTTATTTTCCTTTACAGCTTTCCAAAGAATATTTCATAATACTGTATTTATAACAGTATAGGAAACATAAACAGGCACTAAATTGTTTACCTTAAAATTTATTCCTTGGAATAAATAATAAGCCTTTTCAGGCCATATTCAAGAGTTGGCATTTCCATGCTTCCAAGTTCATATTTGCTGCAAAACAAACTCAGATGGGGTACTGAGGCCTCTGTTTGTCATACTTTCCTTATTATACTGATATTCACTAAATTTTGGGGTACTTTTGGATCAACTATGCATTGAAATCATATCACCTCTAACAAGTTAATCTAGAAGAATTAATTATCAAACATGTTTAAACGAAGATCTCTCTTTATTGATAGAAAATAATAGAGAAAGAGAAGTACATGTCCAGGAAAAGACAATAGCAGCTGCAAAAACAAGAGCAGAAATCTGCTTCAAAGAGGGAATGAGAGGATTTCCAATCATGTTCATCAGATCACGAAGGAAATATAGCACATTGAGGAGAAGGTCCCATATAATGAACCGACCACAAAGTAAACAAGCTTAATGGAAATCACAAGGATGATGCTTTCTCATTGAGTGCTTCTTTAACTGCTCTCAGAAGCGATGGCATTAATTTCTGGTTTGTAACAATAATACCAGAAACAACATCGAGAAACTTTCCTTTTGAAAAGTCCAACGGATTCCCCGCAGCATCCGTGACGATACCTCCAGCTTCTACAAAAGTCCAATCGCATTTATAGAAAATTAGAAGACACATTCACAATCTAAGCAATGCAGGAACCTAAATATTAGTTCATTGTCAATGAAAGTCACAATTACCGGTAGACTCCAATATTATGCTTGCATAAGTCATTCAAAAAACAACAGATAGAAATATATAGCTCATCCATGAGATAATGTCATCAGTGTAATGAGGAGTTGTGTTGGGTCCGCAGGAATATTATATCCATACAAAGAATATTCAAAACCGCACTCCTCTCAACAAGCAAATTTTCAGCAATTCCCTTACAACTATTTTCCTTTATTTTGCAATTTTTTTTTTCTTGTTTTCATTCTATATAAGAAACATCAAGTGTCTTCCCGTTGAAGGGAAATGACAATGAGTGCATACAACGTTTCAATTCCCCCTCCCCTCAGACCTTCCACGAGCAACAAATAGATAATCGTGCATTCAAATTATCTTTCTTATCATTTAAAGACCAAAGAAAGATCAATGCTAAGTAACATGATAAAGGCAAGTCAAACATAAACAGATTGAAATATAATTATTCACCGGCACTTTAACAGAGTTTATACACAGTCCAGACCAAATAGAATATTGTAAGATGCAACCACTGTCATACAGAGTTGACTATTCAAATGAAGCAATTTAAAAGGGTTTAATTTGAGCTCGACACTACTGTAATTTTGGAAAAAAATGACAAGTTCTAAGATTTGTACTTCATAATCTCTTGTGAAGAATTTTGGGTGCGCTCGCTTCGGAAAATGAATAACTAATTCCCTACCGAAAATCCAACTCCTCTAAGGTGTTAGGAGAAAAGCAGCCAAAATCTCTTAAGATTTCATCATGAAGAAAGTATTTAAAGTATATTAATATCGTTTTACTAGTGCAATTCCAGAGTTTAAAATTGAAATTCTACAGTAAGAATTGAGTATGTAACATGTATGAGTTCCGTGTATCTTAAAATATATTAGATGATATTCACATCACAAATATCTATCACTTCCCTAACTCCAAATCAAATTAAACCATAACCCCAAAAATACTTATAAAGATTCAACTATCATTGAATTACACAATGAAGTAAACTTAATCCTAGACATCAAAATTTATGTTCCATTAACTTCACATTTGAGACCAGCACTATCTTTTCCTTGAAAGCCTTCATTATTTCCTTTCAATTCAAAGTGTTAAAATTCATTACCACAAATAAAATTTGCTAAATGATGGAAATGGCTTAAAACTTATCAAACAAGGTTAGTTTTAACTTCACATTTAGAGTTCCTTGGCATCAGGCTCCAGGATGCATCATGCTAAAAGCATGAATAATCACAAATAAAAAAGGTTTAGAAAAGTTGCCAAGCTCCCTAAATTTGTTAAAATGTATAAACTTTACCTATGACAAGGAAAGTGTAGGACATTATACATATGATCAAATTATATTACATAAGTGAGTGTAAACCTCACTTTATAAGCTGTTTTTATAAGATTGAGTCAAACTTAAAGTTCATTTTCTAAGATGATATAGAGCCTAAGTTGACATGGATTGTTAGATCTATCATGTCACCTATTATCGAACTATTCACAAATATCTAGTTCTATTCTTGAGATGTTATGTCCTCGGCGGCATCGAATGTGCATTGGAGATCTCACATCAACACATCAATTTGAGATATGACCAAATTATAATATTCAAATGGATGCAAATATTAACTTATAAGCTAGTTTTGTAAGACTAAATTAGGCTTAAAGTCTTACTTTGTAAGAGAAAACATTAAAACACACTCCAGAAACCTATTCTAGATCCAAGTAAACTTTTAACTAGGACATGGACTTGATAAACATAAACATAGGCCAAATGTTATTTATGACCAATTCTGGACAGTTATGACACTCATTTTAAGCAGAGCATGTTTACCAAGAAAAGATTGGTCAATTTCATTAAAGAAATACTTCAGAACAGGAAGAAAAACTAATGAAAATTAATACCAGTCACAACGATACTTCCAGCAGCATGATCCCATATTTTTTCACGGTATCCTTTGTGAGGGAAACGCAAATATATAGCCCCATCTCCTCTTGACAGAGCTCCATATTTTGCTTGGCTATCAATTCTGACTGGTGGTGCTTTGACACCAAGTTTCTGTTAATTAAGTAACGTTCAAGAATTTTGTGTAATTAAATCTAAGAGAGCTAAGAGTTAAACTAAAAAACAATGAAAAACAACAAATGTGCTAACTATAGAAATAACATTACTTCTGCAATGGAGCTAGACAAGTCATGAGAGGAGTGCGCTGCTTCAAAAGATTCAAATAATGATGCTTCCTCTGGATTATCAACATCCCAGACATGGACCTGGATGATCATTTGGACATGGCACAACTGTCAAATGACATTACCAAAGTGACAAGTATGAAAAAAACTTGCAAGCACCAACCCTAGTTTGTGTAGAACCACCCAGTGTTTGCATATATGCTCCATCACCAACTTTAGCAAAGAAGAGACAACCGACTTCATTTGAAGAATGCTGCTGATTAGAGCCAATGGATGCCAGTGGAAGATTTGGACAAGCCAAGACACCCAATACAACTTTTCCTTCATGTAGCAAACCTAATGCTATAGCATATTGATCTCCTCTTACAAACCTATTATGTCATCTCACAAGCATGAGATACTCAATGACACGATCTCCATAAGTGACCATGCAAGTGAAACAAATGGTATAAAAATATAGACAGTAAACCTATTATGTCATCTCAGAAGCATGAGCTACTCAATGACACGATCTCCATAAGTGACAATGCAAGTGAAACAAATGGTATAAAAATATAGAGAGTAAAATAGGAAATAATGAAGAAAAATAATTATTTAATCAAATGTTTGATTAATTTGATAAGTAAAGAAAATAAAAGTAAATACTAATATACTAGTATTTTATATTATCAAATTTTTATGAGTAAAAAACTAGATTTTAAGGTTTTCTATTATCATTTTATGTTTTATTTGTTTCCTGATTTTAAAAGTTGATACAAGAAACGGTGACAAAAAAAAAATGAAAGTAGAAAATAATAAGTGGTTTTTTCCTGTTTACCTTACAAACTTTTGAAAACAGGAAGTACAATGAAAAGAAGGTGGCCTTTTTTCAATTAAAAGTGAAATATGAAACGATGCCAGCTAATAAATAATGTCTTTCAAAATTAAAATCGCCATTACAGCTATATGTTGGTTGGAACATTGAATTGATAGTCGATGGATTTCAACAATTATTTTTTCCTTACTTCCTAAACAAGATAAGATGTTGAATGACAACTGCAATCTCAGATAATAATAAGATTAATAATACTAGATAAAGTCATATGTTTTCCATGAGATATTACAAACAAATTCGTGCTGCAAGAACATTAACTTTTTTAGAAAAATAATATAATGAAATTCGACTAACAGTAGACAAAATTTACACCAAAATGAATTTTTTTGAGAAAAAAAGAATACTCACCCTTTCGTACCATCTATCGGATCCAAAACCCAGTGCTGTCCAACTGGACCACCTTCAGACTTACCATTGTCAATGGCCGCAAGCACATCATCTGTTGTTAAAGTAGGAAAGCTATCTGATCCTTCACTAGCAAGAGTATCATTGACAAGTTCTGTAATGCGCTTCAGTGTTTCCTGGCCACTTTCCTTACGAAGATCCCCTGAATCCTGAATTTTTAAAATTGGATTTTATACTCAAGCATGGAAATGAAAGCAAAGTCTACATGTACAAAAAACCTGTAAGAATTTACAATTTCACCTCCTCGGCTACTATTGAAAATGGTTCAGAAGGAAGTTCTCTCTCAAGTATAAAGCTGACCAATGCTTGTGAACCTGTAAACCACAAGACAGCAACCCGATTTATATGAAGTGAATTGAAACTTCATTTAAACCTCAATGAACAAGTTTAGCAACTAGAATAATATAAAATGAAAAATTACAGCTAAAATTGTAAATAACTTTCTTTTTCACAAGTGGTCCAAATTACAGGCAATGAAGCACAAGCTCATAATATTACATGATCTTTCAAAAAATATGTTTGTAGAAGCATTTTAAATCACCACATTACAAAGAACATATGGAAGATCCACTATTTATTGAGGTGGTGGTAGCAGGAATTTCGACTAATGTGCATAATGACTGGTTTTTTTATGTGAGAGCAATTTGCCCAAAAACTTGCTGGTTGAGCTAACTACAATTAGGTCCTCTTTTCGTACATGCAAAATGATTACTAGAATATGGAGACAGGTAGCAGAACAATACATAATGTGAAAGAGATATATAAATTAGTGAGGGAAGACAAACAAAACATCTGCTATAGTTGCATACTTGCCTGTCATAACATAGAAGCAAATTTATACAAGTGCAAGGTCTTTCCTCATGTCTGTCCTGTAAGGAAAAATGCTTTACACCAGCCAACAATTGGCTTATACTAGCTACTCATCACAAGTTTTCAACTAAAAGAGAGTTTCAATTAATGGTTTAAAACAAGTATGCTACGACTATTAAGTCACTGGTGTAGAGCTTGTATTTGTAGCAATATTATTAAAGTACAACTCCCCTACTCTCGTTGAGGAAATGCTAAAGATTTCAAAACTACAATGATACTGTTAAAATTCGCTGGCTCATTCTTGTAAACTGAATTAGTTGAATATTAACAGGATCATCTATAACTATTATAAGGAATTAAAACAAATTTTGAGAGTGCGAAAACTCATAGAACTGGACTCAAGGAACAATAACTTATGTCAAAGCACTGGAACAACAAAGCCCCTCGAAATAGAGATGATAATCTATACAACAAGCACGAAATGTTCTGATCAAATCAGTAACCCGGGATTATACATGTGAAAAAACATGGCAAGGATTTGTGAAGACATCTAAAAAGCTTACACCACTCCCATTGTTCAGCTTCCAATTATGTAAACACAATCCAACCGGTACAAGTACCCGAAAAAAATAGTCCAAGAGCATAACATTATACACAATCAGCACTACTTCTACTCAGTCAATAGTTAACAACTAAACATCTCATTTCCAACTACAATTAAGTTGTCAATGTGAGCATTCGCACAAAAAACAATTCAACGTTAACACTAAACACAATGGTAGCAGGAGTAAGATAACAAACCATAATCGGCCACTGTAACGGGACTTTTGTCTGACTTTGAGTGAACATCGGATTGCAGAAGAGCCTTCTGAACTTTCTGCAAAAAGCATGCAAAGAAGAATAAATCAGCATCCATTGCTAATTTAAAAAATCAACCGTTGCCGCAAAATTTAAAATTAAAAAGCGAAAAATAGAAGAATCTTACTAAGCAGGCTATGCAACAAAAACAAAACATGCAATTGCGCAAAACTAGTCTATAATTTCAATAAAACGCAAAAATAAGGGTTTTTCTTTTGTTTATGAAAATGGCGATGGTAAAGAGAAATTGTGGATGAGTGCCTGGCAGAGACGAGCGGCGAGAGTGGCTGCTTTCTTTGCAGCGGCGAGTTCCTTCTCATAAGGCATTGAAGAAAGGATTAGTGTCAGTGGCGATGAAGAGCAACTACTTCTCGTTGACACGCTAATGCACCTTTTTCGGATTCTGGCTTCGGACAACCTCCAATCGCTTCCTACTCCTGCACTTATAGCTCTCGCTCTCCACCAAACTGTTGCTGTGCCCATTTTCCTTTCTCTTCCTTTTTTTCTTTTTTTTTTTAAATTACGCTTCCCAAAATTACTTCTCAATTAATTGCCACACGGCGTTTTCACTTCCTGGGTTGTGTCCTGATATCGGTCCCCACAATTTGATTTTTTTTTCTTTTTATGAAATATAGAAACACATTTTTTTTATATTATTGCTTTATGAATTAATTTAATCTTTCACATTTAAAATATTTAAATTTTAATTTTTTAAACAAATTTGATTAAATTTATTTAATATTTTAAATTATTTTATAATAATATTTAAATTATTTATACATTTAATACATTTTTATTTTAATATTAACTTGTTAACCTAAAAAATACGTTGAAAATGATAAATAAAATTAATAGAATTTAAAATTTAGTTCAAATTATTAAATTCATATATATTTTACAAATAAAAATCTAATTTTGTCTCGAAAAAAAAATTAATTTTATTTTTATTTTGACTAAAAAATAAAAATATATTTAATCTTAAATATAATTACATTTTCAAAAATAACATTATTAAATAAGACTGTGTTGAATGGACTTTATTTATGTTTATGTTTATTAAATAATTATTTTTTTGATATTTTATTACATTGTTTACTTAAAATAAATGTTTGAGAAATTTTTAATAAAGTAATATATATATATATATATATATATATATATATAAATTATTTTTAAATAGAAAATATGCTTAGAGTATCCTAATAAAGGTTTACTCACAACAAAGAATATTTCTTATTTTATTTTATAATGATATAATTATTTAAAGATATGTTTAAAGATAAGGATAACAACAAATTAAAGCATTTATTACTTTAAAATAAAATTATTAATGCGTAATCAATACTTTAAATTCATTATCACTCCACATAATTACGATTTTAAATTTTACAGATACACATAATTACAGCTTTATATTTTTTAAAAATCTTTAAAGAAGTTATAGCTCTATAATTAAAAAACTTAAACTATTTAATGATTTAGAATTAAATAATTTAAGCTATTTATTGCTTCAGAATTAAAGAAATTAAAACATTTATTATATTTAATACTATTTTATTAGCTGTAAAACCAAATACTTAAATATTTAAAAAATTAGAAACTAAAAATATTTTTTTGTCCTCAAACTATTATAAAAAATTTTGTTTCACTCTTAAATTAAATTATAAAGTATTTAGTTAGGAATATCAAAATTAGTTATAATGTGTGAGGTAACTCGGATCACAATCGATTCAATCCAGATTTAGTTGAAAAAATTTCATAGTTTTAAAATATGGATTCAACTAAACTTGCGCACTTAATCTACAGGCTAAAATGAGTATGAGCGAGATTGAAAGTAAATTGACATATAACCCACCAATAACAACACTTTTCATTATAGGTTGTGTTTTTTATAAATTATTCTCATATTTCATTCTCATCTGTTTTTTTGTTTCTGAAAAGAAAAAGATCTATTATTTTTTCTCTTATTTCTCCTTTATTCTCTCCCATCCTCGAGGAAGAAAAGAAGAAGGTAATTCTTTCGTCTCACTTGATAGTGAAATATTAGTTCAATAATTTATTTAAAGTATAAATACTGATTAGGTACCCAAACTTTTTCTGAATGTTCATTTTGGTACCCGAACTTTCTGAATGTTCAATTTAGTACCCAAACTTTTTAAACGGGTTAATTTTAGTACCTTCCGTTAAATACCATTTAACGCCGTTTGAGACCTGTTGAGCTGGCACAGTGGAACAGATACGTGGCAGAATCAGTGGGTGTGCACGTGGATTAAGATGTAAAAAAAAGTAATTAAGTAATAAAAGCAAAAGTAAAAATTTGTGGTTCGTGTTTTCTGAGTGAATTGGGGAAAATATTACGTTGAGAGAGAATTAGGGCACAGGACATTAGAGAGAATTAGGGCACAACACATGAAATTGGGTGGAGAAGGAAAAATCAGGGCAGAAAGCGGAAAGCGAAAATTGGGATTGTGGTTCGACGATCGGCGAAGTTGGGAAGAAGAAGGTTCGGCAGTGGAAGACGACGAAGGGGAATCTTTGGCAGTCGTGGAAGGTGAGTTTTCTTTTGTGCTTTTTGTCTTCGTGCTGATGAATGTGTGTTGATGAATGTGTGTTGTTGTTTTATATTTTCGAAGTTGTACTCGTTTTGGGGTTTGTATTATATTGCATAAATGTTGTGGGGGGGTGGGTTCTGTTGTGGGGGGTTGTGCTGTCGGGGTCCTTTCTGTGAAGTGTAAAGTAAAGTATGCGGTGGGTGGGTGGCTTGTGGTCCCCTTTATGACTTTATACTGTTTTTTTGTGGTATGGTTGTAATTTGTGGCGTTTTTTTGGGTATTCTTATTTGACAGGGTAAGTGGTTTTACTATATTGGTTGTGATGTCTGATGATTGTTTTGAAGTTGTACTCCACCATGGTGGCCATTTTATACAAACTGGTAGGTTAACTTATAGTGATGGGTTAACAGCTACATGGGTATGTGACCCGGATTGGTGGAGTTTTTTTGAGATTAAAGGGAAACTGAAAGAGATGGGTTATCATGCTGTGAAGGAATTGTGGTATAAAGTTGGAAAAGGGTCAGTGTTACAAAATAAGTTGAAGTTGTTGTGTGATGATAAGGGAGCATTGCACATGGCAGATATTGCTCGAAGAAATGGGAATGTGCACTTGTTTGTAGTACACACAGTTTCTGAGGCTGAAGTAGTTGATAACTTTTTGGAATACTACCCCTTAGGTGATGACAATGTAGAAACTGGTCATGGAAATGTTGAGGTACAGGGGCAGATGGATTGTGATAGTGCTTGTGTAGGTGGCAATAATGGGGAGGCTGAATTGCAGGATGGTGGTAATAATGACAAAGAAGTTCAGTCTGAACAACCCGATGGAGGTGATAAGGTTGTGGATCCTGAATTACAGGATGATGCTAATAATGAGACATGCAAAGATGGGATGGAGGATGATGGTAATAACCCGGATGAAGTTGGCTATGATAAGGTGGATGGAGGTGATAAAGATAGAATGGATGATGATGTGCAGGGTGATATGGAGGGACGTCATGATGAGGGAGTTGATGATGTTGAAGTCCACAGTTGGGTACTAAATTGAACATTCAGAAAGTTCGGGTACCAAAATGAACATTCCGAAAAAGTTTGGGTACCAAATCAGTATTTATACCTTAAAAATATCAACTATAATAAAAATACCATTGTAAAATTTATATAAAATTTAAATTTGATACAAGATGAAATTGATTCAGTTTTAACAAAATTGGGACCAAATTGAGACAAAATAACAAATATAGGGACTACATTGAATCTAAAAAAATAGAATCTAAAAAAATGTGATAATAATATATATGAAAGTGTAACATAAAATTTATTATCAAACAATCATATGTTAAAAAAAGCAAAAGTTACTAATGGTAACTTTTAAAAACTTGAATAATAGCATCAGAAATGAAGTTTGTTGTAATATCCCTTGCAATATAAATTATCATAGTGCTTGCTATAAAAACTTTTAAAACCTATAAAAAGAAGAAGATAAAACATGTTGATGACTATCAACTCAATGCCAATTAGAATTCAATGAAAATCAACTCAATTACATGTAACAATGAAAACATTTGAGTCAGGTCCTCTTCTTGGGTTTTTACTAAAAAGATAGCACGGTAAACAATATGCAATATCTTTTAATGACGAATACCGAATACTCTAACTATGAAGGAAATAAGCTAAACCATGTGCATTGAAATCTTCTTGGATAACCATCTTTACTAGACAACAAATAATTTTCTAAATCCATTTGATATGGACCCCATTTTAGAAAAATCATTCGTACCTCATCAATTTGATTTGGTGGGTATTGCCCAATTTGAGAACGTTTACTCAGATCATGTTCTAAAGTATTTTCAAATTCATTATATGTAACTCTAGGAACTTTATAGATTTATTTTTCATTTTCTTTAATTTTTGGATTATCGTAAAGTTTTTCAAGTTTAAATGATGTAAATGCATTTTTTTCATGTTCATCACAAACATTCCTCTTTTAAAAAGAATCAATTATTCTACTCTTTTATCATAATTTTTCTAATATAAATTTATCACCTCTCACCTATTTAGTAAAAGATAAAATTATGAATACCCCAAATTAAATCTTAAAACCAATACTCAATATTTTAAGAAAATTAACACCTTCTAAATAATTAACTTTCCTTATCTTAAAGTATATTCGTAATATTGTTCTTTCTTTATACAACTTTGAAATATAAAATAGCTCTATCTACATAAAGAGAGTTTGATCAACAATTAGAGCATAATTTTATGATCATAAAGATATGCCTAGAGTATAGAAAAGCCACATACAAGAGGAAAACATATTGTGTCGAAAAAAATGGTAAAAAATGAACTTACTCAAAAGAAAGAATTGTTCGGTCCAAAATGTTCCTTAACTCTTCAATTTTGTTGTGGTGTCGTTTGATTTTGAAAATGATAAGAGATTGATGATAAAAATTGAAATAAAAGAACAAAAAAAGAGATGGAGGTACCGAAAAGAGAGAAATCAAATAAAGAAGTAAAATAAATTACAAAAGAGAAAGAAAATCTGATTTTTAAATTTAAATAAAAATTTTTAAAACTAAATTATATAAATAATATATAAATATATAAATATATTTTTAATATATATATATATATATATATATATATATAAAAAAAAAAAAAAACCTTGGGGGAGCCATGGCTCGTCCTTGTCAGGCTGAAGTTCTGTCGTTGGAGATGGGGCCCAAGAAGCGAATGTAGGATAATGGTGAATAGGATAAATTATTATTAGACCAATCATAAAGATCATCAAACCCTATCATACAATAAATTATCCTTAATATATTAAGAGTGAGATGATGAAGTGTACATGATTAGCCTTTAGAGCCTTTAGAAAAAATGAAGATTGAAGACTGATACTTGATCTTCCAATCGGAATCAACGAAAGATATGGGAGTGTGTGTGAGACGATATTGCTTTCTTTCTGGTTGGGTATTCCTAAAAGACTGAATGCTCAAAATAAAAAACATGTATCTAATGTCTTATTTTTCTGTGTCTAAAACTGATAAATGAGACATTAGTTGTATATCTTTACTAGCAAAGACCAGGGATCTCTCAATAGGTTCTTGAACACTCATCATAGACCGCTCACTAAACAGTCCAACCCATCACGAACCGTTCATCAGAAATCCAAAATTATACCATAAAATTAATAACCATGTGTAGTATAATTGATATTAACAAATAATATAATTTATTGATTAATGTCAATCCATAATAATAATAAAATAGAGAATAATAATTTTATATAATAAAATTATATAAAATACAACAGAATATAGAACAACCATGTTATATTGGGTACATTGAGAAATGGAGTGTAGAGGTTAATGGATGATGGAGAAGAAGAACGTAGGGAGGAAGAAATTGGTTATGGTGGGTGCCCCTGCTCTGTTATGGTGGTCTTTGAAAACTGATTTACTTAGAATAAGGAGAAAAAGAGTGACACTTGACATGAGGAGAATTTCATGGGTATGAAAAGTAGTATAAAGGGGTGAAAATATGACACATGGGCCAGAAGTCTAATGATGTAAGTGTTAAAAATGTGTTGTACTTGGATCTAAAAGTGGTGAACAAAAATAATCTAGGCATGTAGATAAAAACATGGATTGTGCTAAAAACAAGGTATAAAAAGAAAATGGGTACTTCCTACACTTATCAAATTTTTGTTTCACCCCACCAAAATAATTACCAAAAAAAGTGTTTCGTAACAAATATATGTGATTGCTTTCCTGAAAGAGATTTTCAGAATTATTTATTATGTTCAAGAAATAATAAGGTTTTGGAAGAAATTTGATAGGGTGTAGGAAGTAATATCCAAGTAAAAATTAGTTGATGTATTAAAAAATGATGTTGGGCTATTAGTCCAACATGTAAATGAGGGTAAAAAGAAAAGGGGGCTTCTCCATGCACCTTTAATAACTTCTCTTATACACTCAAACCCTGTATTAATTACATTTATGTCCTTACCAACCAAAGTAGGTAAGGTAATTAAAAAAGTTATTGTCCATATGTTTTTTAATTGAAACCTGCACCTCCAAAGTTTTCACATTTTCAAAAAACACCCAAACCTCTACTTTCTTTCATCTTGTAATGATGTTTTTCTTTAAAACGTTTTATTGTGCCACTGCTCTATGGTGAGCTTCCATTAAGCTTATATCAACACTCCAACCTTTACTTTCTTTCATCAAGTTGTGGTCATTTCCTCCTGTTTAAAGATGTGGTCCCTGTTTCCACTCATGTCTCTCTTTGTCATTGTTCATCCAGGTACGAGTTTAACGACTTTTATTTTCATTAAGACGTATTTTTTATTACACGTATGATTTGCAATGCATAACTATATATTTGTTGTGTTGTTTGTTGATATAATTTGTTCATTATATGGTTTATGCATTCTTCGTGTAATGCCTTCATTATATTGTTGATGCATTCTTCATACAGTGCCTGAATAAAAATTGTCATTAAATACCAAATATGGACATCCGCTTAAGAAAAACTTAATAAAAACATACCAGATGTTGACATCCAGTACATCTAAAAATTGATTGTTGAGATCCGGTTTATTTTAGTAACGGATATGGACATCCGTAATGTAATATTTTTTTTTACAAAGTGAATACCTGTTGTCAATATTTTATATGTCCAAAATTTAGATGTTGAGTTCCGGTTTACAAGGACACTGAATGTCGACAAACGCAACGTATTTAGAATAGTATAAGAAGTACATGATGTGGACATCCAATATACACATAAAATCGGATGTCGACATCTGGTGTAATAAGAAAATAGATGTCAAGTATGTTATACACCGAATGTAGATATTCGATGTTAGAAAAAAAATCAATGGATGTCATCTTTATGAACCGTGTGTCGACTTCCGGTTCATATACTTACTAGTTGTCGACATCCAATATTTACTTGTTACATATTCAAATGTCATGGTATGTAGTGGTATGCAATGGAAATTGGAGTTTCCAAACTTAGTTAATGGCTACTGATTACCAATTACCATATATTGATATATTGATGGACACAAACTAACCTTAAGCTGCATGCACACATAAAGTAATTACTATCAGTTAATATGTGTTATTTATCTTAAAATTATTTTTAAATTTATTGTTCAATGTGTACCTTTTTTCCATATTTTTTTAAAAATTCCAATATGTATTTCTTTGTATTAAACGTTTAGGGTTATTAATTATTTTTGTAATTATTTTTAATACACTAAAAAATATTTTAATGTTAATTTTAATTTTTATATTTGTTTATATATTTATTGTTGAAGATGTGGTTTTTATTAATCATATTTTTTTTGTACATTTCGAATATAAATTCTTTTTATTAAAATTATGTTTGTACTTTTCGAGGGGTAAAAAAGTGACAGTTATGGTGCATAAGACACTAAGTAATTACACTTGAATGACCATTTACTTTATTTTGTTAATTTTCGTTTTTGATCCATTTAATTATTTTTAGGGTTGAATAATGAAGGAAGAGGGAGTCTAGTGAGGGTAAATCAGAGGGGCATACTTGTGGCAGCAGAGAGGGTTCTAGAAGACCAAACTTTTGTGACCCAAAGAGTGTAGGGATAGTGAGAGTTCTTGGTGGTAAAGGCAAGGGTGGGAGATTTTGGATCAAGGAGCAGTTAGGAACGCATTTGGACGGGAAAATCCAGGTAAGGGGAACTGCATTTTTATGCTATTCGTTTAATTGCATGGTATCAGTGTAAGCTTGAACCTATGATGCTTGTTTCCCATCGTATTTTTCTGGTTTCTTTTCATGTTTTTGAATTTTTCCCAGAAATCACTTGGCGATGTTCTTGAACCGTCAAGCGACACATGTATTCAGCACATATTTTTTGGGTTCTGCTATGAATCGCCTGGAGGCAATTATGATTCGCTAAGCGACGCGAGTGCGTGGTGGTTTCTGGGCTTTGTTGGCTTCTATGATGTTGTAGGTTCGGTTGGATAATTATTTCTCTTCATCTTGTTGAGTAATAAATGATATAAGGTGTTAACAATGCCACTAGTTAATGATGATTGGGTATTTTCATGATTTTTATGGACATGAGGATAACTTTGGGGTTTGGGGATGGATTGGAAGCATGATGGCCATGTTTTAATTGTTGTGTTATTTTGTTTGCTTGTTTCAATTGAACGTGTAAGAATGTTGGAAATATAATCGAGGTGATTTGTGTGCAAGGGGATAAGGATATGAATGGAATATGAATGAAGCTGCAGACTTTATGCCATTTAAATATCATGTACATGTGATAAAAATTCAAACAATGCTAAGCCTAACGTGAATGCAGAATGGTATAAACCATTTATGTTGTTGGCTGCCAACTAGTGTAGTGAAAATATGAAGTGATCTACCTACACCAATTGCAAGAATCATAGAAATGTCTAACGATTTCCACTCTAAAGATTCCACAATTCATATATGATGAGAAAAGGTTGTTCCAGACTTATGCAAAGAGGACTTGGCACCAAGACAGGATAATATGCATGAATGGGTGTAATCTAGGATGTAACAGGTGCAAAATGATCAATGGAATTGGAAAGTAGCAATAGAAATTACTGCAGCAATGTACATGCTAAAACCGTACTCGAATTGTGCACATGAATGCAATATGAGTATGCATGATTGGATGTAGTGTGCATGAATCTACACACATCAGGAAGTGCTATTTTTGTTTATGATTCATCAGTTTTCCAACAATCTTAAGGACTTAAAGGCTGACGATATGGACTTTAAAGAGAATAAGTGTGGGAGTAGACTAAAAGTTGATCGTAACATGGTAAATGATGTAGTGGACCATTATCTACTACACATAAGTAGTTGTTTGTATACACCCACGAGCAAGACTAGGTATTTGCTCATTTATCAATCTTAAATATTTATGAATGTGAGGGTGTAGGTAATTTTACTCAATTATTTGGAGAAAATAAAAAAAAGTTTAAGTGAATTTAACCTCCATTTTTAAAGGAAAAGAAAATAATTATTTGTGATGGCTTTTCACCTAATCATATTTAATATTTATAGAGAAGGTGTCATTATATATATTTGTATATGATATACTAATGATTGATATATGCAATGAGATAGTCTCTAGAACTGGTTTCTAAAATCTAATTTTGAAATATGAGTTGTTTTTAGGTGAAGCCAATGTGATTTTAGAAGCTAGAATCATAATGAAGGGAGATAGTACTTCATATCCCTTATGATGCTAACTCTAAATTAATGAAAGATAGAGGAGATTTATTTTCTCAACCTCAGTATGCCCAGATAATTGGCAACTTATTGCCTTTGGTGGTCTTTACTAGACTAGATTTTGTTAATGCAGTAGGTAGACTGAGAATAAACATTTAATATTTAATTAGGAATATTGAGATGCACTTGCAAGACTTATGAGATACTTAAGAGATTTAATGGATTATGCCATTGAATATAATGGATTTCCCATTGTAATAGAAGGGTACAATGATGCTAACTGGATCTCTGATTCAAACGGGAAAAATCCACCAGTGGTTATGTATTCACACTTGGGGTAGTGTGGTTACACGGAGATCAGTAAGGAAAATAATGATTGCTAGATCAACAATGCAACATGAGTTTGTTGTTCTTGAAATAGCTAATAGTGAAGTTGAGTAGTTGATGAACTCCTCAGCTAACATTTCACTAGGAATGAGAAGATATTGTGATTGTCAAATTGTAATAGTTATAGCTAAAGAGTGGAACAATTTCCATTGATTGGGTGAAGTCATAAAAGAAATTTTGCAAATCCTGTAACAAAATCCTAGGAAGAAATATGATCATAGAAACATCGAGGGGAATGAGCTTAAGCCACTTGAAGCAAACAAGTGATGATAACCCAACCTTTGTGATTGGAGATCTCATGAATAAGGTTCATATGGGTAAGAACAAGTCACTTGTTAGTTCTAATAGCACTAAATTGATTTTAAATCAATTATGTTCATTCCTATGGTGTGTGTGAAAGTGTTAGAAACTGCATTATTGAGAAGTAAAACTTTGTAACTAAAATTCTACGAGGTGTGAGAATTTTAGCTTAAACAAAGTTTTAATGATTTTCATATCCATTATGGGTGGTGTATGATTTGCAGCATACACTTAATGAAATCACCTATATGAATGTCGAGTGGGGTCGCTTGTATTAGATCTTGGCATGATCTTTAGAGCACTCATGAATACCGGGCACGCGCAGGGCCTATTAAGAGTAACACAGCGATAACAACAAAGGATTGTGGGGTGTATTGTGATTGATAAACTGCTAACGCACGTCAAGTGTTTTTGGTTCATATAGCTTGTTATACCAACTACACTGTGTGTTAAGTTTCTTAATCTAAGACTGGTTCATATAGCTTGCTATACCAGCTCTAATGCATAACATCTTATACGAGATCCAAGATTTTTGTCTTTTCTTCTTTTTCTCATATTTTGCAATATGTAGGGGATTGTTGCAAAAACTATGCTTTAATGTTGCAAAATATGAACGTTGCTACGTTAAGGTGGTTTTAAAACTTGCTTCAGTTTTGTTTTAGGCCATTAAAACTTACCAAACAAGTTTTTCTGTTTTGATTTTGGTCATTATAAAATTAATTTTTGACCATTGAGCTGTTACAAATTTTAGTCCTTTTTCAAACCCTCTCCCCACCTATAAATAGGGGTCTTGTGCTTCCTAAAAAAACACACATGCTCAATTCTCTTTACTCTCTTCTCTCTCCTTTCATTTCATTTTATAATCATGTTGTGCTTTCTTGGGTTACTTCCTCTATAGAGAGAAGTATTTTCTTGTTAGTTTTGAGATCTTCGAAAAATTTAAGAAGTTTCTGTTGTATCTTGGGAGACTTGCGCAACACACAATGTATCTTGGGGGACTTGCGCAACACACAATGTATCTTGGGGGACTTGCGCAACACACAATGTATCTTGGGGGACTTGCGCAACACACAGTAGATAAGTCCTTAAAGATAGTAAATCTACACACTCCCCAAAAAGTGTTCTTTTGTTCGTAATTCGTTAGTTTTTCAACAAAAATAATGTCTAATTTCGATGTCAAACTTCAAAAAAAAAATTTAAAATTCTATACAAGTACATCTTCCTCGTGAAAGACAAATTCTTCACAAGTTCGAAACGTCCAAACAATTATCCTTCAAGAAATTATAATTCTGAAAACTTAATGATGATGCTTAAATATCAATATATTTTGATTACAAATGATAAATTATGAGTTTAAATTTCGTAATAATTAAATTTTATAAGTTTACATATATTAATGTTGTACAAATAATCAACTTTCGAAACAAATAAACAACTCAACTTCTAAAGTCAACCATTCAACATGAACATACTTTCAAGACATCAAATATGGTACTACATTGACCTATATTGACCGACACGAAAATAAAAAATCTAAAATAATATTTCCTTAATATTATTTTTATAAAGTTACATCGAGTCTATTCTCTTTACAACTATTAATATAAATTTTTATTTCATCTTTAAATAAATATTCAAATTCCTTCAAATTTATTCCACGTAATATTACTTTATTTATTTATAAAATATATTACATTCTATTATTATTAATATATATATATATATATAATTACTAATAAAAATAATTAAAAATTAAATGAAAAAACATTTCACATTTGAATAATTAAATACAAATACATTGAATCCCGAAAAATATCTATTTACATTTAAATATTTGAATAAAATTAAAATAATAAAATTAATTTCAAATATCTTATTTACAAAAATTAGAAGTAATCATATTACCATTTTACAACAATTCAAAACCTACAAAATTTATCTTTTTAAATTATTAAATTGTGATATAGCTAAAATAATAATATTATGTATATTGTAATTTTTAGATAAATTAATATTAGTACATGACTTATTAATTTTCAAATCAATTCCCTTATATTATCTTATTCTCATTCTTATTTTACCAAAAATTATTACAATTGAAAAAAAAAATTACATAAAATTATATTTCTTATTTTTAACTTTACATTAAACTTATTTTAAAATAATTCCTCCTACAATCATCTTATTATTTAATTTTATTTTTCTAATTTATTACATTAACATTTAACTATTATTACAGTATATTATTATCATAATTTTTTCATTTATTTTTTCTATATCTTAATTTAAAAAAAAAATTGAAAGCCAGTTCAGAATTTAATTTTTCGAAACCAGGTTCCAACTAATATTTTGACAAAATCAACACCTTTAAATATTAGAATTCGACTTCCAAAACTCAAATCTAACTTGAGAAATTATACCATTTTTTCCACTTTAGCACGTTTCACGAAAAAAATTATAGTAACAGCATATTGTAACTTATGTTTACATAACTAAGACGATTTTTTTTTCACTAACACAAAAAAGCTTTTAACGTCTGATATTTTTGACCTTTGACATTTGTCCTAACATCGACATTGTACTGAGTAACGTCAAAATAACAATGGAAACCATAGCAGACGTTGTACTACACCTAGGCGGCCTAACCTGATTACAACCATGAAATCCGCCTATATAACCTCTCAAGGACACAAACAATCACCATATATGTCGAATAAGCAAGAGTAAGCAGCCTAAGCCGCTAACTTAAGAAAATCAAACAAGAACTTGATAAACTTAAAACACTACTAGCCAGACCCTGGGGCCCACAATAATCAAACTGTGGGACCTGGGCTTGGCCCAGGCCCAATCAAAAGCCCAACCCATGACGTGACCAAACATAATTAATAATCTATAAATATGCATGGACCCCACCAATTAAAGGTACGCATTCATTAATCCCTTAAGCACGAGATTTGACTTTCTGAGAATTCTTAGCTGACTTGAGCGTCGGAGTCTCCTCCGCAGGTAACCCCTCCCGGGTCCAGATCGGTCCAAGCCGAGGCACTAGCAGATAACATATGCAAGCCGAAAGAAAGCTTACTAGAGAGATTGTGGATTGAGGTAAGGTGGTATTCGTGTTTGACATTTCTTATTTGTTCTTCGCAGGAACAAACATCACTTGACGTCGAGGGCTGAGGGGTCAGACGTTAATTTTTAAATAACGTCGGGGTTTCGTGGGGCAGACGTTAAATTACGTATGATCTGAAATGAGCAGACGTTAAAAAAACAAAATAATTTACAAAAATGCCACCTGTCATTTTTAACGTGGGACTTTTTTTGAACAGACGTTATAAAAGCGATGTTATAGAGCTTTTTTGTGTTAGTGTTTGTAGGTCAAGATTCGGTTGGGAGTTGAATTCTGACCTGAATTTCTTTTTTTTTTTGTTTTTTCTTAGTCAGAATTCGGTTTCTAGAATTCTAAATTCTGAACTGGATCTTTTATTTTTATTTTTAAATTGGAAGAATGAAAAGAGGAAAAAGTCTGATGTATTGAAAATATATTAATAGTTTTTTTAGGTGTTATATGAAAATGTAAAATTAAATCTTAATAGTTTATTTGTAATTTGTTTATATTATTTTTTATATAAGAAGATAAAAAAAATTATGAATTATAATAGAAATAACAAAAGTCAAAATAATTATAAAATTAGTGATTTTAAGGTGGTGTTATAATTTTTTTTATTGAATATTTTAAAAAAATTAAGTTAAATACACAAATTGATAAAATATTTGGGTTTGGATAAAATTAAATAATAGAAAATTTATAGTTATCTTGTGAAACTAAATAATAGTTATTAACTTTACATATAAACTTAAAAATTATGTTTTTAAAATATTGTAATAAATAATTGATTGAAATAAATTACTTTTTTCCTGTAGCTTGAAATATATTTTTAATATATGTATTTTTGAATTGAAATTTACACACCATAATCGAAAATGAAATATATTTATTTAATAAAAGTCATTACAGATACCAAAAATATCTTACTTCAAAATATTGATATTAATTTTTTAAAATTTATTTGTTTTCAAAAAGAAACATTTTTACGTTATAAATTATTATAACATAAATTCTTATAATATAAAAAATTAAGATAAACAATTCAAATTAAATTTTTTACCATTTTAATATTTAATTTTAAAATAATAAAAAAACGGTACAAAACTCAATTTCTTGAAAACCGATTTTTTACCGGTAAAAAGCAAAAGAGAAACCCAGCAAACGAATGGAATTCTGACCTAAAAAGAAAAAAATTGCTAATTCCATAAATATTATGTATAATATACTATATTGGTATATTTGTGAAAAAGTATGCCACAAAAGAAAAAAAAAATCGAAATTATACCATCTTTATATATACTATCTTAAAAAGAAAAAAAAAGTTAAAATATCTTTTGTCCCAATTTTCGGAAAATTTGTTCATTTGAGTCAATTTTTGCTAATACCCTTTAAATCATTAACAACAATGAACAGTGACGGCCACGTGTCACTTTGTATTTTTTTTTTTAATTTTTTTTAATTTAAATTTTTTTAAATGTCCACGTGTCAACCCAGTAGTGTGTCATGTCAAATTCAATGTTCTATATCTAATTTGATTTCTATATTTGTTATTTTTGTTAAATTTAGTCCTAATTTTGTCCCTATCCAAGAGACCAAATTTAATTTTTATATCAAGGTAATAATGATGTGAATTTTAATATATTACATAAAAATATTTAATAAAAATGTGAATTTTAATATAAAAATTAAATTTGGTTTCAATTTGGGGAGGGGCCAAATTGGTTCTTGTTAACAAAAATTGGACTAAATTGAATAAAAATAATAAATATAGGGACCAAATTGAATATAGAATATTGACTTTAACATGTGGTACGTTGCTGGGTTAACACGTGAATATTTAAAAAAAAATTAAAAAAAATTTAAAAAATAAAAAAAAGTAAAAATATTTTAAAAAATCACAAAATGACATGTGACCGTCATTGTTCATGACTGTTAATAATTGAGATGATGTTAACAAAAACGGTGACAAAAATTAGGACCTATTTAAATAAAAAATCAAAATTAGAACCAAAATTAGCATGTATTTTAATAAAAATTGACGAATAGAAAAAAAATGTATTTTAACAAAAAGAAAAATTAAAAAAATGGAATTAGGTGAAAGATGCGGTTTAACAGGTCATATACAACTTTTTCCGTGTCACATACTCTCTGCAAGCAAGTAATGCTTCTTTGGCCGCCCCAAAATTCACCTTCCTCTCTCCTTTCGCCGCCCAAATTGTTCTCCTACAACGTTTAAGTTCTCACCAACTTCACCATCTTCCACACTGGTGAGTTTCCATTCGCCACTCGTTCTCATTCTCCACTTTTGTTCTTAATTTCTGCAGTTTTATTCTGAAAATGAAAAAAACAAAAACAAAAACAAAAACAAAAAGAGATAGCAATAGATGATCTGGTTGGTTATTATTGACGCGGAGAACACTGGAAAGAGTGGTCTCTTCTTCGGCTCCTTCCATCACCTATCAAATCCGGTATAGCAACGGGAGCCATTTTTGCTGTGTTTGAACTTTGAAATTAATACTACTTTCATTTCTGTTGAACCAACAAGGTTCATGTACAGAGAAATACCTGGTTTCAAGAGTTCATCTAATGGTGGAAACACCTGTTTCTAAGATTTCTCTTTATTTTCTGACGAATAATTTCCTAACCACTTCCGTTAAAGAACAATATTTATATTTTTATATAGATTAAAATTAAGTTGTTTAAAACTTATTTGTAAAAACTATTTTATGAACGTTTATTTACAGGACAATGAGTTTGAGATATGGAAGTGTGGGCTTTGTTGCTTTAGTGCTTTTTCCATTCATGGCTTCTGCAGCTTCAGTTGTGAAGAACCTTCCTGGTTATGAGGGTGACCTTCCTTTCAAGCTTGAAACTGGGTGAGTGTAGTTTCTTCTTTTCATCCAGTGATTGCTTAGTTATAGTTGTCCTTCGTAATAATTTTTTATTAAGATATTGCGTTTAATTTTTTTTCCTTTTCAAATTGACAGATAACTAATCACAAATATTTTAAGGGGAACTATCCAATAACATCTCGTTATTTATATGATATTTTTAATTCAAAATATGATTAGTTTAAAAATAAACATATTATTATTTAATTAGGTTTTTAAGGGCGTAGAAAAATCGAAGACGATTGATACAACATTTTCCATATTTTTAACAATATATTTCACATCATCATAGAATATTCTCTATGCTTCCGATAATATCTGTCGTCTTATAAATGTAAGACAAATTTGTTTAAACTATCCACGGAATAGAAATTATATACTATACAGAAATTATTTCCTCTCCGTAGCAATTACTTATTTTTCTTCTATTTCTTTCTCTCTTCTAATAATTCAAATTTTAGTACAAAATTGTTATTCAGTACAGTTGTCAGATTGGACAAAAAAATTAAGCCATTTTTATTTTGTCCTACTTTGTCTCCCGTAATTAATAACGGGAAGGACATTATCTAAAATGATAACGCACACGTGTCCATTTTTCTGAATCTCAATCATTCATGTATATAATTTTATAACAGATATTGTTTCTCACCATGATTCACATGATATATTATCTAATGAATGATTGATCAAACGAGTTATTTTTTTGTTCTTGTCACAAATTTTAAGAACTCACATGATATAAGTTAGTTAATGTGAATGTTTCATTTAATTTTATAGATCCTACAACTAATCTAGATATTGATACTAGGAGTATT
>Ga0209589_1003796_pt1 | contig 26331 bp, 24 predicted proteins | sample CowpeawhiteBW_FD_187525 | JGI IMG/M metagenome (GOLD analysis project Ga0209589, IMG submission 187525) | Root nodule microbial communities of legume samples collected from California USA - Cow pea white BW (SPAdes) (version 2) | ecosystem: Host-associated > Plants > Roots > Nodule | place: USA...
GCGAAGCCGATCAGCGCGGCACGCTTAACCACATCGGGCCAGAAACACTGAAGAACGCAGCCGCCGAGGTGCGCGATGGCAAGCTCTTTAATCTCGGTTTGCGGTTCGACCGGAACGGGCCTCAGCTGGGACGCAAGCGGTTCAACCCGATGGTCTACGCGACCGACCTTTTCACCCCCATGAGTCCCGCCGCGCCGGACGTCTGCTACTCCGACGACGTCATCCACATGCCCTTGCAATGTTCAACGCAATGGGACGCGCTGGGCCATGTTCACTATGACGGCCATCTTTACAATGGCTGCAACGCGCGCGAATGCCTCACCGAAAACGGCGCGCTCAAGATGGGCATCAACCATCTGGCGGCCCCTGGCATTGTTTCGCGCGGGGTGCTCCTCGACATCGCACGGCTAAAGGGGGTCGAGCGGCTGCCGCTCGACTACGCGATCACGGTCGACGATCTGAACGCCGCCTGCCAGAAGGCGAGCGTGAGCGTCGGCGCCGGTGACATCCTTTTGGTGCGCACTGGCCATATGCTGTGGTTCACCGCAGACGGAGATCGCGACAGCTTTATGGGAATGCAACCAGGCCTAAGCTATACCTGCGCCGAGTGGGCTCACGACAAATCGCTGGCCGCCGTGGCCGCCGACAACATGGCCGTCGAGATCCTGGATCCGGAGGGGCTGGCATCGGAGATGCCCCTCGCCTTCCACATGCTGGCGCTGCGGGACATGGGCATGCCGCTGGGCGAGATGTTCAATCTAGAGCTGCTGGCCACCGACTGCGCCGCCGACGGACGGTACAGCTTCCTGCTTGCAGCTCCACCTCTGGAGGTTACCGGCGGCTTTGGCTCGCCCGTGAACCCGCACGCGCTGAAATAGGCTGGCCTTAAGAGTTGTGGCTGGGCGCTGGCTTTCGAGATGCAGCGCTTTAGACGTTCGCGTTCAAACCACGACTTAATCCGCCTTTGCAGGAAGCGCTCATGGCTCGTCGTTCGAGTGGGCCTGCTTCAAATTTTGCAGGGCGGCGATACAAAAACAAGTAAGTAATGGAGTGAGGATTTTACCGGAAAAATAGCCGTGATTGGAAGGTAAGCATGGGCAATGGCACCGGCACCGTGGAATGTAGCGTTGCCAATCTGCGGCAAGAAGACTTTCACCTGAATTTACATCCAAGACGCCGACGTTCGGCAAGTACGGACGATCAACACGAAAATTCGGCCGCGAAACTCGCATAAGCTGCGTTTCGATGGCTTGCTTTCCCTTTCGACGGACGTGCGAGGCCGGCCGGACAAATACTTTCGCAACAAGCTAGGTTAGCACAAGCACCACATGTCCGATATGCCCAAACTTCCGCGGCGCGCCTTCGCTATCGTCTTCTGTCTTTCGATAACTACCGCAATTGGCAACACTGGCTTGCAGTCAGTGCTTCCGTCGATCGGCCGCTCGATTGGCATCGCGGACTCCATGGTGGCGGCCATTTTCTCGCTCTCCTCCTTGTTGTGGGCTGTGACCTCACCGTTCTGGGCTCGTCAATCTGATCTGCGTGGTCGTAAGCCCCTTATGATCATTGGCCTTGCTGGATTTGCGGTTTCCATGCTGCTCTGCGGCCTGGTGGTAAGCGCCGGCCTGGCCCACTTGACAACTCCCACGATCGTCTTCGGATTTTTCCTCGTCTGTCGCGCGATCTATGGGCTCTTCGGCTCGGCCACCAGCCCAGCGAATCAAATCTATATCGCGGAGCGCACCTGCCCTGCCGACCGCACGCGGTGGATATCCAGCATCGCTGGGGCTTCTAGCCTTGGCACCGTGGTTGGCCCAGTGCTGGCGCCACTTTTCATCATTGAAAGCTTTGGATACGCGGGGCCGCTGTACGCGTTTGCCCTGATCGCCACGACAATGCTGATTATTGTCGCCCGCTATCTAGATGAGGCGCCGATCTTGGCGACGAAGCCACCGCTCCGGAGTGATAAGACGGCGCGTGGGCCGCCGTGGCTCCGCTCCAACTTTGTCCCCTTCATCGCTTACGGCTTCCTGCTCTTCGTTTGCCAGAATGCGCTGGCACAGACGTTGGGTTTTCTTATCATCGACAAAACGAGCAAAGAGCTACCTCAGCTCCCATCCCCGGACTTGCTGCGCATAGCGCAAGGCCATATCGAGATTGCGATGGTCTGCGGGGCTCTCGCCAGTTTGCTTGCGCTATGGGCCCTCATCCCCATTTTCCGCATGACACCGACAGCCCTACTGCGGTGGGGTGCCGGACTGGCCTCTCTCGGCAGCGTCTTGGTCGCCCTCTCGCCAGATTATGCCCTCGCCATCCTGGGATATGCCCTGGCGAGCCTCGGCTTCTCCTTGGGCCGACCGGGCTTTATCGCCGGCGCGTCACTTACCGTTCCGATGAAGGAGCAGGCGCGTGTTGCCGGAGCTATTGGGGCGATCAGTGGTGTTAATGTGCTTTTCGCGCCGTTCGCGGTGAGCCTTTATGAGGTTTTCCCTCCCGGTCCGTTTCTCCTCGAATCCGTTGTGCTCGCCGGCCTGCTTGCCTATGCTTGTCTCAGTCCAACGCTACGCAACGTGGGAAGCCGCGTCAGCGTCGAGGAGATCAACGAAAAACGTGCGCTCTAGCACCGCGCCTTGGGAGCAAGGTACTTGAGCTTTCACGACCCAGTAGGCGATGGCTGCAAAGGCGCCGCTGCAGTTCGTTCCTCTTCGCGTTCGGCGCCCCCGGAAAGCTCGTTGTTTGCGCGCGAGCCATAGATTACCGCAATCGGATACTGACGCTCGCTAGCACTTCGATCGAATAGCTGTGCCTCTTGCGAGATCAGATATCAAAGCGATCCAGTGCGGCGTCTGGGCACCCGCAGCTTCGGCGGGCAGCGCTCTTGATGGGGTTCGGGTAGTGAGGCAACGCAAAACGGGTTCGCTGATGGCGGAGTCGGCTCGCGGTTCAACACCTGGCACGAGCACCAGGGGAATGGCATTACGGAGGGCGTTAGAGGTCGGCCTTTCGTTGACTATGCTCGCCGATGTGCTGGAAGATCGCCCGCGTTCGATTTCTCATCCCAAACAAAAGCATAAGAGCCGCACGAGGCACAATTAAGAGTACCACGAAAAACATGCTTCCAGGCCGCGGCAGCTAAGCAGACTCAATGTGTTGGCCTGGCCGATGACGAAGCCGCCAGACTCGAATTCGCTCACATACAGCGGCTGAGCTTAGCTTGCCCGCCACGCCAGCCAACGCTCCTGTATGTGGTGCCAGTCTGTCTTGTTGTCCGGACGTTTCGCCACAAACCAAGCAACCGGACAGCCTTCGCTGCATTGTCGGGGTTTGTTATAGCGCGACAATCTGGATGGGAAGCGGCATTGCTCGTCCGAAATGCTGCTGAACTACTGAGTATCTCTTACGTAAGCTGTTCCGCCAATGGCAACGGAGCGTAGAGGCGGCGATGAGGAAATTGCGCTTAGCGACGCGCGCGGAACTGGGTCTGTTTCGGCGCGGCTTTACAGAGTGTCGAGCGGTGTCAAAAGGGCCGCATTCCCGACGACGAGTTCCCCTATCGCAAGAACGATCAGGCTTTATCGAGCAGAAGAGTGGCGCGGTGGTCCGACGAATGGTCCGCTATCGTCGAGGAGGGCCGGAGTCGGCTTTTTTTTGCTCTCAGCTTTACCGTTCGACCCGCGTGTTCGTGAGCTTTTCCCAACCTCGTCTCAAATTGTGGCACAGCAAGCAAGCGCGTTCCTGTTTAGGAAAGGCGCACACAAACCGGTGTGAGCTGACGGAGCCTGGCCCGACGCTACGGAGACTCCCATATCGCAGTGGCGGCGGGCCAGGCGGGCGGGTTTCTGCGACTTCTCGATCTGAGCGAGGCGGTCGGCGCGGTCCTTCAGGAGCATTACCGGAAAGCCCCTCGCCCCGACTGGGGAATGGCGGTGTCGCTCCGATCGCGCTGGAGGCGCTCAGACGCTTCGATGCGTTGTTCGACATCGAGCGCGCCATCAACGGCCGCGGCGCCGACGAGCGGCCTGCCGCGCGCAAAGAAATCAATCAACTACATACTCTAGCATTGGGACGACCGCCCGCCTCCTCGACGATGGCACGATCTGCTTGACTGACCCTGTGCTTAGCGCGCATTGAGAGGCATCCCTTGGCAAGTCGCAACTGGACGTTCGCCGGAAGCCAACGTGGCGCCAACCGTGCCGCCCTCGTGCTGACGATGATCACGACCTGTCGCCTCAAACGACGCCGAACCCAAGCTTGGATCGCCGACATCCTCGTCCGTGTCGCCGATCTTCCCTCATCGCGTCTGCACCAAGGGTTGCCCTGAAAATGGAACCCCCTGCGCCAAGCCGACGAGGCCGGCTATCATGAGGACCCCTCCCCGCTGCGCAACGTCATTATAGAACCCGCCGTCACCACGCGCATGCTTCGATCAGGGGGGTCTTCGTCGCATGCGTACCGCTGTCAAACGACTGATTCGCATCCCATCAGCTTCACCGTCGGCCGGATGGCTTCGCGCACGGCCCGCCTCGGGGCCCTGCTTGCCCTTAATGTCCCACAACGCGGTATCAACGCCCTTCAAGCGTTCGGATGACAATACCCTTCGGACCGTGGTCGCTCAGGCGCGCATAGATCATCTGCCAGAGAAGCGGTACTTCGCAGACGAGCCATGGCGCAACGCTATAGACCAGTGCGCCCGTCGTCCGCGCCGGGCCGTAGCATCCGCCCAACCGACGATACGCTGGTACGTCTCAATCCGATTTAGCAACGCTAGTGCGCGTGTCATACAAAGCTCTGGAGAAGGCATAGGGCCGCGACAGCAACGCTTGAAGGAGGTGGCTACGGCCGCCTGTGATCTATGCCCTGTTGTCGTACCTAGTTTTGCGCCCGGTTCGACGTGCCGTTCGGTATTGACGCATCGGGATCGGAACTCAGGCGGTTAGCAAAGCGCTAGGATTACTATGTCAGGGCATGCTGCTCCCTTTCGCCGCAGCGCGCGCATAATCGGATTCGGCCAACGCAGCTTCTGCCCGCTCGCTTAGCTTGGTTACAGATTACGCCTCCAAAGGCAGTTATTTCACCCTTCCCCTTTTCGGTAGAGGCGGCCATGCGACCGGACGGTGGACACGTCGCCCTGGTCCGTGATGGCGTCCTCCACGAGTATGTTCTGAGCTCCGCGATCATGATCGAGGGCCGGTCGATATTCGTGCCGCCGTCGTCCTCTCAGACAAATATCAGCTCTGAAGAGCAATCCTGCTCGCTAGCACTTGGAAACGCATAACGAGAAGCGCGGCGTGGACGGCTGCCCCGATTGATAAGCCAAGCCAGATACCCATGGCACCGAGGCCTATTTTCAAACCAAGCACATAACTAAGTGAAAATCCGATCAGCCAATATGCGATGCCGGCCAACAGAAGCGGCACTCGCGTGTCCTTCAGTCCGCGCAAGCTGCCCCAAGCGATGGTGTATATTGCTTCAGTGACAAACAAGCTTGCGCCGACTAAAAGAAGGCGTGCCGCAAGTTCAATCGTCGCGTCGTCGACCGACACGCCCAAAAAGAACTTGGCGATCTCAAAACGCCCGCCAGTTATTGCAAACGTGAGGATCGTCACGATGACGATACCAAACAGCATCGCGGCCAGGCTCGCCCGCTTGATGCCGGCACGATCGTTACGGCCGACCGCATGGGCAACGCGCACGGTCGCCGCCATGCTAATGCCGAAAGGGATCATGAACAGGATTGCCGCGACCTGGGATGCGACCTGATGGGCGGCAAGAGCGTTAGTGCCGATCACACCCATCAGGACCACTGCGGCAAAGGAAATTCCGCACTCCATTAGAAGAACCATCGAAATTGGTGTTCCGATCGTAACCAACCGCCGCATCAACGGCCAATCAAAGCGCCAGAAATGCGCAAGAACGTGGTAGTCCCGGAATGGGTAACGCATTGTGGCGAACCACAGACCGGCCAGAAACATCGCAGAGTTCACCAGCGTCCTCGCAAGCCCCGCCCCGAACAGCTCGAGCCGCGGCAGGCCGAAGTCCCCATACATCAGGAGGTAAACTAAGAGGGCGTTCACGGGTATGACCGCAAGCGTGATCCACAAGACCGGCTCCGGCCGGTTGACCGCAGCCATGAAATCACGGATGGCCAGAAAACACAGCACCGGTGCCACGCCCCAAGCCACTCCAACCAAATATTGCTGCGCGAGCCGCGCCGCATCCGGGGCCTGGCCAAGAGCCAGCAGTATCTGCTCGCTGCACAGCAGAATCGCCATGATAGGAACCGATAGCAAGAGCGCGATCCACAGCCCCATGCGTAGCGAGCGCCGCACCACGGCTAGATTGCTCGCCCCAAACGCCTGCGCAGCAAAGGTTGCGCTTGCCGCCAGCAGGCCCATGCCGAAAGTGATGCTAACAAAATAGACCTTCACGGCCAGCGCTGCTGCGGCGACCGCCTCAACGCCGATGCGGCCTATGAAGGCAAGGTCGGTCGTCATCATTGCGACCTGGCCAAGCTGCGTCAGCACCATCGGCAACGCGAGCTTCGCAATTTCGATGAACTCGACGGCGAACTCATGAGGAGCCGCCCGCCTCGCCACTCCATGTCGCGAAGCCGATACTGTCTTGTCCATGAAAATCACGCCATCAGCGAGAGAACTACTTTTTTGCTTTGCCGAGAGGATGCTCTTTGGCATTTGAATGGACGCGCGCCCAGGCTTGTGCAGCTACGTTTCCCGAAAGGCGAAGCGTCCCATCGACTTTGATCCGCTGTTGAGTGTGATTATGGCGGCCTGCTCGTCCACTGAGCGAACAGCCGCATCGGCTTCACTGGCGCTTCGCCATCGCATCAACCTTTCGCGCGTGTTAAGCAGAAACGAGGCGATATACGGTCGGCCGGCACGCCAGATCGGTCGATCACCCGCACGCCGCAATGAGCAGCGTCGGGAACCGCCTCCCGGCCACCGGAGCAGAATTCGGCGGGAGACGGATAGTGGTGGTGAGGCAGGCACATTCATACGACACGCCGTAAACTGAGAGATAGTCTCACGAGCCACCGCTGCAATGCCTTGAACGAGGATGCCTGATGAACTCTCCTTTTCAAGGGTCATGCCAACTACCACGGCTTGGCTTTAAGGGGCATTTTCTAAGGCGCGCGTGTCGCCGATCCGACAGCATGTTGCAAATCCAACGATCCGTCGTCGGTCGCGCCTGAGCTCAAGACCTCATTGAATGCACAGGTACAAGCTTCAGGAATTTATTGTCCGAACGAACCTGACACATCGAACCGCGGCATTCGCTTAGAACCGGACAGGCATAAGAGGTGAACTGGCGATGATTAGAGCTCCGCCTTTAGACAAAGGCATATAACTTGATGAGGACACCGCGAGCTGGGTTATGGCGGTCGATGGTGAGGCGGGACCATTAGCGCTCATCTCATCAAAAAACAGCAGTTCGCCACGAGGCATGGGCATTATCCTTGCCGCTAACGAGTTTCCGGTAGATTTCGATCAATCGTTGCGTGATTGCCCCAGGTTGACCGCTCCCAACTACCATACGGTCTATAGATGTCACCGGCGTGATTTCAGCTGCGGTGCCACAATAGAATACTTCTTCGGCCAGGATCAGTTCGGTCCGATCGACATCTCGCTCGACGGTTTCTAGCCCAAGGTATTCACGTGCCAGCTCGATAACGGTTTGGCGCGTGATCGACTCTAATATATCGTTGGACCCGCTCGGCGTGATCAACTGACCATGACGAGCAATGAACACGCACATTGCGGCGGCCTCGGCCAGCTTTCCCCTGGAATTGAGGAGGAACGGTACATCGTAACCATCGCGTTGGCTCTGCATGGTAGCCAATCGGGAGTTATGGTAGTTTGCATTGCATTTGATGCGCGCAGGCATAACATTGTCAGGCATGCGCATCCAAGAACTGATCTGAGCCGAAACGCCTTCGATGGTTCGGTTACCACGCCGTCGGGGCAGCGCCGTGATCGCGGTCCCTACCGGTCCTGTTGCTTCCAGCTCGCCAGATCCGTCAATAAACGCCATCATTCGGATATGAACGTCCGTACGAAGCGCATTTGCTCGGCACAGATGAACGAGCGCTTCGGCCAATTCCTCTCTGGGCGGCCCCTGATCGAATCGCATTGCTTTTTGCGAGAAGGTATACCGGTCGAGGTGCTCTGCAATGCGAAAGAGGAACAGTTGCTGTGCCTCTTCGTTCCAATAGCCGCCTATTCCCTCGAAGACACCAGTACCATACTTTGCCACGGGTGCGAATACATGCACCTTGGCGTCATTCCAAGGGATAATTTGGCCGTTGAGATATACATATCTTGTCTCCGACATTTAAGTTCACTCCATATGCGGGATAGCCGCTAAGCTCGAGACCTCGCTCAAGGGATGAACAAGTCCATTGATCGGCCTGCCCTCTCTTGAGTTGAGGAGGCGATCAACGAAAATCGAGAGCGTGCTGCGAGCTACAATGAAGGGCTGCTCGTCATTGGAGCAACCCAAACACGTAGCAGTGATGCGGCGGTGTATCGAAGGACTGGTAAGACTGTGGTTGACGTTGCATGCCGAACTATTTCCACACCCCTTGAGCAGTCCAACAAAGTCATCAGCCGACAGATGGCATGCTTCTATGATCTGCATCAATTGCGAACAGAGGTAGTTGACCGCGCCGAAAAGCTTTACATCTCACCGGAGAGATGACTCCGAAGCTCAAATGAAAAGTGCAATTGTATCGGGGGCTCGCGTTGTCGCTATGTGGAACGGCCCGTGTGGCAGGAGCTATTTAGTCGATTTGGGCGAGTTGACTTTGCCCTCACGAGTTAATCCGATCGGGTTCGTTCTGGCCCAAGACAAGGCCGTAGCATGAAGAACAGCCGCTTTTCGCAAGCGTTTGAGCACACCGGTCAGGACTGAAACCCCTGGCTGGTGCTCCTTCAAGAACGTCTCTCGGGCACAAGGTCAGCCTCAATAAAAAGGCTCTCTGATTCCCGTCAGTCGAAGACCCCGAGCCTGGCCGGCACCGGATTTAGCTCCGTGTCGCCACAACGTCGCTGTTATGATGTCCAGCCTTCGCTTACGCGAGTTGAAATAGCTGACGGGGTATTGTCGTGATTGGATCGAAACCATCTTCAGTGACGCGGATCGTGTCTTCGATCATCATCCCGCCCCATCCTAGTTCATAGAAGGGCGTTTCAACGCAAAGACACATACCGTCAGCCAGAACGGCCTCAGAACTCTCGTTGATGAGCGGATATTCATATCCACTAAGGCCAATGCCATGCCCGCAATGATGCCGCCGATATGAGGGGATGCCCGCGCTGCGGGTCGTATTGACGGCTGCCAGGTGAACGTCGCGCACCTTTGCTCCGGACCGCACTGCGGCGAGTTCCGCTTCAAGACCCTCGCTAATAGCCTTGTAGCGTGCAGTGATAAGCTTCGAAGCCTCGCCCACAACAAAGGAACGCGCCATGTCAGATTTGTACCCATCAACTACGCAGCCGGCATCAAGGCGGATGATGTCCCCCGACTGGATTTTGCGCGTTGTCGGGTATGCGTCCGCAAGTGCCGAGCGCGGGCCTGTCGTCACACTGATGAACTCGGGGACGCCGCCCCCGCGAACCATTTCGCTCGCAACCAGGCCGGCGAGCTCCCATTCGCTCATGCCGACTTTGAACTCCCGCCGGATCGTGTCGACGCCGGCTTCAACGAGCTGTGTCGCTCTTCTAAGACGAACTAGTTCTGCCGGAAGCTTTGTCGCCCGGCTACGAACAATCTCATCGCTGATGTCAACGGTCGGCCTTGCTGCGCCGAGCACCGTTTTCAGGTCAGCGCCACCGCGACCATCGACACCGAGCTTGAGTTCTTTTGGCGCAACAGCATTTACCGCGGCCATGACCGCTTCCGCGAAGGTCTTGAAGCCTGGCGTGTCGTATTCGACGAGAGGGCCGTCGGCAGACCGCTCGAAGTAAAACAGGCCATAGCGGAAAATGAGTGTAGGATCGCCCAGACACTCCAACGCTGGACCGGCGTCAGCCGCGCTGACGACTAGAGCAGTTCTGTCGCGGGTCGCCACGGCAGCCGAAAGATACGACGAGTACGTATCATTCATGCTGTAGTAGCCGCTGAGGTAATTTTTGGTGGGAAGATCACAGGAGATAACGGCACCGATGTCTTCACCAAGCAGAGCAAACAGCTTGCTCCTACGTGCGCTCGCCAAATTCCTCAGACTTTCGATAGAATCCATTTTGATCTCTCTTTCCAAGAGCTTTCAGAGCCTATCCGGATACCCATACGTCAGGCACGATTTCCCCGGCTCTCAAGCTTCTTGGCATTCCGGGCAGTCGACACTTCAATTCCAATTTGATGTCCGATTTCCCGAGCAGCAGCCCCAGCGCTGGCTATATCGATCATTGCAGGACTTGGAATCTAGCCCAAAACTCTGCGTGGCCTCACCCCACATTGCTCAAGCGGGATTCGGAGACCTCGGTCAGCCGCGAAAGATTCGCTGGCAGCCTATCAGCCGCGTTGACGGTTTGGAGCAAGTGCCAGAGCGTGGCGAGGTTGCTTGTTACAACGGGGCGACCGATCCGTTCCTCAAGTGGAGCGACGCCGCGCAACCAACCAAAGTCTGTGCAACTGATGAACACACCATCGGCATCATTCGGTACTTGGGGAGCGACCCAATCGTTGATGGGTTCCCAGCAGTTATCCTCAAGAGTCGTCTTTAGATCAAATCCAAAAGCGTGCATCGCAATGTCGAAGCCGTTCCCCTGAAGAAATTTCACGAGTCGGTTGGAGAGCCATTCATCGTAGGGAGTAAAGACTGCAATCTTCCGGACGCCGAGCGCGCGAAGCGACGACAGCACTGCTCCGGATGTTGTGACGGCAGGCAGACCCGACGCCTCTTCCATCACCTTCACAACGCTTTCATCGTAGCCTGCGCCTTCGACAAAACTGCCGCCCGTACAACCGAGGGCGATGCCTTTCATCCGGCGGGGATGACTAAGCAGCCGCGCAGCCTCACGCGAGCTTTCCTTCATCGCCGTAAGCTGCTCGACAGTATCTTCAGAGTTGAGCACTCGGCTGAAATGGAAGCTGACGCCGTCCAAGCCTAGACCCGTGTAGTCACGCTCCAAAACCGTGTTACTCGACGGCACGATGATCCCGAGGCCAAATGACTGTTGGGGCATCGAACTCTCCTTTGACTTCACTGACGGAAGTTTAAATGACCTGCGGTAGCTCGGGAGCTTACAGTGATGACTCCCGTGCGGCAGCGGATCCCAAACGATGAGTTAATTAGGGATCATGTCCGCGCTCAGCCTCGACAACACTGGTGCCGCCGCCAAACGTTCCCCGTGACCCGAAGTTGATAGTGGCCCATCTGCGCAGTCCAGATAAGACAGTAACTATCCTCACCCTCGCACATTTGCTGGCAAAAGATCGTCTCCCGCTCGAGCATAACTATCGAGGCGGCAACCATCGGCGCTACACTCGAGATATATTATCGTTCGGCTAGTTGTATGCTCAGAATATTATGAGGGCTGACTCGACCGCAGTCGACAGCACCTGTACCTTGAAAGCCGGAACTCAGACATAGCTGCCTCGCTGCTATATTGCGGACGTCGACTGCGACCATGATACGGCTGATTGATGGGCGACTTTCCAAAATCCATTGAGCGGCCAGTCTAGTCGCTAGCTTCCCGTATCCGTTGCCTTGATACGATCGACCTATGCGAAGGTTGTGCAAAGTGATGGCACTTGGGGGAGCCCACGCTGGCAGCGCAGCTTTTTCACACAGAACAAAAAAGCCAACGACTTGCTCCCTCACCACTACCAAAAACGCATGCTCTACAGAACTTGGACTATTCCGCAATTTCTCAAAGACCACAGCCGGCGGGTCTACGAACTCTTCTTGTTCAGGGTCAAGTTCCAAATGGGCCACGGTCGTGGCGTCAAAATGAGTTAACGCTTTTAGCGCTGCCCCACGCCCTTCGTCAGAAGAAAAGGCAGACGTGCATTCTCTCTTCGAGTTGGAGGCGCATGACTGATCTTTGAGGCCAGAGCGTACCTCGGCTAGCGTTCGCCTGCACCAGCGATATGATGACCACCCCGTCAACTCCATGGCAGGCGTTTCAATCATCATCGGCTCATCGCGTATTGACGTGGGCCATCCAGGAACTGATGAGAGCCAATTCTCATCATAGACGGATTCGACGTACCGATGCCCTTCGTCGGGAAAGATCGCCACTACATTTTTGCCTGGATTCGTGCGTGACCACCAATCGGCGACTTTATAGGCTGCACCGCTCGTCGGCCCCATGAATAGCCCATGGCCCTGGTGCAATCGGTGAGTTCCCTGAAACATTTCGGCGGGTGTTAGCCAGTGAACCTCGTCGAACTGTCTGTGATCGACATTAAAAGGTACGATTCCGCCTCCTAATCCACTCACCATCACTTTGCCGGCAGGTTGTCCGAACAATATTGAGTTGGGGGTATCAACACTAATTGCATGCAGCTCTGGGAAAATCGCTCTTAGAAATTTGGTCGTGCCGCACATGGATCCGCCTGATCCAACTGGGCCAATCAGACAGTCAATCTTTCCCACTCTCTCGACTAACATTTCCGCAAACTTCCCGTAGGCTAGCGGATTATCGTTGTTGGAGTATTGCGCGGGCCAAAAGCTGTCGGGTATCTCCTTCAGATATTCGGCTAGCCTGTCCAACCGTCTTTGCTGAATCCCACGGCCGCCGGGCCCTGCCTCGTCGACGATCTCTATATGTGTGCCAAGCTCTACGAGGCGCTTATGAAGATGACGATCGAGCGACCAATCGCTCACCAACACAAGTTTATAGCCGTATTGTACAGCGAGCATGGCCAATGCGAGACCCAAAGTGCCGGAAGACGACTCGCAGATAGTCCCTCCTGGTTTCAGGAATCCGTGCTCAACACCCCGTTCCAGCATAAAGCGTGCGGGGAGCAGCTTCATAAGAAAGAAGCTGGCGCCAAATAAACCGTCATTCAGCCTAACGATTCGAGGGAGCTCAAAATCCTCAAGATTGCGCATCGCGCTTCGGTTAAACATTCGTTCTCTCAAGTTCGCTTTCATGTGAGACGATGGATGGCCTGAAGCCATCGCTTTTCAGATCAGATGTTGCTCGCTCCATGTTTTCAGCGGTCTTTCTGTTCGTTGGATCAAACATTAAACCAACAACTGTCCCGCTGTGTGCGACCTGAATACCGACTGCACCGTAGCGAACGCCGATTGCTTGGATATCGTGCAGACGTGGCTTCCTAAGGAACCTCTCGTTGATCCGAGCGCTCGCCGTAGACACCAGGCCAAGCAAGCCAAGATCGGAAGCACTGATCGCTCGACGAAGAAGCCCCCGGAGCGGTCGAAACGTTTCGATCTCGGCGGCACTATACTGGGCAGGCTGCAATGAGAGTGTATCAACTGTCTGATCGGGGGCTGTATCGACACTGATGTAGTCTATCGGTGGAAGTGAGTTACTGAAGGACTCGATGACGATCCCTTCGCGATGTGCGAAGAGTACCGCCTGCTGCGAAAACAATGTAGAATCGCAAGCTGTCTCTGCATTCACAGCAACTTGCATTATGCTGCCAGAGGATGGCTGGACATCTAAGTAATTAAGAACGGCCAAGATGCTGGCCAAGACATCGGCAGTGGATGAGCCCATGCCGCGACCCACGGGAATATTGCTTTCAATCGACAGATGTCCGCCGGTCCTGATCCGAGCAAATCTTTTGACTGCTAGCTCGGCGGCGCGTTCTGCCTTTTGACAATGGGGTGGAGTGATAGAGATCTTCTCTCCACTGGTCGCCCTGAACGTTGCCTTTGACTTGAGCCGACGGCAAGGAAGCGAGATCAATCCCCGGTGTAGCTGTCCATCCTTGTCCTCGAAAACACCTTGCAGAAGCTCGCCGTGATGTCCGGTGGCCTCACCATTTCCCTGTGTTTCGTACATGGCCAAGCCCTCTTGGTTGAGCGGTTCTCGAGTCGCTGGTGATCAACGATCTTTGTTCGATTTTCAACAGCGTGGACCGACAATTCGTCTGGCTAAGCAGAGGGATTCTCAAAACTCATGCCAATTGGGCAAATGGCGCCTCACTAGTGGAGATTCCAAGTAATGTTCAGTCACTTAGAAGGCGCCAGCATGAAAGTGGACGGCAATGTTGCTGGATGGCGAAGACGACAAAGCGGGCGCGTGTTCGTTGCTGAACATTCGCTCAAGCGTATCCTGGTTCTCACCGATCCGCACCGATATTGCCCATCACGCTCGCGGTCAAACCTGGCAATGCACTGATGTTCTGCGGATCGATGCCTTGGTACTCCAAACGGGGCCTTTAGTGAGCCGAATTGCGTCGCGGAATTTCGCCTCGATCATGCGGTCATAGTTGTGGCCCGTGAGAATTGGAAATGTCCCACCAAGTGCAACGGGGCTTCGTCACAACTGGTTTCGCTCTTCAATTGTATTGCTGATTTCCGGATCGAGCAGTTGGCAACAATTCGCAAAGCCGCCGGCATCGGTATTAATCTGCGAAAACGCCCATATCCTCGCCCTACACATAGAGCACTTCACATGTTCGTTCTCCACCAAGATTCATGCAGCGCGATTTGCCCGCAAACCTTGCGAAACCCGATTGTACATCGCGACTAGGTGCCATTTAAGACCATGAGACGACGACTCAATCTATCGCGGTAACGTCGAAGCGCCATGGACTACCAACTCCTCGGATTTCGTAGCTTCCGGAAACAGGATCAGAATGCTGATCAATGATGACATCCTCGACGTGCCGAATAGGCATTTCGCATCGAATATTTCGAGGCACGTCAGAAATATTCAGAAATATCGTGACTACGTTGCCGAGGCTACTGTTGGCCAGGGGGGAGTCCATTGTCAGCCCACGGGACCGGCGCAAAAGACTCTTGGTTGACGCTGCATGGTTTAGCGATCGACATGCCGACAATTCGGCATTCTGATATCGAATACGCATGGCACTGAGCGATATTGTGGATCTGCGGAGCAGCTCGACTGGGTACGGTAGGCTCAAATCTGATGAAGCGATGCTGCTGACCCACGCATCGACCCGTGTGGGTTCGAACAGGGTCGTCGTGGCGCAAACATCAAGCGCGTCCCCCCAGGCTAATTTGCTTACGGACACGGCGGCATGAAAGGAGCCATGCGGGAAGCCGCCCATCGCCTCGGAACGGAGCACGTTGAGAGTCGAGTGGGATTAAAAGACAGGAGCTAGGGACGAACACTATCTCCGAGATGTGTGATCGCTGCGTCCACGCCGCCTTGGCCATGGGGGATCTGCAGCGCTTTGAGGCCGATCTCGACCACGCCTAGAGTGCCCAAGATCGTCGGCGCGTTGACATGGCCCATATGGGCAATGCGAAAAGCCCTTCCCTGGAGGTTGCTGATGCCGACACCGAGGACCAATCCGCACTTATTATTGCAGTAATGATGGAGCTTTGTTGGGTCGTAACCATTGCCCATAAGCACGGTTGTGACCACGTTTGATCGCTCGGACGCCTCGCTGATATTGAAGTTGAGCACGTGCTCTTTACTCCACACCGCGACCGCTCTTCGTACGGCTTCGGCAAGCAGTTGATGGCGACGAAAGACTTTCTCCAATCCTTCATCCAACAGCATGTCGATGGCTTGGCGGAGTGCGAAGAGCAGATGCACCGGAGGGGTACCGGCGTAGCGGCGGTAGTGCTCGATGCCGTCACGCTCGGTCCAGTCCCAATAGGGCGTGCGCATGTTGGCCGATTGATGAACGGCTCTCGCGCGCTCGCTAACGGCAACGAAGCCGAGCCCCGGTGGTGTCATCAGCCCCTTCTGCGAGCCGGACATCGCGACATCGATGCCCCATTTGTCCATCTCAAACGGCATGCAGCCGAGGGATGCCACAGCGTCAACGATGTAAAGCGCGGGGTGGCCAGCTGCACGAATCGCCTTTCCAATCTTCTCGACGTCGTTGACGACACCAGAGGCGGTGTCGACTTGTGTGACGAGAATAGCTTTGATGGTGTGGCTCTTGTCGGCGCGCAACAGAGCCTCGACATCACTGGCGCGCACTGCGCGGGTCCAATCTCCTTTGAGCACCTCCACCTCGGCGCCCATAGCACGCGCAGCATTACCCCACCCGATTGCAAAACTGCCACTCTCCAGGACGAGAACCTTGTCGCGGCGCGAGAGCACATTAGAGAGCACGGCTTCCCAGGCGCCATGTCCATTGGCTATATAGATGTAGGATTTTCCCTCGGTCGCAAACAAACTCGACAAGTCGCGCAACAGCCCTTCGGTCAAATCGACCATTGGCTTGGAATAGATATCGAGCGCCGGCCGGTGCATGGCGCGTAACACTTCGTCGGGTATGGTCGTGGGCCCCGGAAGGGCAAGAAACTCGCGACCGGCGCGAACAGTCATATGAATGCCTCTTGGTTCGACAACCACTTGTAATCGGAACATGGGTTTGAAACTTGCGAACCACAGGCGAAAAGCCGCAGGAATTCAGCAATGAAGAACGATGTTGCGCAGGATTTCAAATGCAACGCCTTGAGACCTTCATAAGGTCGGCGCTATTGAGGAAATCGAATCCGGTAGGCACAACGCCGACGAAGCACGCCATTGGACCGCGAATCTGTCGAACCCGCTCATTCTTGCGCTCTCGCGCGGCGAGAAGTTCTGCCGCGCCGGAGAGCTGTTAAGAAAGTCGGGTTTGACACCTCCAAAGATCGAAGAGGCTCCGGCGCCATGAGGAGAACCGGTACGTCGGTCTTTACGATGCCCATCTCCTCAACGCTGTTCAGATGGATCGGGACGATTTTCCATAACGACCGTCAATCTTGCGACGCCCCATCGCGTCTAATTGTGCCGAACGCTTTAAAATGGCGGAAGTCCCTGAGATCGCAAAAAACGTAGCGAAAGTATAAGGTTGGTCATGCCCGCAGCCGCAGGCATTCGCATGGGGTCTGTGGTAGACCGCGGCCAATAGACAAAATTCAAGCATTAATCCAAAAGGGCATGGACGAGAGAGCCACGGTAGTCATTGCCGGCTTGGGCCTGCCGAGGAGGCACCCAAAAGGGCTTTTGCGCTTGGCCTGCCGCTTTCGCGGACGTTAGAAAGAAATGACTATTGCGCGCAAAGAACTCTCGGACCTGTACTCGCGATCATTGGTGCTGAGGACGAGCACTCCGCAATCCGAATTGCCAATGATACCCATGGTCTCCCCGTTTACGTACTCTCGGACTCAGCCGATCTCGCGCGCTACGTAGTTCGCTCGATTCCAGCAGGTAACGTATATATACAGGGGACGTCGCTTGACCACGCCGCGCCGTTTGGCGGGTACGGGCAATCGGGTAACGGTCGCTTCGGTCTGGAAGAGTATCTAGAAGCCAAGTCGATGGCTGGCTCTCTATTGAACGCTGAACTGCGAATCCCAAAGCGTGATGCGGTCAGAGGCTGAGAACGCAGGTCAAGTGCTACGGGATCAACCAAAAGGCTGTCGCGAAATGGAAGGGCGCAAGACCGTCGCCGGCAACAAATAGCTCGGCGGCAAAATCACTGAAAGTGTTCACACTTTGCGACTGCTCTGCAAATGCCTTAACCGCAAGAACCATTCAAACTTGACCCGCTCCAGAAAATGCCAGGATTACGCACGTAGACCATGCTTGTTTTTACACGGAAACACAGCCTGAGTTCTTGAGGCAGGTGGCTCACTCCTGCGCCAAAGAGGTCGAGGAGCTCGCCGACCTTGCGCCAGGTTTGTTCGATATCGCGCGGCCCAGTGGCTCGCAACAGATGCTTGAGATTGGCGAAGAGCTGTTTGAGCAGATTGAGATCGGGACTGTAGGGCGTCAGGAAGAGCAGATGCGCACCCATGGCGCGCGGATTGCATTATAGGCGGACTTGCCCTTGAGGCTGCCGAGATTGTCGATGATGACGACTCGCCTTTTGCCGGACTTGGCGCTTCCTACACTTCTCAACATAGAGGTGAAGAATTGATGGGGCCGTCGATGACCAAAGCTGCCCCGATTTGGTCGTGCCGCAAAGCTGCTATGAAAGTCATGGTCTTTCAGTGACCGAAAGACGCTGTCAGCTGGGGCCCCTTCCGCGTAATCGGGCGCCATGTCGGTCTTGATTGGGGTCTCGGACAAAGATCAGGAGTTGAGCGTCAATTTTGATTTGATGGGGCTTCCAGCGCGTCGGATTATGGCCGATGTTGGGGCTATGTTGTTGGGCCGGCAGGATAGCTTTTTGAACTCAGCCCTCCGGCGTGCACAAACGTCCCCAACGCCCGCAAATCTCTTGATCCGGCGCGTCACCAACTCCCTTGTCAGCTTCCGGATGGCTCCAAGCGAACACGCTGGCGCAGTCAGTTGGTATTGGCACGCGACAGAACCGATTTCTTGTGACCACCGATCTTGCCGGACGGAACGCCTCTCGTCTCCCGCCTCACATTCTTTCACTTCGTTACACAGGAGGGGCTGATCCGAAGCGCTTCTGCGACCGAACGAAGTGTCTCACCTGCGTCGGTCGGTGTCAGAGCGCGTTCGCGAGTGCCTTTACGAATAGGGGCGCAGCATCCATGCTAACCCTCATTCTCCGGAACAGAGTTCGAAGTGGAATTCGGTGACATGCCCTAGCTGCCACAAATCACGCCAACAAGCCGGTCTCACTGACCCGACGAAGGTGATAGTCCGCGTCGCCAAACGTGTTCTCGATCATGGTCAGCCTCTTAAAATAGTGGCCAATCTTAGCCGCCATGGTCATCCCGATCCCGCCATGAAGCTGGATCGACTGCTGACCGATGAATTTTCCGCTTCTGCCAATCTGCACTTTAGCCGCTGCGACGGCTTTTGCACGCTCGGCAGCATTATCGATATCCGCGGCCATGGTGGCGTACATCGACATCGAGTGCGCCTGTTCGAGCGCCACAAACATGTCAGCGGCGCGGTGCTGCAGACTCTGGAACGAGCCGATTGGCACTCCGAACTGCTTTCGCGTCTTCATATAATCGACTGTCATCCTCAGCGATTCGTCCATCAGGCCGACCGCTTCCGCGCAAAGCGCGGTGCGGGCGTCGTCAACCACCCGCTCGATCAGCGGCAGCGCGTTCTCGGGATCGCCGATCGCAGCTGCGCTGCCCACCTCGACCCTTGTGAAGCTGACCTCGCCGGCATGCAGCCCATCTTGGGTCGGGTAGCTCTTTTTGGAGATGCCTTGCGCGTCGGCAGGCACCAGAAGCACCGCGATACCGCTTCTATCGCGTTGAGCGCCTTTGGTGCGCACGGTGACAATCAACGTGTCGGCGTTCTCGCCATTGAGAACAACAAACTTTTCCCCGTCGATGACCCATCCATCGCCGCTCTTCTTCGCGGAGGTAGTTACGTCATTCAGATCATAGCGAGAGTTCTTTTCAAGTTGCGCGAATCCAAAGGTCTTGCTGCCGTCAATAATCCCAGGCAGATGAACTGCCTTCTGCACGTTCGAACCGCCATGGCGCAGGAAGCCGCCGCCGATCACAACGGTGGCGAGATAAGGCTCGACCACAAGCGCTAGGCCGAACGCCTCCATCACGATCATAGTCTCCACGCCGCCGCCACCAAACCCACCATCGGCTTCGGCAAAAGGAAGTCCGAGCAGACCCTGCTCAGCAAAGTGGCTCCAGACCACTCTGCTCCAGCCGCCCTTCTCCTTCAAATATTTCTTGCGCTGGTCGAAACCGTAGATATCGGTCAAGAGTCCATCAACGCTTTCCTTGAGGAGCCGCTGCTCCTCGGACAAATTGAAGTCCATATTTTAAGCTTCTCCAGGCGACAGATGTGGACCTCCTGCCGGTCCCATTTGCTGGTGTAAAAGAAGGGTTAGAGCCCAAGCACCGCCTTGGCAATGATGTTGCGCTGGATTTCGTCGGAGCCGCCGTAGATTGAGACTTTGCGGTTGTTGAAGTAGCTCGGCGCTATCTGCACGATCCAGTCAATCGCTTCATCCGGCGAATCGGGATCTTCGTTATATGGTGCAGCAAATGGCCCGATCATCTCCATCAAGAGTTCAGTCGCGGTCTGCTGGCTTTGTGAGCCCTTAATCTTAAGCATGGAGGACGCAGGATTCGACTTGCCCTTACCGTACTTGCCCTCATCCGCGACAACGCGCAGTTGCGTGAGCTCGAGTGCCTTCAGCTCGATCTCGGATATGGCGAGCTTCTCCCGGAACATGGGATCCTCGATCATAGGCCGGCCGCCACTTTCGAAGTTTGCGGCCAGCTCCCTAATGCGCCGGATTCGCTCCTTGGAGACGCCAACCCGCGCAATGCCGGTGCGTTCGTTGCCGAGCAGAAACTTCGCGTAGTCCCAGCCTTTGTTCTCCTCGCCGATTAGGTTTTCGTAGGGCACCTCGACGTCATCGAAGAAGACCTCGTTGATTTCATGTCCGCCATCGATGGTCTGAATCGGACGCACCGTCACGCCCTTGGAATCCAAGGATAACACGATAAAGGAAATTCCCATCTGCTTCTTAGCGCGAGGATCTGTGCGGCAGAGGCAGAAGATCATGTCGGCATGCTGCGCGAGCGTTGTCCAGGTCTTCTGGCCATTGATGATCCACTTGTCGCCCTTGCGTTCGGCCTTGGTCGTGAGCGAGGCGAGATCCGAGCCAGCGCCGGGTTCTGAAAAACCCTGGCACCACCAATCATCCACGTTTGCGATGCGCGGCAGGTAATATTGTTTTTGCGCCTCGTTACCGAAGGTATAGATGACAGGACCGACCATGCCGACGCCAAAGGCGAGCGGCGTCGGCGCCGGATACATCTGCAGCTCCTCCCTGAAGATGTAATGCTGAACCGAACTCCAGCCTGTGCCGCCGTATTCCTTCGGCCAAGAACTAACGTTCCACCCCTTCTTGTTGAGGATGCGCCACCATGTCACCATTTCCTCCTTCGACACATGGCGGCCTTCGATCATCTTGCGCTGCAGCTGCGGCGATACATTGTCACGCAGAAACTGCCGCACTTGATGTCGGAAGGCTTGTTCTTCCTCGGTGAATACAAGATCCATCGAATTCTCCTGCAGCCTAATAAAGTGGACCGCGTTAGGATGGCGACGCCTTCTCCATGCATGCCAATTGGAAGAGGCCTCGAGGAGAGGTGGAGCTGAACGCGAAGTCTATGGAGAAGGGTTGACAAGGGGCAACGCATCCGCCTGTTACCAGAGCCCTTGCGGGGCGATACCAACGATTTCCCTTTCTGGCTCCTGCGAACCCCATTAGACGATAGTGCCGCATGTCGGCGCTTCGACTTCTCTTTTTCAGTTTGTCGCAAAGTGTGATGATTGGAGGCGTCCTGCTTCCCGTCTAGCGAGCGTGAACGATTGCTTAGCTATTCTCGCATTCTGTTCGCCGGGAATAGACATCCTGAATCTGGGAGCGAGAACATCGCCGTTCTTCCTAAATGCATTCAGCTGCCCCTTCACAGTGTTGCCGCCGCTCTGTACCAACGTCTGTAGCAACAGTCGTGCCAGTTGAAATAATCTGTAATCCGCGAACAATCACCGGTCTTATAAACCGAACAGAATTGTACGCTGTACGAGATCGGACAAGCATTAACAGTCGAACGTCGTTTCATAGCCACGCGACCGGCTGGTCCAAATTTGCTAGCGTTCATTGCCTCTCAGCTCGATGCGAATGGATGTGAGCTAACGTTCGCCTGCCGCCGCCGTGCTGTCGGCCTGCGAGCGGCCGAATACAGAAGCCTCGAGTTTGCGCTAGAAAGACGCGCAGTTGAGGCGTTTTCGACACGACGGCTCACGAGCGAGGAGTTTCCAGTACGGCTTTCCGACGCTCGCGCGGTGCTTGATGCTGTCATCGTCGACTTGCCAGCTCGTTCGACGAGCAGCGTACCGCAATAGCCGGTCCCAAGCAGACCACCGACGTCATGAGAAGCATCGCTCGCCGTCTGCCCGGATCATCAGATGCGTGGCAGGGTCGCGAGAGTTGAGCGACTAGCGCCCTACCAATCAACAATGCTGCGAACGCGCGCTGCGGCTGATCACCGCCTAGCAAATCGGGCCAGCGCCTTGCGATCGATCTCGATGCCCAATCCTGGCCCGTTAGGCACGGGGACGATACCGCGAGTGTGCTCGATGGGGTCGGTGACAATCGCCTGCCGGAGCGGGTTTTCGGTTCGGTCGAACTCCAGTAAGGGCGCCACTGATATCGGCGAGGATCGCGTGTGCGGCGGCAGAACGGCGAGCAGATGCAGCGACGCGGCAATTGCGATCCCGGTGCCCCAAACATGCGGAGTATAACGGACGCCGAACGCCTCTGCCATATCGGCGATCTTCTTGCATTCGGAGAATCCGCCGGCCGCGCAAATGTCGGGCTGCGCGATATCAAGCGCGCCCGAGACGAACAGGTTGCGGAACCCGAAGCGGGTGAACTCACATTCTCCGCCTGCGATCGGGATCGAGATTGCCGCCTTTATCGCGCAATAGCCGGCAAGATCCTCTGGCGGTACCGGCTCCTCGAACCAGCTGATATCGTATTTCTCGATCATGCGGCCCAAGCGGATCGCGGCGACACTGTCAAAGGTGTGGTTCGCATCCACCATCAGTGACACAGTAGGCCCGATCGCCTCGCGCACGACGCGTGTCGCGAGCACATCCTCCTCCACACCGAAGCCGACCTTGAGCTTCACCGCCGAGAATCCCTCCGCGACGTAGCGCGCTGCCTCCTCGGCCAGATACCGGCCCGGATCTTCAGCTTGGCGTCGGTGGAGGCCAGTCGCGTAGGTGACGATGTGAGTCCGCAGCGCACCGCCGAGCAGCTGATGCACCGGAACACCAAAATGCTTGCCCTTGATGTCCCAGAGCGCGATATCGATACCGCTCAAGCCCTCTATCACGACACCCTTCTGGCCGTGATCGCGCAGGCGCGCATAGATCATTTGCCAGAGATACTCTGTGCGCAGCGGATCCTCGCCAATTAGCCATGGCGCGACGCTCTCGACCACGGCGGCCGTTATCCCTGCCGGTCCGTAGCATTCGCCCCACCCGACAACCCCCTGGTCGGTCTCGATTTCGACCAGCATCGCTGTACGCATATCGTACCAGCCGCGCGCGGAGGCGAGAGGCTCCGATAGCGCGGCTTGAAGGACATGAGTGCGAACGTTCGTGATCTTCATCGGCTTTGTCTTGCTACAGTGCTGCTACGTTCCTCACTTAGGGTAGTCGCTTCTAATAGGTAACGGCGCTGCGTCTAAACGCATTAAGCGCTTGCTTAGGGAATTTTCGCAGCTAGGAAACGATGATCGGTGCATTGAAGATCGTTTTAGAGCTGTCAGGAACGGGACAAAGATACCGGCCGTTCGTGCACGAAGAGCGCCGGTAGCCACCATGGTTGGGCAATGGTTGTCGTCCAGGCAGCGCCATGGGAGCCGCGCAGCACAGCCTCTCGCTGTGCATCCCCGGACAGCACAAGTCCTGGTCGCCAGGCCGGTGGCCAGTCGATCAAGGGCGTCCCTTCGAGCCACCCCGGGATGGGACTTTTGGTTATCGTACATCTTGTTTCGCAGCTAAACCCGCAACTGCTACGGTACCTGGGTTAGTTGACATTGATTTAGCCAAGTCGAGGAGGCCCATTTGAACTCCTGCGCCGGGCCTACCGCGTCCACCATCTCCAACGATGCTTAACCTTTCCCAGCAATGACCATGCCAGCAGACGCCTATACTTGAAGAGATACGAAATAGATGTCCTCATCCTACACCGGAAACAAAGTTGCGCTTGCTGTCAGACTGTCAACATAGATTTCAACCTGACACGGCCGAACACCACAATGCCACCTGCAAGAGGTTTACACCCTCCTACCGGGGGATCGATGGCACAGCGTTCTTCGAATACTTGCATCACGTTTGTACGCAAATATGCCAGAAGGCTCAGCGTCCCTCGCGTACCGAACCTTCCTGGACGACAGACGCGACCAGCGTGCCGTCTCGCTTGAAGATTGAGCCGCGCACGAGACCGCGTCCGCCTTGCGCGCTCGGAGACTCTTTGGCGTAAAGCAGCCACTCGTCGGCCCGAAAGGGGCGGTGGAACCACATTGCGTGGTCGAGACTAGCAATTATCATCCGCCTGTCGAACAGTGGGCGCTCATAGCGCGCCGTCACCGCATCGAGCAGCGAGTAATCGGAGGCATAGGCCAGCGCGCACATATGAAGCGCTGGATCGTCGCGCAACCTTTGTGCGGCCTTGATCCAGGTGTGAACGCGACCGTCATCAATTTTCTGCCCCGCATAACGACCGATCTCGACCGGGCGCAACTCTATCGCGTAATAGCGCCGGATGAATTCCATCGTTTCACAATACAGCGGCTGCTTAGGCAATTCCTGCTCTGCGAGCTTTTCCGGCAGCGGCACGCGGGGCATCTTGTCCTGGTGGTCAAAGGCGCTCTCCTCGCCGGCATGGAACGACACCGTGATTGAGAAGATTGCATTGCCATGCTGAATTGCGGTGACGCGGCGCGTCGAATAGCTCTTGCCCTCACGCACCCGTTCGACCTGGTAAATGATCGGCACCTGGGGGTCACCGGGCCGGATGAAATGGCCGTGCAGCGAGTTCGGTAGCCGACCTTCGACCGTACGGCATGCCCCGACCATCGCTTGCCCGACTACCTGGCCGCCAAACACCCGTTGAGCGTTGGTGTTCGGACTCTTGCCACGAAACAGGTTCATTTCGATCTGTTCCACGTCGAAAATCGCGACCAAGTCGATCAGGCTTTGGGACATTTCTTCGGCGTCATTTCCGCGCATGGCACACCACGACCTAAACATTTCGAGATTTCGGAGCGTTTCTTCGACTCGCTTGCTGCAACCGCAAATGTGCGGAACGGCACGCGACAGTGCTGCTGTCTATGGCATCGGTTTCAATGACTCGAGCCCTTCGCATGAACTCCTGGACGTGGGCATTTCGCAACGATGCTCTATGGTCGCTGCAGCAATCGGTGTGCCAAAAGACGCTGTGCATGCCGAGGAGATGCAATCGATGTATTTGTGTCGCGCCCGACGAGATACTGTTTCCCTGGAGGCGCGTTTCAAACACAGAGAGTTGAAACCGGACAAGCCGAGCACGACAAGGACGAGCAAAACGGCCCTCTCGTGCCCACCGTTTGCCGATGCCCCTCGTCCGCGCTGTCATACGCAGAAATGGGCCGACAGCGGCCGCTAGTTTTCGCAGACGGCTTCTGCCCCCTGCCTTGCAGCTTCTGCACGGCCGAGTGACAGGCGAGCCACCGATGGCATCGCGTCCAACAACTCGATGCTGTCGCTTCTTTTCCGCTGATGAATCAGCGTCACAAGAATTCCAGGTGCGCCAACGAAGAGAATGTCGCCGCAGTTGCTGAGCGCGCTGGGAACCGTGTTTGGGCGGCAGATGAGGCTCGGCCGCGCGCTGATTTTCCTGGACACATCTGGCCGGCGACGGCAATGAGCTGCTGGTAGGCCCGGAACCTCGTGCATACGCTTTCGTGGCACGCGCCAAACGATTGGAAAACCACGACGTTCCTTGCGGGCCCGGCCCGCGAGGGATCGAATGCGCTTTGCGCGCGACGGGCTGCTGCCAAGTTTTTCTTTGCCGATGTTGAGGAGGCGCGGCTCATCGTCGCCGACGCGCGCCTCCTGTTCTTGCCGCTATAGGCGAGTCTCAATCCGCCAAATGGCTTCCGAAAACTCAACGGCTAACTCGTCGCCGAGGTCCTACCGCTGGTCTGCTGTTCGAACAGCCGTCGATAGATGCCGCCAGCCCGAGCCAGGGAGTCGTGGGTGCCCTGCTCGACGATCTCACCGCGATCGAACACCAAAATGCGATCGAGCTTGCGCACCGCCGAGAGCCGGTGCGCGATCACGATCGAAGTGCGCCCTCTCATTAATCGCTCCATCGCCTGCTGAATCAGCGCCTCCGATTCCGAATCGAGGCTTGAGGTCGCCTCGTCCAAAACCAATATCGGCGCGTCAGCGAGGAACGCCCGCGCCAGCGCGACCCGTTGCCGCTCACCCCCGGACAGCTTTACACCGCGCTCGCCGACCAGCGTACCATAACCCTTTGGCAGTCGCAGGATGAAGTCGTGCGCATTGGCGAGCCGCGCTGCCTGCTCGATCGCCTTCACATTGGCACCAGGCCGGCCGTAGGCGATATTCTCCGCCAGCGAGCGGTGGAACAGGATCGGCTCCTGCTGTACGATCGCGATCTGACTGCGCAGCGATTGCTGTGTCGCTTTGGCAATATCTTGGCCGTCGATCA
>Ga0209589_1003797_pt1 | contig 26330 bp, 11 predicted proteins | sample CowpeawhiteBW_FD_187525 | JGI IMG/M metagenome (GOLD analysis project Ga0209589, IMG submission 187525) | Root nodule microbial communities of legume samples collected from California USA - Cow pea white BW (SPAdes) (version 2) | ecosystem: Host-associated > Plants > Roots > Nodule | place: USA...
AAAAAAAAAAAAAAAAAGTTCTTAGCTTAATTTCATTGCATTTCATTAACGAATTCCTGTAGTTGCTTCATTAACGGTGTTCGTAGTGTATATTTGTTTATCTGTTATGCTTTTGTTGTGTTTGTGTCAGGTTATTCACACAATTTTTATGAAAACTATTTGTCTGATATAGTTGTCCTATTAAATAATTTTCATCTAATTTATTTTAAGTTATATTTATTTAATAGGAGATCTTATTTAAAATTATGTGAGAAAGAAAAGTATTTAATTCATCCAAAGACATTAATTACATTGTAGCCACTCTCACAATTTTTTTTATTAAGAATCACCGATTGTTTAAGATTTCACTCTAAATAATAATAAAGGTTAATCATGTATTTAACTTTTAAACTACAACATGATTTTAGAATAAGTCTTTATACGGGTGGCAAAACGGGCAATTACGACCCGTTTTGGCCCGACATGCTCGTGGTCTGCTAAAAACAGTTTGGGTCGGGCTGAGTCACCATTAGTAAACAGGTTAAATATTGCAACTCGTCTTATCTTAAGACGGGTTGACTCGCCATTTTTTTTAATTTTATTTTTTTTATTTTTTTATGGGCTAGGGTGGGCTGGCCCATTTTGGCCCGTCAAACTGGTGGGTTAGGCAGACCAGACTACAGTAGGTTGGCGAGTTGAAAACTCTAACCCGGCCCGCCTTTTTTTTTGGCGGACCAGCAGGCCTGACCCACTTTGATATCCCTATTTATATGAAACTTTGAACTTGTCTCATTTTCCTATATTTTATAAATAAATTAATGGAGTCCTTATCACCCAATGCATTTTTTTGTGATAAACTCCATGTCACATATATGTCCACATGTTGACATGTGTCTCTTTATGTGTACCCTTCTCTCTTCCTCCCCACCTTTCTTTGTCACTCCTCCCTTCCCTCCACTTGTAGCTCATCGCTCCTCTCCTCCCACCACCCTCCCTTGATGCAATTTTCTACTATATTATGTCTCTCAAACCCATGTGATACAATTGTTACGAAAATAACAAGTGTACCAAATTACACAAGTAATAAAGTGAAAAAGTTAAATATTGTTTCTCAAGAGACTCGTGCAACACTTGATAACTTCTGCAATTTATAACTTAATTAGGCAACAAATTTCACAAAAAAAAAAACTATGTATTTTCTATCAAATATACGGTGTGCAACAATATATGATAAAGGTTTCACCTGAGATTGAGTTTCATGATTCAATTCAAAGAAAAAACACCGAACAATTTACTTCTAATTTTTTCTCTAGCATTCACACCTTTTGTAAAAGTTGTAATGTCTTACCGAAAAATCTAAACTTGAATAATAAAATCCCTATGTTTAACAACTGTTTTATTATAAGTTTGCATCAATGATCAAGATTTTGATGTAGTGAATGACTAAATGTTTCACATTTATGTCTAGCATGTGAAATCTATTAGTTGTTCTATTCTAATAAGGTTTTCCAAACTATCTTTCAATCCATAGGTACTCCCACATATGCAATCAATCTAGAATATGTAGTTAAAACAATAATTGAAAAAAAAAGAAATATGAAAAATAATTATATTTAATAGTAAGATTCACAAATAGTTAAGAATACATTACACCCAACCCCGTGAATATTCCTCAACATTTTGAATACTAGAGTAAGAATAAAGATGAATACCCTTAACCTTCAGAATATGCCTTTACCTTCTCTCCTGTTAAGTGTCATTCTCCCCAAAAGAGTTATTTTTTCCTCTTAACCCTAGAAGGGGTGTTTATTCTCATAAAGGTTTTTAATTTTGATCCATGACAAGCCCTTGATTTATAGATTTTTTGAAACTCACATCTTGCTAGACGACTTCATTCATTGACGAGTTACATACAATTCGTTGGACGAAAAAACCTTGTATTAGAGTAGCCCGAATTGGACTGGGCGTGCACTTTGTACTTGATCTTGTATTGGAATAACTAACTTTATCAATATCTCTTCTCACCGATAACTTTGATAATCAAATTATGTTAATATTCTTAATTTATTTAATATTTTTATTTATCTACAAATTATGTAAAAAGTTAATAATAAAATAACAATAAAAAATAATATTAAAATAATAATAAAAATATAAATTAAAAAGATAATAATATCAATTATCAATCATTACACCCCTCACCCCTCCAGCAAAAGTTCACTATGCTCATTAACTCAATGGCCTAATCCAATCCAGAAGATTGAATTGAGTTTTATTTAGGTTTAATTAATCGTATAGTACCCAATTTGGGGCTAATGTGTCAAATAGGTATCCGGTTTTAAAAAAGTGTCAATTATATCCCAACTTTTGAAAATTGCTTCAATTAGGTCCCTTTCAAACAGAATTGACTAACGCTGTTAGTCAACGTGCCACGTGTCAATCTGTAGTTTTTTTGATTTTTTTTAAAATTTAATTATTTTTTTAATTTTTTAATTTATTTTTAATTTTTTATAAAAAAAAATGCCACGTGTCAAGTCTCTGTGTGTGCCACGTGGCATTGTCAGTGCCACGTGACATTATAATGCCACGTGTCAGTGTCACTATCAGATGTCATTGTGTTGATTTCGATTTAATCCCCATTCATGTTTTTTCGTTTCAATTTAGTACCTACTTATGTGTATTTGATTCAATTTTGACCTAATAATTTTTAATAATTAAAATATTTTTTTATAAAATTAAAAGTAATTAAGTATAAAAGTTGTACAAAAATTAAGTATTTGATATTTATATTAAAATTTAGTGGTAAAAGTCATTTTATTAAGTCATTTTTAATAAAAAAAAATTAGTATAACATTCATACCAATAAAAATTTTGATTTAAAATTAGTAAGAGACAATATTGTTCTATTTTGAAGAAAAAAAAATTAACAAAACATGAGTACTTAATAAAAAATTAATTAATAAAGTAATATGTTAAAAAGCCGTTTTTAATAAAAAATATTAGTATAACATTTATACAAATAATAAATTTGGTAGGAAATTGAGAGAAACATTATAAATATTAGTACTTAGTTTTCTAAAAATATTTATACTTAATTAATTTTAATCTTATAAAAAATGGATTACAAAAATATTTTAATTATTAAAAAAGAAATGGGACAAATTGAATCAGATACACTTACTTAGGTACTAAATTGAAACAAAAAGACATATATGGGGACTAAATCGAAATCAACACAATGACATCTGATAGTGACACTGACACGTGGCATTACAATGCCACGTGTCACATACAGGGACTTGACACGTGGCATTTTTTTTAATATTTAAAAAAAATTAAAAATTAAAAAAAATTAAAAAAACACAGATTGACACGTGGCACGTTGACTAACGGTGTTAGTCAACTCTGTCTAAAAGGGACCTAATTGAAGCAATTTTCAAAAATTGAGATATAATTGACACTTTTTTAAAACCGAGTACCTATTTGACACATTAACCCCAAACTGGGTATTATACGATTAATTAAACATTTTATTTATTATTAGGTCAAACTCAACTAAACATTTTATTTATTATTAGGTCAAACTCAACCCAATACAATCTGACTTGATCTTCAATAAAATGACAAATTATATTTAAACTAATGCTCAACTCAACTCAATAAAAAATATTAAATGATATTAATATCAAGAGTCAACTTACTTTATTATCTAATTAAATAAATATTTATTCTTAAAATATTAAAATATTCTATTATTCGATTCTTAAAATATAAATAATATAGTTAATTTTCTAAAAAATCTTAATATCGAAAGAAAATTTTTTGGAAATTAAAAGTGTTAGCACACACAAAAGTAACCCAATTAACCAAAATCAATTTAACTTTATTAAAGGGAAGTTGAGTTTGATTAAGTATAATAAAAACAAACAGAGAAACTCAACCTGATTTAATACATAATATTTTAGTTGAGTTTGATGACAAAGACTTGTTTAAATCCGATTAAATTCATTTATATTTTTATATCCTTATATCTTGTGATTGGACCTTTAGTGCAATTTTCTGTATGAACATTCTTCTACTTTCACATGAATGCAATTACAATAATTTAGTTAAATTTCTAATACCTTTAACACTCGGTGCATGACCTGCAACCAACCTTTTGTGATCGATCATCGAATACAATTTTCTTTGTGAGAAAATCTTACACTCACATATGAGCAACCACACTCAAGTTATTTTAGAAAGAATGAGAGTTTGAGAAGTTTGTAAAAAACTTGTTTGCATAAGTCACAAATGTCATCTTTTTAGACTTCACATATTAAGATATCTATATTGTTTTATATGTTTTTGTTTTCCTTGTGACACATATAAGACCCATAACAATGAAATAAAAAAAACTTATATTCATGCACGTGATTAAATGTGACTAATTAATTTCACATTGTCAAACTTAATAACATGGTGAATAAAAAATTATTTAACCAATTCATTTTGATATGTTACAAATTTAATTTTTGCTTGAGTTTTTTTTATTTTATTTTAAAACATTCTCTTATATAAAGTCTTTTACTTCAAGGTCAACTTGTTTCTAATAATTTGTGAGACATCTTTGGTTTGGCTTCTGCCCTAAACCTATGTAATTTAGTTCCATGCTTAAAACATCATTAGGTTAACTCAATATTTAAAACATCTCTAACTCAATCTCACAATTTGAACATCTCTATATTAACTTTACACTCTTAACATCTTTGACTCAACTTCATGCTTAAAGATTTTTTGACATTGCTACAAGCTTAAATTATATTTAGTTCGAAATATTTTAATTTATCACTTCAATCATTCTTAGATCATCACATCATACACTAAAAAAATTAAGTTAAAAAATTAAAAAATGATTGAAATATAAATTAAAAATAAATAAAAAATTGGTCAAAATATCATTATCATTTATTAAATTTGACATTCACTAGCTAATACGAAGCAACAATTATATCTGAAATACATTATTAAATATAGTAATCCAAAAAATACGGAAAAAAAATTGAATTTGTTAGGGAAGAGTAGTATTGGAATTTACCGTGTTAGCTGAGGTGTGAGGTGAAAAATATGGGTTCATAAAGAAAAATTCCTAACCATAGAGCTTTTTATCCAACAGTAGACCTTTTTTATGGGTCGTACCTTCCTTTTTTTTTTTTGCAGCTCTACAAAAGTTGAACTCCCCAAACTATTTATCATTCAGATGTAATAAAAATTTTCACACTTTCTTATTATTATTTTTTTCAGTTTGAATATTTCAGAAAGCATTTCTAAATTCGAAAAAGACCTTTCAAAATAAAAAATTCAAAATATAAGATTTTTTTTTTGGAATGAATGTTTCGGACTTCCCAATACTTATTCAGGAAATTTTACTGTATTCCACGACACTCGATTCAAAATTAAAAAAAATGATTCAAAACAGATGTTCTGAAAGTCATTTCTGGATCTGAAAATATATTATGAATTTTGAAATAATTTCCAAAACACCTGTTCCAAAAATTTGTTTTTGTATTTTGAAATGTAGTTATAGTCTAAAATGTATTATGGTTTCGGAAATACCTTCAAGAATTTTGGAATATAGAAAAACATTTCCAGGTGTTCATAAAGTAATTTTTAATTCCAAAAATATATTTTGGAAAAAATTTTCTTGTTTATACTTCTTACACGTGCAACTAAAGAGTTCTATTTCTTTTTTTCACCAATTTGGGATGGATGTACTCATATGTAGAGATATTAACATCACGGATATGATACAGGTAGTAGTTCTTCTGTACTCGACCTATTACATAAATGCATCGTACTTATATTTGTACGGGTATCCGTTATGCGGGTACCTGTATATTTTTTTAATATTCACTGATATCTACGGGTACTTACAAGTATCTACAAAAGAAAAAACATTAATATTTAACAATATTTTAACTGTAAATTCAAATAAAAATACAATGCATAATATTCATAGATTTCAAACAAAGTGCAAATAACTCGTTTAAATAGTATTGAATGACAGTTTGCAAAAAAATGAATAATTTTTAAAACCAATTGATAAAAAAATAATTCATTCAAGATCAATATGTTAATATTTTAATCATGTTTTTTTAATTTTTTATTTAAATTAGAATATAACAGGTATGAGTAGTACGAATGCTATGATACCCGTAGTCACACTATTAACATGCATGTATAAAAAATACTCACACCCGTTATTAACGGGTATCCCTTTATAATATTTATTTTTTACCCATGTTATTTTCTACCATACAAATTTTATCCATAAATATCTAGGTGTACAAATTTCTTTTGACATCCCTATTCGCACGCATCGGACGTGACATTAGGAAAAAAATATGTTTCAAAATGGTGAATTTGGGATGGGTGCACCCATTTCCAATGTCTTTTTGTTTGCTTGGAATCGCGGTGTTGGATTCGTGCCACATGCTGTCTTGCCTCAACAAGTGATGCAGGGGTCGAGTATGAAGGATAAAATGAAAATATTGAATTTATGGGGGTGCCGGCAGGAAAAAATGGGTTGTAGGAAGCAACAACCCTTTTTTATTCTTAAGTCACGGAGGCCTTGCCATAAGGGACATCCAAAATAGCTCAACTCCTTTAATTTAAAATAAATAGAGACAATTAGGAAAGGTATAATTACTTATTTGATATCTTAATTTTTTTGTTTAATTTAATTTGGTACTCATATTTTTTTCTGTTTCAATTTAGTATCTTAATTATTTAAAATGTTTTAATTTGATTATTTCCGTTAAGTTCGAGTTAACACCGTATTCGTACAGGACACGTGTCAAGATGTTAAATTTTTTAAATTCTTTTTACATTTTTTTTAATTTTTATTTTTTTTTTCTAAAAAATTATAAGCTGCCACGTATCAGATTATTGTCGTGTCATGTGGTTGTTTACAATTATGACACGTGATAGTGGTAAAACTTGTTTTCAATTTAGTCCTCTATTAGAATTTTTGTTCAATTTAGTACCCAATTCTTTAAAAAAAATTAATTTTGTCATTTCAAATTTAAGAGCAAATTAGTAAATAAGTTTAATTATAATTTATATATACATATTAAAATTATTGTTTTGAATTTATACATCAAATCACTACACCTAAATATTCAAATTATTTTATTTTTTACAAGTATAAAAAAAATTTCAAGTGTAAAAAATTATAAAGGTAAAAATGTAAAAAATAAAATAATTTGAGTATTTAGATGAAGTGATTTGATGTATATATTAAAAAAATTATTGTAACATGTATATATAAGTTATAATTAAGTTTATTTACTAATTTGGTATCAAATTAAAAATGACAAAATTGGATATTTTAAAAAATAGGAGTATTAAATTGAACAAAAAATTTAAAATAAATGACTAAATTGAAAACAAGTTTTACCACTGCCACATGTCATGACTACTGTAAATTGTCACGTGACACAACAGTAACATGACACATGACAGATTATAAACTTTTAGGAAAAAAAATTAAAATTAAAAAAGAAATTTTAGAATTTAACACGTGTCATTTTAAATAATTGGAGTATTAAATTGAACGAAACAAAAATATAGAAAAAAAAAAGTAAACAAACAAATTAAGATACCAAATAATTATACCTATCAGGAAAAATCTCAAAATCTTTCACCACCATTGTACCACACGACATCACCATTTTCAACACTTTCAGCACCACCACCGTCATGCAGTTGTTGAAGAGGGAGAAGAGAGAGAATGAAGAAAAAATCTTGTTTCGAAAAGCTTCTTCCAAAACATGTGTTCTGAAATTTCTTTTCAAAACATATTTAATATTTCAGAAAACTTATTTTGGAAAACATTTATGAGTTTCAGAACGTTTTTTTTCCAAATATCTCATTCTGGAAAAATTTATTCCATAAGAAATTTCTTATGTTACACAAATTTTGTTCTAAAAAATTTACACTGGAGATCTTATTTTGGAAAACTTGTTTCAGAAAGCTTTCGGAATATATAATTCAGATATTACTTTTTAAAAGGGTGAAATGGACATTTGATAAGCTTTAGAGATGTGCAAAGAAACTGTGGGGGTGTAGAAAGTAAAAGCCTAAAAGTAGTTATTGAAACGGGTAAGTAAGGTGATTGGCATTGCAATGCACGTGGTTGTGACTTGTGAGAATGAATAATTTGGTCTACTACGTGCCTACAATGATGATGACACACGTGCACATTATGGTTGATGAGTGGGGGGCAAAAGAGGAAAGGCAAGGGAAAGAACATGATCTAAGTCTTTGCTTATTCACCTTTATTTTATTAAAGGAATGTCTACTCAAAGTGGGACACAACCCCTTCAATTCTGAGGAACCAGAGGCCTTAATAAATCCATTTACCCCTTAAATTAAACAAACTTATTTTAATTCTACTACTATTACTACATTACGTGGCAGAGTTTTCGGGTCAACTTGACCCTCCTAATTTCCTCTCCGAAAGATAATTTAACAAAGTTTTTTATCAATTTAAATAAAAAATTAATTTATTTTAATTCTATTTATAATTTTTTTTTTCAAAACATAATTTTCCTTACCAAAATCACTGTCAGCGGGTATGTCTCTATCAAATATGGGGTAGAGAGAGAAAAGAGAGAGCAAAATGAGTGTTTCTTTGGCATGAAAAGAGAGCCTTTCATTTTTTTTCTTTTTCAAAATGTCTTTTAAATACTTTTTATCATTTGGCTTCTGGGTCCTCTTTAAAACCATCCTCACCGCTACCTTTTCATTTCACCATTAAATCAACTACATATTTCTTCTATCTCTCTATCATATTCAACTATTTCCTTTTTCTATTATAATTAGTGTTGGTATATTGCAAACTTTTAAGCTTATTTTTTATAAATAAAATTCAATATGGACTATTTATTTCTTATGACATTTCTAAATATTTTAACTATGTTTTATTAAAAAAATTTTGAATTTTGCTGTTAATATAAATTTTGTTAAATTAATTAATAAACTTAATATTCTAATAATTTAAAATAAAAAATGAGAAAGACAAATATATTCATACTTTCTTATATCATTTTTATATCTAATTTAAAAATTGACATCATCAAAATCAATTTTCATATATTATTAATGTAAAAAATTTCGTTAAAATCAATATGAATTTAAGCACCTTCATCACAAACGCGCGACCACCACTGTGAAGGATGTTCACATAACATCCACGCTCGCCACAAAGCAAGCACCTCTTGGCAGGTTAGTTTTTATTGTTTTTTTTTTTTTTAATTTCTCATTTAATTTTCAATATTATTTATAGAAATATATGTTAGAAATTTCTTTTAATAAAAGAACATGTTCAAAATAAATATATGTTTGAAATTGAATAAAGATTTAGGAAAAAATATATTTAAGTTAGATTTTAAAATAAAGTTACACTCTAGTTAATATAAATTATTGTGCCTTTTGAAATAGTTATCTAATTTGTATTGGGATTGGATTGGAATATGACAAGTTGTATTGTTAAATTTTTTTTAAGTTCATATTTAATGTTATATGATCGAAAATTTGTTAGATCCGTATAATATATTGCATGAAGTGAATTTTACTTTTCTTATTAAGACCCAATTAATATTATTTTCAATTTAAATTATTATTATGAGTTTTTTTAATAAAATAAACAAGAGAAGTGTGTAATATCAATTATTAAATTCAAACCTGAAGTTTTTGGTTGTACAATTTGAAAAAAAGGTCAATGTTTTTTCATAGTTTATTAGTATAAATATTTTAATATGTTATATATATATATATATATATATATATATATATATATATATATATATAATTTTGGTTGATTGTATTTTATATTGATTTTTCAGAGCATATGATTGTAGTTATTTGATAATATTTATTTTTTCTTATGTCATATGAAAACCAATGGGAGATATTGTTAAAATTTGTTGTAAAATGTAAAAGGTGATAATTATATACTAATAAAATATAGAAAAAATCTTTATGAATGACAATCAAATATATTCCTCTAAAAATAAAATATTAAGTTAAATATATTTGTAGTGGCAAGCAAAATTAAAATTTGTATTTATTTTAAAGTTTAATAATTTTTTGTCACTGAAAGATGAATAAATATAATTATTTTAATTCAGCAACGTTGAATTTTTTTAGGTGTTAAATGATATTCGAGATTAATATTTGAGTTAGAACGTAACAAACGATGTAAACAACGTCAACATCAAATTGAAGTATTATTTGACAAGTTAAAAAAATAATTAACGTAATTAAATTAAAATGATTATATCTATTAATTTAAAGTTTAAGATTAAACATATCAAAATTTAAAATAATAATTAATTGTAATTTTAAGTCAAAATTTAAAGATTAACAATATATTTAACTTACAAATATTTCTCCCTGCAAATGTGGACCTATGTTATGACAGGGGAGCCACGACTCCCCTAACATTTTTTTTTCTATACATATTTTAAGAAAATATTATTATATTATTTATATAAATTTAGTTTAAAAAAAATTTAAAATTAAGTTTTGCCTTTAGGTTGTAATTTTTTTATTTTTTTATTTGATTTCTCTCTCTTCCATACCTCCATCTCCTATTTTCCTCCTCTTTCTATCTCAATTTTTATCATTAATCTCTTATTATTTTCAAAAGCAAATTGTACCACAACAAGATTGATGAGTTAAAAAATATTTTGGACTAAATAATTTTTTCTTTTGAGAAAGTTTATTTTTTATCATTTTTTTTCGAAGCAATATGTTTTATTCTTGTATGTGGCTTTTATGTGCTCTAGGCATATATCTATTTGTTAGAGATTATAAAATTATGCTCTAACTGTTTATGAAACTCTTTTTTGTGTAAATAGAACTATTTTAGGTTTTGAGGTTGGGTTAGAGAAGAACAATATTAAGAATATATTTTAAAGTAAATGAAGCTAATCATTTAGAAGTTGTTAATTTTCTTAAAATATTGATTCTTGATTTTGAGATTTAATCTAAGATATTTATAATTTGATCTTTTCCTACATAAGACGGTGATTGAATTTTTAGCAAACACTATGATCATTTATATGGATATTATAACAAATTTTAGTTCTATGATTAAATGATTGAAGATTTTAAATTATTGAAAAAACGTACAGGAGTACTCTCACTGGAAACACCTTTTACTTTTTTTAATATATTATTGTTAATGATAAAATTTATATTACACTTTCATATATATATATATATATATATATATATATTAATTATTGTTATATGTTTTGGATTATATTATCAAACATGTTTATATTAAATAGAAAAATTATGTATGAAATTTTTTTTAATTAAAAAAGTTAATTTATATAAATAAAATTGACTTCCCTAAAAATTTTATCCCAGTGTCAGGAACCTTACTCATTCTCATGTACCTAGTTATATATATCAGAGTTGTGTAAGTGAAATCAATATGAGGTGCATAAGAATGTCATTAAGAATTCTTACAATCAGCTCAATGGAAAGCGAAATATGTCAATGAAAAATACTCTTGTCCTTTTGTTAATTATTTTAAAAGGAAGACAATTATATTTTCTGATATTACTATATCATGTATCTAGTGCATATTAATATTTTTAATTATTTGAATTTGAATAATATAATGACACATCTAAATTATTTTGAAAAAAAAAACCCATATACATTATTATATATAAAAGAAACGAATATTTATTATCCTTATATATTACAGGTTTTGTTTGTCAACGAGGAGACATTGGGTATGCAAATAATTGAAAAAATTGATTATAAGCAAAAATAAATACTTTTAATGTATTAGAAATTAGCATTTATTATAATTATAGTAGAGTATATAGACACTTAGTTATGATTATTAGCTTATTTAGTTTTGATTAATAATTATGGTTTAGTTTAGAATTTATATAATTTACCCTTGTACATTTAGAAAAGAAAAAACTATTATTTAATCGAAAAATATCAAACACTATGTGTATGTGTAACTTAAATTTTCACTCACTGTCTCACACATATATATAACCGAAGAAAATATAGATGGTGCCTTGATTTTGAAGGTCTCTAACCAAATACCTTCACTGTAATGATATTAACACTTTTCAAAAGGATTTTTCTTATTTTAGCTGGTCATAGGATTTTATTATAAATGAATCGTTTTCATGTTCGAAATGAATCAAAGTTTTATATTAGATAAAATAAAATATTATATAAAATTAAAGACCCATAACATCATTATCTTGAAATTTTAGTGTAAAATTAATATCAAATATTTTTTTTATAAAATTAGTGTCAAATAATTTTATATGCGAATAATTATATATGTTATATATATATATATATATATATATATATATATATATAAAATATATAGAACCACAATCTTTCTTAACGACCAGTCTTATAATTATGATTTTTTTTTAATTTGTTTGAGGACTACGAAATGTTGTATTTTCTTTTTTTTATAAAGATTATAATACTATTTATATTTCTTCTAAAGCTTCCGACAAATTATATGATGTTAGTGTAAAAAAAAAATTGATTTTTTATTTTTTTATATTTCAGAACCACTTTAAAATGTACCGTAAAAAGTTATCAAAATTTAATTAAAAAATTAATAAACTAATCTTGATTTGCAGGTGGAAGATATATATATAAACTGATGAATGAGATTTGCTGGAGCCGAAAGTATAGAAGAAATGCTTTGACTTTATCCATCCATGGAAACCCACCTCATGCCCCAAATGAATCCTTATGTTTCCATAGCTTTCTCAAACAAAGGTTTCCCTGTCCCACATCTGCAAAAATCAGTTCGAGTAATCACTGAGCTTCTATAAGTGACATCACACATTATCATTGCAAACTTCACAGTTCTTCTTCACCAATTATAGTACACATGCTTTGCACTGCATATTTCTGTATTTATATAAGTAGATGTAATGAATTCACATAGTAGCTGTTTTTCAGCACTCTCCAAAAGAAACACATTTAGCCCCATAATTTTTTGTTCCAGGAATTGGTATTGTTCGTGGCATGCCAGCGTGCAAGCAAGCACCACAACATGCATGCTTGCTGTATAACCCCACGCATGGTGCAACGAATATGCACCCTTTTCTGTGAGATTGATCATGAATTTGCAACCAATATATGCTTCTTATTACATAGCCCCACGCATGGAATGGAACTACATTAGGATGCTACCATCCACCACTAACTACACCTCCTTTTCGAACTTTCTTGGTGCATTCAATAATGTTATGTGTGTGTTTACTTGTAAAAGACAAGCACAGTGAAAACACAGAAAGCTCCTTTAATGGCTTAGGTGATCTGAATATCAAATTGCAGTTTCAAAGGAACAAGTATATATGATTAACTTACCAGAAAATTTGTATACAGTAAAACTGTCGTGAATCTTTTTGGTCTATAATTCGGGAAGCTTCAGGAAACCTCCTCGATGGTGCATTACTACATAAATAGAAATCCTTTTTCATGAAAAATAATGATGAAGGTGGGTCTATAAGGCTTGATCTTTGGTTAACCTACCATTTAAATACTACTTTTTGTTCTGCATCCTTTTCATCACTTTTTGTGGGGATTTGATGCTCATTATATTGTTAACCTGTCATTAATTATAAGTGTGGCACAATGTCTGGCATGAATTATTAAGGTAAAGACGTACTTGGGTACTTGGCACAATGGTTCAGAATCTAATATCTTCCTAGATTGTGCAAATGGGTTCGTTCGTTGAACACTTACAAAAAGACAAAGTAAAATCCACATTCTTTGTTTTGTGATGAACACTCTCAAACTTATCTTCCCATTACTCATTCACTGAGATTTATGAAGGCGACACTGAATCAGTTTAGGATTACACCAAACAGGATTCACGTTATATATTACATGACACGTGTCACATCCAAGGTTGTCCTCATTGGATGCAAGAACAATTTGAGGTTTCCTTCCCCAAAATTCTCTTTTACACGTATAAACATTTGTCTAGGATTTAACAAGGTCAATAATTTTCTGTTCCTTAACTGCATATCCCTATCCCTGCGGGCTCTATGTATGTATATCTCCACCTCGATTTCATGCAATTAATGGACATATTAGATCTCATTGGATTGAAGGAGATATATGAGGAAAGAAAGCCTAATTGAGATGAGCAAAAAGTGAGAAAGTAATTGTCTCCAAAAGAAAGTGAAATCCATTTGGAGTATCCCAATACTGTAATGTAAGGGTGTATGAGTTTTACTTTTATGTTCCAATTTTTGCTCCATGTGCAAAAGGCGAATGAAAGAATATAATAATAGAAGTAGCAGCTGTCTTTGTATGAGCAGAAGAGAAAAATTATTACAAAGTTAGAATAACTGAGAGGGAGGAAGAAGGGTGAAGGAATGCGAGAGTTTGCTTTTTAAAGGCATCAATATCAATGCAGAATGGGCTCATGGTTGCTCTTTCATTTTCCGACAACGCAACATACAAATCCTTTGCCCTTCCATTGGTTGGCTAAAGGTATAGCAAAGGTTGAAAAAACAACCCTTTAATTAGGACTCCATTTACTTTTAGCACACATATATTATCTTCTAATTCCTTCATCAAAATCTCAATTACAAAATATTGTCTCCACCAATTCATTTCCCCTTCCCAGACTCCAAGTAGGTATTCAAAAATATATCCCGAGCGCATTTGATCCGACCAACACACTCTCACTAACCATGTGACGTGAATGAGTGACCTAGTTCCCTAAGACCGCGGAGGAGGCTAGCTAGGTGTATTATTTTCCCACTAAGTTAATATCTACCATATATATTCATATGAAAAATCATACTTTGATTTCCACATCTTGATTTCCATTTTATATTCTCTACCGTGGTTTAGTGCCAAGCATTAATTAATGTATTATTATATTTTTAAAAAAAATCAATACTCGATATTAAGCCACCTTAGAAAATATAAAATGAGAGTAAAATTGTGGAAGTCAAAATATTATTGTTTTATTTATATGTTTATATGCTCTATTGCGCTAATTGTTAAGATCAAATTACAACTAGGTCAAAAGTTATAGTCATTAGTCAAGACATAACTATTTTTACTTAAGAGCGTAATAGCCCAAACATTCACAATTCAATTGTGATCCAACCTACTTGACCTTTGTCACATAACAAGTGATGTCACCTGTAACAATTTCGGTCAACAATTATCCTATCAGTGATCTCACTCATATTGTAACTTGGCCACCTGGTCTCTTCCGCCAGAGACAATTGTGCAACCTGTAACAAATTTTTTCACTAACAAAAATTAACAACTAATATTTACCCATAAAAAAAATATTTATATACCGTCTCTAACAACAAAATATCCTCTCTTTCACACCACTATCTACATGTTTGTGCCACCTTCCTCCATCTAGTAACTATTCCTAGTCAAACTTCATCCCATTAATTATTCACACAAATCGCACTCACACCACTGCTTTCTGTTTTTAGCAATTGACATTACTTGTTTGGAATTTCCATAATTGTTTGATGCAAACAAAAGGCATTACAGGAAGTTAAACAGTTAATTAAAGAGAAGGGGAATTAGTATTGCCAATATGTTTGGGATGTAGTTAAGTGGTCAAACTGTGAAAGTGGAATTCATAGGCACATGCATGCTAGCTAGCTATAGGAATATTCTGTGCCCATTTGATGTGTGGGATAATCATAAACGCATATAAATGATTATGTTACGTTTGATGTTATGTATAACTGATTTTGTTAATGAATTTCTTCCTTTTTTTTTTCGTTATTTCTAAATATGATGTGTAATGCCAACAAAATTATCGTCAGAGATCAATATATCTCTACCTGGTTTTATTCTCAATGATGATCTCACAATCTTAAATAATTGAAATTGCCATAAGTGAACCTTGGACCCCTATAAAGATTTAAGAAATATATTATTAGTCAATGGAATTGATGAAGGAGCAATGAATACAGGCTTTTGTTTTGACACTATAGCATTCTCACATCTCATTAGGGTAATAATCGAAATTCGTAATTTTAGGGTAATAATCTCAGAGGCGAAACCAATTGCTTTTTACGAACACGAAAATAAAAGGGAGGAGCGAGGCAGCAATAATGACATGGCCCTCAATCCTAAAAGCATACAATAACATTGAAACAGAAGTGTTTCTTTGCATCCAAACACAAACATAACAGAAAAGTTTCATTTACCAACAACTACATAGTAGTAGCATGTATCAATAATTCAACAACCAAGAGACTAAAAATCCACAAAGTAAAAACCAAAACATAAAATCCCAACCCCCAACTTAAACACACAGAAAAGAACACACCGGAGGAGGAGCTTCAAGCTTCATAAATCATAATCACAACTTCCACGCGCTTCTTAGAGCGACTGAACCTTAGACCAGAAACACACCCTCTGATGCAACAATCCATCACGCCCTGCCACTGCATGTGGTTTTAAATACTTTAACCACACTCACCTCTTTCTCTCTCTCTCTCTTTCTTGCGTTAATAAACACAATCACTCTCTTGGTAGCACCCACTCTTGATCGAACACCCCACGAGCCTCTCCAGCATTTTTCAATCCTCTTCTTCTTTATCCTTATCGCTCTGCACCAAAACCTTCCCACTCCTCAATTATTTATTTATTTATCTATCCCACCTTTTCATACGCATTTTCTCAAACACATGGTACACGTTACTTTACTCTAGTTCAACGCTTAACCCTCAAATCACCTGGAGGAAGTTCACCTCAAACTCAACCATGGCCTTCGAAACGCTCCTTGTCAAGGTCAAAACCGCCATATCAAATAGCTTCGACTCGGTTCCGCCCAAGCTGCTGAAGAAGAAACCCTCGTTCAAGTCCAAACCAAACGTCGGCGTGTTGGCGTTCGAGATCGCCGGCGTCATGTCGAAACTCCTCCATCTCTGGCACTCGCTCTCCGACGCCACCGTCGTCCGCATCCGAAACGACGCCCTCAACCTCGAGGGTGTGAGGAAGATCATCTCTAACGACGAGTCCTTCCTCCTCGGACTCGCCTGCGCCGAGTTCGCCGAGTCGCTCCGTGTCGTGGCGAACTCGGTGACCCGACTCAGCGCGCGCTGCGAGGACCCCAACCTGCGCTCCTTCCAGCAGGCCTTCCTCGAGTTCGCGGACTCAGGCTGCGACCTAAAAGGGTGGGCCCTTCCGGGCCCAAAAGAAACCGAATCAAAGCTCAAGAAGATGGAGCGTTACGTGACGCTTACGGCAGCACTCTACCGCGAAATGGAGGAGCTCGCGGTTCTGGAAAGCGGCTTCAGAAAAGCTCTGAACCACGCTGACGCCAACAACGTTGGGAGTAAAGACCAGCAAAAACTCTACGAACTTCAGCAGAAGATTTTCTGGCAGAAGCAAGAGGTAAAGGATCTCAAAGAAAGATCCCTTTGGAGCAGGAGCTTCGACAGCGTTGTCGTGCTCCTTGTAAGGTTCAGTTTCACTGTTTTAGCAAGGATTAAGGTTGTGTTCGGAATCGGTCAACGCATGCCTTGTCTGTCACGTACCTTATCTACTTCGGCCACTGTTTATCCATCTGATCAAAACCCTAATGATTTTGTTGTTTCTGGGTTATTAGAGGAAGACTCAAAGTTTAATGAAGCGGTGAATGAAGATATGGAAAGTGGGTTTTTTGAGGCCAACTCGAAGCTTCTTAAACCACCGGAGAGCACTTTGGGAGCTTCAGGTTTGGCTTTACACTATGCAAATTTGATAATAGTGATGGAGAAGATGATAAAGTCACCTCACTTGGTTGGAGTAGATGCAAGAGATGATTTATATGGTATGTTGCCGAGGAGCATAAGGTGGGGGTTGAGAGGGAGACTAAGAGGAGTGGGGTTTTGTGCTAGTGATCCTGTTCTTGCTGCGGAATGGAGGGACGCTTTGGGAAGAATATTGGGATGGTTATCACCTTTGGCACACAACATGATCAAATGGCAAAGTGAGAGAAGCTTTGAACAACACAATTTGGTGGCCAAGACCAATGTATTGCTGTTACAGACTTTGTTCTTCGCCAACAAAGATAAGACTGAGGCCGCCATAACTGAGCTTCTGGTGGGGTTAAACTATATTTGGAGGTTTGAGAGGGAAATGACTGCTAAGGCTTTGTTTGAATGCGCCAATTCTAATGGGCTTTTGTTCAAGTTCAATAAACCAGCTAATGAGATATGATGAGTTCCTTTTCTTAATCTTCCTTCATAGAGACTCGAATTTTGTCTCTGGAAATTTAATTTCATATATGGGGGTTGCAGATTTTAGATGAACTGAACCGGTTGATCGATGAGTATCAGATCCTTCAGGTAAGTTTGTTTTGCTTCCAATTAACCCACCAGGTCTGTAAATGGTGTCTGTAAATGATATATGATTTTTTTAGTGACATCAAACTTCAAGAAATGAATGTCCTTCTTGATCATGAGAAAATATTCCTACTGTTCAATTATAATTTGACCATAAAATTTGTTATTGAAATTATTATTGGCAGAATTAGTTTGTTGCAGGTTTTTTGTGGCTGCACCACCATTTCCTGATTCACTTCTTGGTGCTTCATGTGGGAAGTGATAAACTACTAATTATACTCAATCTTTTCGTATCTTTGGAAGCATTAATATCATATTAAAAGACTACCTAGAATGGACCCCGCTATTATTCATATACTTAAGTTTGTACTAAATAATATATATATATATATATATATATATATATATATATATATATATATATATATATATTTTCCAGAATGACGGGACACTTGCGTTTTTCTTAAGAAAAAGGTTTTGATATTTAAAAGAAAAGACTCAAAAAGCTGTTTTTTATAAAAGAATTTAAAAATAGTAGTACTTTTCAATTATTTTAAATATATATCTATATTTATCATAAAATTAAAATATTTATAAGCTTTCACAGAACTCAATTTTAGGTCGAGCTGTAACTCTATTAAATATTTTTTATTTTTCATTTTTCATTTTAGCATAATGATTATTAAAATCAATAAATACACTATCTATGATAACTAAATGTGGGTTTAAAATAGTTATTAAAGAAAAATCAGTGAATTTACTATACATATCAATTTAGTATATATATATGATTCATTGATAGAAACGAATCCAAAACAAATCCCAAATCATTATGTTTAAAAAATAAACGGATTATGAGATGCATGTTATGATTTGATTAAATTATTGACCAAAGATGAAGGTAAGGAAGCATGCCTTATTATGAGTAAGGATGCAAAGGAACCTCTCCCTTTCCTCTTCCCTCTTTTGGCCATCAAACAATATGATCATATTCTTTACCTTCTTTTTTTATAGTTTGTATTATTATTATTTTTGTTTGGTTATTTTCTTCTTTCAAGTGGATAACTGTATCTTTTTTCCTTTCACATTAAGCTTTTTCATTCATAAGAATTTAAAACCAATAGGAGTTTCTAAACCACTCTGCTGAATCACTTAACCTTTAATTTTATTGTAATTAAAATATAAATATACTCATAATACTAACCATTCAATAGTTTAATTAATATTAATATATGATTATAAGATTAAAATTTACTCGTTTTACTGTCACTAAAAAATTTCATCTAACATGGATCATTTATATATATCAACCGAAATGTGAGAATCTACACAATTATATCTTCATCATATGATTTAAGTATATAATTTGTTTTTCTTGCGTTCAATAGTCTCACATTATTTAAAAATATAGATCTATGATAATTTAAATATTTATTTTTTATTCCATTATTTGAAGTGTCTTTTAATGATAAAATCATGAAATTTATATTCCAGAACGGACAATGCTTCGAACGTACCGATTGACAACTAAGATTAACTCCTATGTTTAACCATACCTTCACCTTTTTTGTGTCCACTCCTCCCCTCTAATTTTCATACCATCTTGTATAAAGCATGAACCAAAAGTTTATGAGAATAACAATGTCTCTTAAACAAGTTTAAATAGTTTAAATTGTTCTCTTTTTTCTAATATAGCCTCACAATTCTTGATTCTACAGGGATATCTCATATGAATATATTACACGATGATTTCATGTGGAAGAGAACATACCTAAAATCCCTAAATACAAATTTATTAAGTTAGTTTGTGTTGGGTAAAATTTATTGAATTCCAGATCAAGTTAAGCTTTGTTTGCATCATTTACTTTTTTCCTTTCATTATCAGTATATCAGATTGCGAGGAAAAGAGTAATTTTATAACTGTGAATGTTTTTGTCATCATTTTATAACTAGAATATAGGTGATAAATAATCACATTAAATACTGACAAGAAACTCCACTCAAAACAGCAATATTAATGCATTTAAATTTGAAATTTCTTTAAGAAACTCTTGAAATGCACTAAAAGAATTTAATGACGGAATTTGACCTTAATTGATTGTGTTGGTCCCATACACAGGATGGATTGATTCAAGCAGAACAAATTGAAGTGGACCAAAAGTTTGTGAATGGATTTGTGTGAAATAGTTATTGAACTTTGCTGGGGTAGTTGTCTTAGTTCAATCACTAGTTTTAAATTCGAATTCTTGGTAGTTATACATTCAAAAAGGGAAAAGTTTAACATGTAACTTTGTATTCACCAAAATTAGTTCTAATAAGAGTATATATAGGTTAGAGAAAATGACCCCTTAGGTGATGTGGTAGTAGTAGGTATTTAGTTCAATAATTCAATATTTTCACACCTCATACACTAACCTATTAATCTATTTTGTGTATTTCCTGTTTTTTATGTATATCAGAATAAATATAATATTATATTAGTAAATAATGATATTATAATATTGTTAAATTAATATACAAAATAAATTTATATTTATTAAAGATAAAATAAAATAAATGAAAAAATATTAAAAAATAATTATTAATGAATAAAAAAAATAAAAATTTTATAAAAAATATGTAAAATTAACTATTAATTTTTAAAAATTTAATAAATAATTATATTATATAGAATAAAATTAAAATTATAAAATTAGAAATTATAATAGATAAAGACGTATGAACTATAATAAGATTTTACATGAACCGATACACCGAATACTGGTTTCAATGTCCAAACCTGAAAACCCAGATATAGCAACTAGACTGAGATGTCCTATACTATACATGCTTTCGGTTTTGTGTGGGTCGCCTTCTAAAAGTGAAACTAGTTTTCTTATAAAATATTATTTTGTATTGTCTTATTACTTATTTTTAAAAGGTTTCTAACAAATTTATTTACTCTCATAAATTTACTTGTATGTCACACACATCACCCATCTACCTTTTCATCAACAGGACTGATAACTGTTCATTTATTATCTTTAGTGTTTTTTTTTTTTAATTTATATGCAATAATTTATTGGAAAAGGCCAGATCTAGTAACTTTGAACCATGGTTGATATAAAAGATTGAATTTAAAATAGTATTAAAAAATCATTAAAAAATGTGTTAAAAATTAAATTTTGGATGCCAAGGTTTAGAATCTTGGAAACTAAACAAATTATTTTTAAGTAACAAAATTATAATAGTTTTTGAAACAATCATTCACGTCAAAGAATTAAAAAACTAATTTATTTATTAACTACTTAAATTTTAAGTTAAGAAGAAAATTTAAGAAAAATATTTTTCTTATTCACAAAAGAACTCTTATGTTTATGTTATAATAGAATGTAAAACTTGAAGTTAGGTAGTTATTGTAATTTCTTTTTGTGATTTATTATTATTTTTTGTTTTAGATTTAGAATTTGTATTATTACAATTCAATACATCATAAAGCAAGAATAAAATATTTAAAGATAATTAATTTTATTATTCTATAAATTTTAACACATTAAATTGTAATGATTATTAAAACCTCAAAATTAAGATGTTGCATTTTAACTATTCTTATATTATTTTTTTCTCTTTATTTTTAAAGTAATTATAATATTGAATGCAATGGTTTGGAATATTTTCATTTAATATTATATATAACTGTTATAAAATTATTATTATTAATAATAAGATTGTTTTTGTAAGTCCCTTTTTCTGTCCCAAAAAGGGTTGGGTCTGGCCTTTCGTAGGCCCAAGGTCAGCCCCTCTGAAGGACCCAATATCCTGCCAGCCTCCTCACAATCTCACTTTACCTTTTGTTTCAGAAAAATAGTGTTTCTCCCATCTCTCTCTACGAAGCAGGAGCTCTGCTAGGGCATAGAGAAATTCCATCTCTTTTTTAGCTCAGATGTTCTCATCTAGTAAGTTACTCTCCGGATCTGTAGTGGCCTTTTCCTTCTCCTTTTCTAGTTGGGTGTTCTGTTGCGTTTAAGGTTCATTCTCTTACTCTAGTTTGGGTCCTAGGTTTTGTTTCAGTTCACCATCCTAGTCTGTGGAGCCATCGTGCCTAAGTCGTGCTCTTTAAGTTGCTGTCCCTTTTCTTGCATCAAGAAGGTAAGGGACTTTATTTTTATTTTTGGGCGAGGGGTTTTTATTTTTGGGCGAATGATGATCTCGCCCAGGCGAGCTGGACTCGCCCAAGCGAGGGCTCGCAAAGTGCCACTGTTTCAGGTCTCGCCTAGGCGAGAAGGCTTAGCTTAAGCGAGACAATCGCTGTAGCTCAGGCGAGGGCTTCTAGCCCATGCGAGGATATTGCAGATTTATGTTTTTGATTCCTGTTTACCTTAGGTGTGGCTATTTATCTCGAACATGCATGATTATGGTGTAATTGCATGAGTTGTGTGAGTTGTATGCACTGAAATTTGTATGTTAGCATGAGTAATATATGGAATTCTGTTTGGTTGGTTGAGAAAGTGCATGGGAATTCAATGTGGAGATAACAATTGATGGTTATAGTATGAGGATCATGAGATCTGTATGTGATAGGCGTAATTCCATGAGTTTCGTGGGGAGATCTCATGGTGGTGTGTAGTGTATATATTAAGATATGGATTCAAGTAAGGATCGCATCCCGAAACTCTAAAGGGTCAGTGAGTCTCAAGTAGAGCAAACTGACCCAAGTGGTGAGAGTAGCGGGAGGCCCCAGTCTTTGGCAAGATAATGGCCCTAGACGTTAAAGGCTAACATTGTGTGTGGTAGGGTGAAACCCATTGGCAATGGCTCTGCAGAGCAGTAGAGACCACCACGAGTGTAAGCGTCCAGTGAATCCGACCTTAGTATATGTATCCGGATAATTGAGTCATAGTGTCTTGCTTGTCTGCTATACTATGATTCTCTATTCACAGTGTTGCATGCTTGAATTGTTTAAGTACTTGTTTGCTATTTGTATGTTAAATTAAATTACACTAGCTTACCCTTTCATTGTTATGTATGTCCTTGTTTTATTTTCTCATTTGCAATGATCGCCATAATGGTGGGAGCAGATGGAGGAAACAGTGAAGGTAGACTTGGTGGTGGCAGCGGTGCTGTGTGATGTGAACCTGTTGTCTTCGTTGCTCTCAGGAATAGTTGGTGGCCTAGTGCCCCTTTTTGTAATTCATTGCTCTAGAGCAGCCCTTTTGCAAAACTGTTATTTTCCCTGGATTTATTTTATGTGTATGGCATTACAGTACGCCTAAGTTTCTTTTCAGTACCCTTTTGGATGACTGTAACAGTTGGGTTCTTGAGTATGTTGTTCCAAATCTGATTGCTCTCCATTATATAATCATGCGATATTTTATTGAGTAGATTATTCTATTTAAATGGGATGTCACATTTTTATGGTACCAGAGCCTTCGTTCCTTAGTGTATGTGGGCTATGTGTTTGCTTAACTTTCGTTGTGCCTTTCTTTCCGTTAGTAGTACAGTAACGGTATTAACTATGTGTCACGTGTCAGTACAGGATTTTTTTGATTTTTTTTTAATTTTTTTTATTATTTAAAAAAAATTGTCACATGTCAATCTGACATTGTGCCACGTGGTAAAACAGTGTGATTCGGCAGTGACAATGCCACATATCACTATTGGATGTGAGAAGTCTCAATGTAGTCCCTGTATTTGTTATTTTGTCTCAATTTGGTCCTAATTTTTTTAAAACTGAATCAATTTCATCCCTACATCAAATTTAATTTTTATAAATATTTTACAATGGTATTTTTATTATAATTGATATTTTTAACAAAATTAAGTTCATTTAAATGTATATTTTGCACTGATATTTATTTAAATTTTTTAAAAATATTTATATATCTATAATTTATAGACAAATGTTAGAGTTACTTTAAAAATAAAAACAATTTTATAACAATTTAAAATAAATATATTTATTTAAAATTTTACAATTCAATTTATACATGCATTGTCAAACATATGTTAATACATTCATAGTCACACAGGAAGCACATAAGACAAATCATTTAGAAAAATATTACCCCTTCCTTCGCACAAGATAAAGGTCATAAGTAAAATCATCTTACTACATCAAAGCCAATGGTAGATCTTGACAAAAAAAATTTGTAAGGATCAAAATAATATAGTTAAAATTTACATATTTAGTTATTGTCATTAATATAACAAGGGTACATAACTTAGTATTAATATTGAACTCTTCTTGGATGTTTTTCTTTAAAAAATTATAGTTTTGAAATTGTATTGAATATGGATCCCATTCTAAATGATAGTTGAGATATTATCATATTTAAGAGCATTTCCTATATTATATTTCAAAGAATTAATATGAAACTTCTCACCTGTAACTCTTCCAATCTTAAAAAGTGATTGACTTATCTAATTGAACAATTGAGGTTGAATTGGTCTTTTTCACATGTAGCTTCCCTTTTATCAGTCTTCAAAAAATGAATGTATTATTTTATTATAATTAAGTCACAGTTAAAAACTAGTTATGAAAAAAACATATAATACATTACTTTTTATTTTATATTCATAAAAAATAATATACAAGGCTTATGAGATTCAAAACAAATACTAAATTTTTAAACTAATATTTTCCGATACAAGAGAGAATTAAATCTTTTTTCTTCAATAATGAAAAAGAAGATATAAGAAACTAGAGCAATATGTATTTAACTTCCTGTTTTTTCTTAATAAATAAAAGAGAACATGTGAAAATAAAAAACAAATACAATCGATTAAAAACTAAAAAATAATAAAAGAAAAAATAAATAATATTTTATGTTTTTTTATTCTTTAATATATTTAATTTATATTTTGTTATTTATTATTATTATATATTGTGTTTTATAAAAAAATAAAATTTTTACTTAATTTAAATTTAATTAATTCTTAATAATATATTACATATAATTTTAAAAAATTTGGGGGGCCATGGCCCCTCCTGTCACAACTATAATCCGCCACTAATCAAAGTCCTTCAAGCAATTAGACCCGCAAAAATCATTGAATCATAAATTTCACAAAAATCATACTCATTCTTCAAAAATTATACTATAAAAACTTTTACAACATCTGATTGTACAAATTTCATAACGCCAATAGTATTATCCACAAATTAATTTATCTCATCCAGCATTTTCATCTACCCTTAATAATTACAAATCACAAACCAAATTCTCTTCCTCTTACAACAGTCTTAACTTTTTTCACACAAAAGAAAATCATCACCACTGTAAACATCATTCATTAAAATTTCGTCTCTTAGAGACTTTTTCAAGCTTTATCAACATTCACAAAAAAAAATCAAACCTATGTTTTATACTTCAACAATAAAGCATTAAATTTGCAAACAAAATAGCTTCCCTTACGTTATAGTCTTGACCTAGCAGTGTTCTTTACTCCCTAAATAGCTCCACACATTAAAACACTGTATCTACACAACAAAAGACCCAAATGACGATCAAGACACAACATTAGAGTCTCAACCAAAGGATGAATGGAAGTAACATTCAAAGCAAAAAAGATTGCATGTAGAAGAAAACAAATTGCTACAAAGAATGGACAAGAATTCGAATTCACCATTAAGAGAAACTGAAAGGAGGGTTTTGGTAGAGCTCTTCGTGTAGATTACTCTAGCGATAGTGAATATTCAAAATGACTAGAATTGAATAAGAGATTTATGGTAAGAAAAGATGATTTAAGAAGAGGATATGTATACTTTTTATTATTAGAATAATTAATTGTTATGAATAAATTATTTGAATTTAAAAAATAATTATTAAATTAATAAAATAATTATTTTAATTTATGAAATAATTAAATTTAGATTAATGATAATTTAAAATTATTTAAAGATTAAAGTTGAAAAAAATGTTAAAAAAACGAATTCTTATTAAGTTAATAAACAAACAAGTCCTATAAAAAAAAAAAAAAAAAAAA
>Ga0209589_1003798_pt1 | contig 26330 bp, 9 predicted proteins | sample CowpeawhiteBW_FD_187525 | JGI IMG/M metagenome (GOLD analysis project Ga0209589, IMG submission 187525) | Root nodule microbial communities of legume samples collected from California USA - Cow pea white BW (SPAdes) (version 2) | ecosystem: Host-associated > Plants > Roots > Nodule | place: USA...
GTATTAACCACGTTGTGACAAAATGAAAATAATATCTACTTATAAAATAAAAATATGTTACTCATATCTGAACAAATAAGAATTTAATATTTTTTAATATATATATATATATATATATATATTATTTTAAACATAAGAAATAAATTTGTTATACATTATTATTATTATTATTATTATTATTATTAATGAAACAAATATTTTAGTATTGTAATAATTAATAGTTTATTACTAATAAAAATAAAAACTAAGTTATTAATATTTAATAATTTATATATTAATAATAATTTTATTTAATAAATTTTTTAATATAGTTTTTGTGACATTTTTTTTGTTTTATCACTATTATGATTAATAATTGCGACAAATAAAAATTTAGTCACAACTAATATATAAAAAATGACAAAATTTATATTTGTCACTAAATTTTTGTCACTAAAATTCATTTTTGTTGTAGTGAAACATCATTCAAATAGGTTTGATCACTTCTCGGAACAAAAAGAATATATTTATCAAATTCAACCCAAAACTTCCTAAACATTTTTCGAGAAATGTAAAGAATTAAAACTCTTGCAGAATATTGTTCCTTACGGAAAAAAAGAGAGCCAGCCACAATATTTACATTAGCATAATTACATCTCTAATATATGATAAAACCTGTTTTGGTTCTTTTTATTGTTGGATGATATCACAAATGTGTATGAAACACTATAAGAAAAAAAAAATATTGACGACTATTATTCATAATTAATAACAAATATTTATCAATAAAATACAATTTTTGATGACCTAGGATTTGTTGGTAGAATGCATATAGGTAAATTTTATCAAAAAATCTATCAATAATCACTATCACATATCGCCAACAAATTTTTATCATTGATAATTATTTATAATTTTATTCATTGATAATTATTCATTGATAATTTGATTCTTGTTTTTTCTTCTCTCCTCCTTCTCCTTATAAGTTTTTAAAACAATTTAATCATATAAAGATTTTCAAAAAATAGTCTGACAAACATAAAAAAAAATGTTATATCGATAAATTTTATTGACAAATTTTATAAAAAATTATAAAAGTCTAAAGCAACAATTTTTACATTCATTTTATCAACCAATTTGCTACCAAACGATTCATTGTTGACATAAATATTTATTAATAATACAAATTCAAAATTACTAAATTTTACTAACAAATATAATACTAATAAACATGTTATTGGTGAATATATTTATTGATAATAAAATTCTAATTTATCAATAAATTTCTTATGATAAAAATATTTATTAATAATAAAAAATCTAAAATTTATCAATAAAATATATTTTACTACCAGAATTTTTTTTTCAACGATAAAATTTCATGAATAATAATGAAGAAATGTTCTGTAGTGAAATAAAGCTCTCTAACTTCTAAGTAGGAATAGCTTTTTATAATCTTTTGATTATAAGTTTTGATAAGGATTTTTAACTTACTTTAGGATTTAAAGATTTATCCTCTTTGTGTATTTTTTATTTTTATATATCAGGGCTATTCAAATGCTCCGTGGTAGAAAAAAAAAGAAAAAGACTTGGACAGAGATCAACCTTATCCAAAAAAAATGACAGTTGTATGTATCTCGGGATTCATTTGATTGACTGTCTACTAACAAAATTGTAGCATTCAATTGTTATTTCCTTCAAACTTAGATTCTCTTATACAGTGTTCCCCCGGCATGATGAGTTGTAATTGTCGTTTTCCATTTTTAGTTACAAGAACAAATATATTTAAATAAGGTATTTGGCTCCCATATAATTATTTTCATTCACGATCTGTTATATTAGATATTAATATTTGGGATTTAAGTCGGTGTAACTCTCGTAAACGAGATCTAAGTTTAATTATATAAGATATTGTCAATTTAAAATCTTAAGATAATATATTTATGAGTCTTATTTTTATTTATAATTAATGTGAGATTTAAATTTCAACAATCTCATTTTTTAAGGATGAGTCTCTTCTACCACATTGATACATTTTCTCTCCAGTAAAAATATTTCTAACTATACCCTTTCTAATATGGTCGTTCTTAAAAAGACTTTTCGATACAATGACATTGTACTTGTCTGAATCATTCACCAAAATTAATCATCAACTCTAATTTCATTTGTCGGACTTTTTCCAAAAAAAAGATTCATTAAAAAGAAACCATTCCAATAAAGCTTGAACCTCACCAAATAAACCATTAATATCACCCGAAACCCAAAGTTAAGACGATTTATGAATGTTTAATCTACAACATTAATTACAATATTAAGGTGTGAAAAACGATGTACAGAACTAAACATATAAACATCTTTTATTTCCATATTCAGACGAGAGGCCAATTCGAAACAATCACACTACTCAAATGAAAGACATTTTGGGGCGAGGAACATATTCCTCAATCTTCTTCGAAACAAAACTATTCCCTACAATATAAATCAAGAACAAAATCAAAGTTGCGAGTGCGAGAAGTAGGAGGAGGGTTAACACATAAGAAGCATGCAAGCAAATCCCAGAGACAACAACAAAGTGGTGATTGAAGGCACTCCCAAACACCCACCATTGGCAGAGTCAGCGTTAGCAAACTGTTTCCTAATGTTGTTCTTGTCAGAAATGGAGAGTTCCACCTTTCGTTCCTGCGATGGCAAAATGTAAGGGTACATAACAGAGTCATTCTTGAAAGAGTGGTCAAACCCAAGCAAATGCCCTATCTGATGCATCGCCGCACTCTCCAAGTCCAGAATTCCATCCTCCGCCGACAAGAACTCTTTTTCACTGGGCAGCGCCCAGTACATGTTGCCGTTGAGATTTATCTCCGCCGTCAACACGTCAGACGGAGGGTTCTCCGTTATAAAGCTGAAGCCATACAAGTCGCCGACAACGGAATCGGAGAAATTGTAGAATCCAATCTTAATGTCCGCGTCGTCGTAGGTTGTCTCCGTCAGGTTCAAACTCCCCGTGGCATTCGCCCATCTCGTGAATGCAGTTTTGAACACCCTGGTGGCGTTGGGTTGGACTTCACTCTCCGGAAGAAAACCGTACGTGAGGCTTCTCTTTCGGAACCACCGGTGACCGGCTTTGGGCCACGACACGTTTTGGGTGAAGCTGTAGTTGAAATCCATGTCGGGGACAGCACATCGTGGTAGCTTGATTAGTTTGAGGGTGCGGCTGTCTATGTCGCCGGTGACTGGGAGATCGAAAGATTCCTGGAAGGTTTTGATGGCCGATAATGTTTGTTGGTCGACAGTGTTGTTGTATGAGTCGGAGGATGGAAGGTAGCCAAAGTTAGAAAGGTATTCTTTGAGTGGAGCGAACCCTTTTCTTTCCTTATTCAGTGGCAGGTTTGGTAGTTTGGGATCTGGCTTCACATAGTTATAGAATTCGTTATCCCATTCTGGCTTTGGTGCTTTTTTCCCCTTGACATAGTTGATAATTTTTTCGCTGTTCAGAGACTTGAACCACGACGCAACAGAAGACCCTATACCAGCCTTCGCGAAATGGGATTGGTCGAGAAGGAGAAGGGACAATAATAGGAACGCAGAAAGGAATGGTTTTTTCATGTTTATCAGTATAAGTTCTTGGTCGATTTGGTGTATGCAGTGGAGTTGAGGAATAATTTATAGAGGAAGTATAAAAGAAATATGATTAAAATATTGATTTATTAAGTTGCCAAGTTGGAGAAAGTGTGTGTAAAGAAAGAGTTTTGGCACAAGTTGGTGATCTCGAAAAACGCAACGTTGGTATGCCATTATTGGCATGATTATAGCAACTTGGTGATGACGAAGCAAATTGCTAAAGCCAACATGTGAAGTGAAGAGTGGCTAGCTATCAGTGTCTGCAATCCATGTTTGATTCTATGGATTTGAAGAGAAGTAAATGATTTTACGTTGACCTCAAGTCTTCATCATCCTTTCCATGATAAGAAAGCCTAAAAATGACACATCAGCCATTCTGAAAATGCATTTTCGTTTTTATTCAAAGATTTATTTTAAGAATATATAACAAGGTTATAGGTTAATCTCTCCGGTCTAAAAGGTATCGTGTACTTGATGTGATAGTTGGACAATTCTTTCCGAAAGATAACTCATATAGCAAAAAAGAAAAACTAATTAATTTATAAGTTTAAGTAGACATATTGAATTCAAATGAAAATCAAAGAATAAATTATAGAAATCGAAAGCTTTGTAGAATTTATTAGTTTTTCCACGAAAGTGCAACCATCACTCACAATGTGACCAAACAACACCGGTAGCAAGTCCAATCTGTGGTCCAACAGCGAAACAACAATGCGTCTTCGTTCGAACGAAGGAAGAAGGTGCAAATGCGTCTTCGTTTGAACGGAGGACAGAATCAACGTCGCCACCCAGTATGAGTGTGAATGCAAGATTAATAAATAGATTTAAATATTATTTTGATCTATTTTAGTCCTTGTTTATGAAATAAATAATAATATTAAATTGAACTAATTTAATTAAGATGAAGATTAAATTGAATAAATTTAACCAAGACAGAATTGAACAAAATACAACTAATTATAATATGAAGAGTTCCACATCATATAAACAATGCAATAATGCTATTCTGTATATTTTATCGTTATTAATTTAAACAGTCTTAATAAAAAGAATAAAATTAAATATAATTTCATAAATCAGAGGCTAAATTGAATGTATAAAAAAATACTAAATTAAATAAATTGAATTAAAGAGAGATTAAAATAGTATTTAAATTTAATAAATAATATGTGAGAAGGTAATCTCAATGAAGTTTGAAAGCAAATCAAAGAATAAAGTTTGCAGTTCATTATGGAAGACATAATCACTTAGATTGCTTGAAGGTTTTAAATGCAATGCAAAGGTTAGAATTTTAAGTTCAAGGCTTTTTCACCGGGTGCATTTCTTTTTCTATCATCACCCATACCTTTATGTATCTAAAATTATACTAAATTTCATTTAGGTTTAAAATAAATATTCACTTTTTGCTTAATTTTTTAGTAAAATAACAATTGCTTCACTTCTAGTCATACACTTTATGTTTTTAAAAAGGTGTTACTTCATTTTTTTATTTAAAAATAGTATAATATACATAAAAAATAATAAAAAACTATTAAAATAAATAATTAAAGTTTTAAAACATAAAAAATTAAGAGGCTGTTATAAAATATAAACACTTTAATCAATATGAATTAAATATATATATAAAAAATTATATTATCACTCAAGTAAAAGTAAAAATAAATATTTTTAGAAACACATAATTTTCATATAAAAGTAAAAATACTTATGAAATACATTATTAAAACTATTAATTATTTTTTGTAAGTTAAAGTTTGCACCTCATATATATATTATAAAATTGTTCTAGTCTGAAAATTCTAATAGAATGTAAATAAAATAAGGAGTATGAGACTTATTTTATTAATAATACAGTGGTTTTGAATGTCTATTTTATATTTAGAACATAATATAAATATAATTTAAAAAGTTAAATATAATTTTCGCATAAATAAATAATGTTACGGGAAGGCATTTTCGGATTCAGAAAATCCAATCCGAAATATTGGAAAAAAAAGTTTCGAAATGAATATTTCAAAAATATTTTTAGATCTAAAAATATTCTTCAGAATACTTGTTTCAGAATTTCTTTTTAACATTCAATCAAAATACAAAACAAATTTTAGAACAAGTATTTTGAAATCACTTTCAAATCTAGAAATACATTTCAAAACTCCTATTTCAATTTTTTTTCTTTTTATTTCAAAATAATTTTCGAAAATATCTTTCGAAATAATTATTCTAAAATATGAAAAGAAAATTTCAGAATAAGAGTTCCAGAATGTGGTTTGTTTCTGAACCTGGAAATGATTTCCAGAGAGTACATATGGCTCAAAATGACACTCTTAAAATGAATATTTCAAATTAAGAAAGAAAGAAAGAGAACCGAAGGTCAACTGTATTATTAACTCAAAAGGGTAAAATGGACATTTTAAAAATTAGGAGTGCAGGAAAAAATATGGAGTGTATGAAGTAGCATCCGAACGTGCATATGGCTCAGAAAGGGGGCTTCTCCCTGTACCTCCAAAGACTTCTACTGCACCCCCAAATATTAATTGCACGATCCATTTTACCCTTCTGACTCACCTCTCTCTTAATTAGGTAAAAGTAATTAAAATATTTACTGAGGTAGGTGACCTGAAAGTTGAGACTCGGATTTGGTTGTTGCGCCTTGCGCCCTTCTCCCCCTCGACAAGTCACTTTCATTGCTGTTTTTAGAACCTCTATTGCTTTCACTGTGAACTGTGTTTGCACTTTCGCTGCTCAGGTTTATCGAAACTTTGTTTCATTTTTCAGTTCTTTAAGTTATATCTTCTTAAGGTATGTAAGTTATTGTTGGACGTCCATCATCCATCATTTTGAAATACTATATTATGCATTCAACTTTCATATATCAACCATTTTATACAATAAGCTTTGTATATATGGAATACCAAATACATTTTTTGTATATAGTGAATGCATGTTTGTGAATGGTTATGAATGGGTGATTTGTGTTTGAAGATACTGATAGATAACGACATCGAAAAGAGAAAAAAAACTTAGAAAGCATAAACCCGACTTTCGACATCCGGTTATGCCTGATTTATAAATCTGGTTAAAAATTTAAACAGATTTAGAAATTCGGTTAAAAATTTAAACGGATTTAGAAATCCGGTTAAAAATTTAAACGGATTTAGAAATCCGGTTAAAAATTTAAACGGATTTTGGCATCCGGTTTTCCATGTACACATACACCGGTTTTCGAAATCCGATTACGCAAAAACGGATCTACAAATCCGTTTCACACATTACATGGATTTCGATATCCGGTTAAATTTTTAAATTGTTTATATTTTTTCTGATTCATTATATATTTTATTTTATTTATATTTCTTTTTCCAACTTTTAAAAATAAAATCTTTTGTTAAATCTTTTGTTAAATCTTTTTAATAAAAATATAAAACAAATCAGTGGTAATGATAACCACGGATTTCATTTTACACAAACCGGAAATCGAAATCCGGTATTGATTTTGGATTTTTTTTTATTTAGTTTTAGGTATAATATTTTATTTATTTGACATATTTTTTTTATATTTTTATTTTTAATTTTATTAATTGGTTGAAAATTTAATTTCCTTTTAATTTAATGTTAAATAGTTTTTTAATAAATTTTTTATTTGTTATTTTTTTAAAATTTATATTCAATGTTTATTGTTTTAATAATACTTTTTTTATGTTTTGTTTATTTTTTAAAGTTTTTTTTATTGTGTATCATATAATTTTTTCTATGTAATGTTATTTTTCAATTTTTTTTAAATTAAAAAATATTATTCATTTATAATTATTTTAAATTTTTATTGTGTATCATATAATTATTTATATGTATTGTAATTTTTTATTTTTCAAATTTTTAAAAAATTTATAAATATTATTCATTTATTAATTATTTTAATTTTTTATTATGTCATGTAGGTGATTATAATCTCTTCATATATAAAAATGGAAGATTTTCATTTGAGTTATTTGGATTCACAAATAAATTCGAGCTTGATGTCATATTTCTCCTTCTTTATTAATGATATATGTGAAGAGGATTATACAATATATGACTAAAAATATATGAAAAATAAAATTAAAAATAAAGTAATTAAATGAATAAAAAAATTAACAAATTAAGAAAATAAATAAATACATAAAAGCTGAAGTTTAAAATTCAAGAAATAATAAATATTAATAAAATATATTTTAAAAACAATTAAACAATAACTAAATAATATTAATCAAATTCAAATTAAATTTTATATATAAAGTAAATAAATAAAGTAAAGGTCGGTGACTTTAAAAAGAAATTTAGTTTAATGATTGCCGGTATATAATTTTATTTAATATAATTATACTAACAACAGATAAATAAGTAAAATTAACTTTAAAATAATTAAATATAATTAATCTAGATATTATAAAGACAAGTATATTAAATAAATATTTATCATTCTTAATTAAAAATTAACAAAAGTAAAAATAACTATAAAATATGTAACTAAAAAAATATACAAAAAATTAAATTAAAAATAAAGTAATAAAATGAATAAAAAATTAAAAAATTAAAACAAAAATAATAAGAATAAATACATAAAAACTCAGAATTAGAAAAATAAAAAAATATTAATAAAATATATTCTAAAAACAATTAAACAATAACTTAATAATACTAATGTGAAATTAAATTAGATTAAATTTTACATGTAAAATAAATAAAAAAAAACTAATAGAATTGAAATGCCGGTATACAAATATCAATTTTAAATAAAAAAATAGTTAACGTACCAGATTTCTATTGCCGGTATATAGTTTTATTTAATATAGAATTAAAATTAAATAATTAATATATAATATAAAAAATTTGAAATTAAATCTTATAAATAAATAAAAAGGTAACAAATAATAAATAAATCAAAATTATTCGAAAATTATTAAATTTTATTAATCTACATATTATAAAGTAAAATATTTTAAATAAAAATTTATCATTATTAATTAAAAATTAACAAACTAAAAATAACTACAAAATTTAAAATAATAAAATTTTATTTAACGTACTTATATAAAATGTAAACGATCTAAAATTAAATAATTAATACATAAATTATAAAATAATAGAAATTAAAACTTATAAACAAATGAATAAAAAAATATGAAAATTTAAATTATCAGTGGATTACAAATGCTGGTTAAAAAGAAGCTGATTTTGGATTTCTTAACCGAGCTTCGATTGTCGGTAGAAAATTAAACCGGATTTCGAATGCCGGTAGAAAATTAAACGGGTTTACAATGCCGGTCCACAAATAAAATGGAGTTTGAATTCCGTTTAATCACTCACCGGATTTCAAATGTCGGTGCACCATGGGTTACGAAAGTTCAAGTTTTTACTGGGTTTAGAAAGCCGGATAAATATTTTATCGGGTTTCGAAATCCGTTCTACCCAAATCCGTTTTTAACTTCTACGAACGATGCTATAAATGATGTTACACGATATATTTTTTCCATGTTGAAACAATAAGCATATTCATCTACATCTCCAAGTATATTCAAACAATAATCATAAATACAAGTATATTCAAACAATAATCATAAATAGAAGAATAATGCTTACTGAAAAAAGAAAGTTTCCTTGCAGATTTTCACAGCGGCTGGTGCGGCTTTGGATGCAAAGGGTCTCCCCTAACAGCAGAAGCTTTGCTTTCAATTTGGGGGTGTGAGATTAAAGGTAACTTTTATTGAAGAGAAACTGGAGGACGGATTTATGACAGCCGTGAATTAAGAGCAGAGAATCTTTTTTAACTTTTTTTACCGTTTAACAGTAAAAAGTTCAGAGGATATTATTGAAATTTTAAAATTTTTGGGGATGTAGTAGAAGTCTTTGGAGGTGCAGGGAGAAGCGCCGGCTCAGAAATATAAGGCTGAAATAGAAACTGGCCCAGTTTAGACACTAATAAAGAGCAGGATACTACTATTTACGTTCCCAGTTATTAATAAATGCACTTCCTACCTTTGTTTTCTATAAAAATTTACTGAAGCAACCTTTTTTCTTTTCTTTCTATCTCTTTTTAAGATCACCACCCCTCTATTTATTTATTTATTTTTTAAATACCCTCGTTTCTTCCACACTTTCACCAGCGATTGCAATCAAGATTATATTATAAAGTCTTTTGCAAATTAATGTTAGCATATAAAAAAATAATTTACTTTTTCTTGTTATTGTTTTTCTTAAAGCTTGTGCAACAAAATATATAATGTGGTCAAACAAAATTATTGACCTTGTTTCTAGTAAAAGTTTAGTACTGTACCTTGTTCTTGCATTGGAGTTAAAAAGAAAGTTAAATTACAAACTATATTTTCCAATAGTTTAAAAGGTTTCTAAAGTAATATTTTTAATGGAATATTTGATTTTGTAAATTATTTCTATATGTTATGAAATAAAGGGAATAACAGAGAACATAATAGAGAAGAAACAACAGAGAATAGAGAATAAGAGAATAGGGAGCAACTCATCTGTGTATTATTATTGATAGGAAGAGTCCTATTTATAGATACAATATGTAATCCATAAAGGAAACAAATCAACTTAGTTAATACAAATATTTACCATAAAGAGTAATGAATCATATGAGTAAATATATCAAATCAATGGACAATCATTAATTCATAACACTATAAGTTTTTTTAAATTACCATAAATATATTTCTTATATTGCTAGGCTAATTTTAAGCTATTAAAAATAATTTTGAGATGTACTTTAGCGTAAATACGTAATTGAAGGAAATAAAATTTATAGAATTATGTGAAGATTTGTAACATGTAAAGAACTTCAATATGATAAAACAAATTTCAACCAATTTTCGAACTTACTAACTAACATTGGACACTAATTAAACCTCATATAAAAAAATTTGATTCCAAGTCGATGATAGAATCGTTGTCAAATAATTCTGTTATCGGGTCCACGATAGGCGTCAATGTTCCAATCCTAAGTCTGATGATAAAATCGCTATCAATCACAATACATCTAAGGTATTGTCCGCTTTGAAGTGTCGATTTCGTCACAATTTTGTTCCTAAAAGGCCTCTTGGAAGGTGGAAGGAGAAAGAAGTATTTAAACTGTCTTAGGTCTCAAGTTCTATGCGATGTGAGACTATTGGATACGACAATATGAACATAAGCCCCCAGTCGAGGTCCAAAGGGGATGAGCAAATCATCCCCAATGGAGGGCTTAAGAGACCAATGGTTCGTCTTAAAACTTCGTTATCGACCCCATGATGGGCTCCATTGTTTCGATCCCAAGTCCGTGAGTCATCGTTAGGGTCAATCATCTGAGGTATTGTCTGTTTTGAAATTTGTGCTCCGTCACAGTTTTATCCTTAAAAGACACTTTGGTGAGTGAAAGGAAGAATGGATAATTAAACCACCTTAGGTTGAGTTCTAAGCGATGTAAAATTCTTGGGTGCGGTAGAAAAAAAAAATATTCACCAAGTCATTCTCAAGTAAATCATTGAAAGTTTATCATATAAAGCTTAATTAGAACTAGTAAAATTATTATCAGCTTAATTTATTACAAATAAGAACTAGAATGGAAATTGAGTTTCACAATACCAATTGAATTGCAATATTCTGAGTCACAGTTGAAGATCCCATGTGACTATCACAATAAATTGTATTCCATATACCAACTATTGAGTTATGTAAAAGAAGAGTTGTGTATTTCTCATTGAAAATTAATAATAACTTATTTATATATATTTTTTCTAATAGCATCATAATTGTTTTGCAGTTGGTCTTGCCTAATGAAATTTCTATTATCTCAGTTTAGTACTTTTTGAGAAGAAAAAAGAGTGTGCTTTGTTTGACATTATTCTGTACATGTTGAAGTGTGATATACTAGTTTGATTACATTTAATTGTGTTTCAGGAAAATTGTCTTTTTATTATCTTATGTTTATTTATTACATTATCTTTGACTGTCAGTAAGTTACCAAGACTAATAATGATTTTTATACAATCGATGAGCAAGAGATTCATTTCAAGAAAAATAATACCAAAAAACATAAACTTAACCCTAAACTCTAAAAATTAACACTACTTTTAATCCAACTTCTCAAATCAAATAAATTTATAGGTTAATACTCAACTCTTTTATATTTATTCAATATGGAACTTAACTTCATACACTTAAATTTCAGAAAAAAAATGAAGTCTTTCTTATAAATTTTCTATGCTTTACAAAATTATATATATATATATATATATATATATATATATATATATATATATATATATATATATATATATTAGTTTATTCGGAAAGCACTTTGGATAATGATCATGTATGTCATGTAATGGAATTCTTTTCCTTTTTTCTTTTTCCTCCAAAGTTTGGTAAAAGAGTAATCTTGTTTACAATATTATAATTTTGGTTGATACGATAAGATATGATAGGGATCTACCGTATAGAGCACAAATTGTCCCCTACATAAATATTTTTAAAAATGTACATCAGCAGATAATGAATTTGATTCTGGTTTCGTCGTTATATATGAAAATCCGAGAAAGATTGAGTTTGCTTTCCGAAAAAAAGAAACTTTTCGTACTTGGTTTAAGCATTCATCGGATTCTTATTCCAGTAGGTAATGTTCTGGGATTGGAACACTTGTCTATGGAAGAAGCAGTTAAGTAACCTTTTATATTGCCCTCACACCCAAGACAGGGAAATAGGTGTAGTTCTCAAATGAAATGATGTAATAAAGAGAACACAAATCAACACACATAAGAACTCTAAGACAGTGGTGACTATGAATGTGTCGACATCCTAGTTTGGCTTTGGTTGGGGCCTCCTAAGCATTCTGCATTTTGTCTTTGTTTTTATGGTTTTGTTGTACTATGTCTTGGTCATCGTGTCGTGTGATGGTGGTGCCAAGGCATATAAGATCATCTACTGTATAGTATTCTATCATTATAACTGCAGCAATTCTCAATTACAGTTTTTCTGGTTGATTCTTCATTCAGCTGTTTCACTTAGCTATGCTTTCGACGTATATATCAACTTATTGAAACTCCTTTCAATTAATCCATGTGATAGTTGAACCTGGTATTGTTAACAACATTGCTAGCTTCTTATATATATGGGTTTAAATGTGAAGAAAAACATACAAAAATCTAAATAATTTCAATAAATATTTTTTTTTCTTTTTTATGTTCAGGTGCGGTGACCAAACGATCAGAATAATGTGTGGTTGTATATGGAATTGTTATTTTTCTTCTTTCACACTTTTAACGATTATTTTAATACAATTGTCATTGTTTCCAACACTTATCGACAATTCTAAATGCAATCACCATTGGGGTTCTCATCTCTCTCACACTTTAAACAACATTTTAATTATATATTTCTTGTTAAAATCCAAAATTTGATTTTCCATGATGATCCCCAAATAATTAACGATAAAAAAATCTCAATTACAAAATTGTCATCATATATTCTTTTACAAGGGTGATTTTACAATTGTTATTAATTATGGGAAGTGATTTTGCACTGGTTATCACAATAATTTGGTAAATATAACCATCTAAACAAAAACATGAATCAAATTATTGAAGTAGTTCAAATAGTATTTTCTCAACTTGTTAGACTTATAAGACCCATGAATATTCACAAACAGGATGAGATATGTGATAAGAGAACTTATTATTGTCTCATTGGAGAAATTTTTAAGATGTCTAATTAATGATCAATTTTAGTAACAAAAAATAATTAATGAGTATAAGTGATCAATTTAGATATAAACTCATAAAGTAAAAATTATTGGTAACTAAATAGTTTCTAAATGGTCACTAATATTAACGACCAAAATACTTATATCTAAATTGGTTATTAATGGAAAAATTTAGTAACTAATTTTTTTGGTAGCAAAAATCTTGGTAGCTAATGTTAATGACCAATTCATCATAGTAACAAATTTAGAGAACAATTTAGAAATTTTTTTAGTTTCCAATAATTTTTAGTTTATAATTTAGTATATAAATTGATCACTATAGTGACTAATTATTTTTATCCATAAAATTGAAATTTTCTCATAATGTTTCATTAAAGAAATAATGAGAAATGATATTAAAAACATAAAAATAAGACAGATGAAGAAAAAGAGAAGTTGTAGAGAGAAAGGAGTTGGAGTCACGAAGAAAAGTTATAGTTTATCGTGCTTCTCTCAAATATTATATTTCTTTACCTCTGCTCGTGCATGGAGGACTTTCTTTTCATGTAATATAAGCCAAAACTAATCTATCTTTTTCTTTTATCGACAAAGAATTTTAATTAAATGAAGCATTTGTGATGCTCTAACCCATATATACAATGCATTAAGAGCTAATACGCAAACCTCAAAATTTACATTACATTCCTATCAATCTCAAAGACTTTACCCAATGATTTTTATAAACCTGCTCTATAATAGTGATAACCTTGTTTATGTTTGCTATTATACACCTTTTATGGTCCTCTCACCTAAGATACTAACCTTTGACTCGTCCCGTCTAAATTACTTTAACAATGTTTTTATACAATGGGCGAGACATAGACACCAATCCAAGTATCACTAGTGCAGAATTCCCATTTTACCTCGCCTTATATGCCTCGGTTGACCAGAAACCGAAGCATATAATGGCGCGGTGGCATTTTTGTTATTAGAGTCAAGTTTTAGGCCTCGGTTCTCCAAATACCCGAAGCCAAAGAGGGGTATAGGCCCCGGTTCGCTCAAAACCGGTGCCAAAGGGGGTATAGGCCTCGGTCCAATAGGACCCGAAGCCAAAAAGTTGCTGAAAGTCAGGGGTATAGGCCTCAGTCCAAGGAGACCCGGTGCCAAAAGAGGGTCAATGGCTTCGGTTCCTCTAACAACCGAAGCCATACCCTTTATTTAGGGTTCAAAATTCACAAACCCTTCTTCCCCCCGCACCACCAGCGCCTCTCTCTCTCTGCGAGCACGAGCCTCCCCCACAATCTTCCACACGCTGTCACCGGCGCCCGAGCCCCGCCGCCGCGAATCCTCCCTCGTCGACGCCGGCAACTCCTTCCTTTCTCTCTTCCCGCAACTCCTTCCTCTCTCTCTTCCCGCAACTCCTTCCTACCTCTCTTCCCGCAACTCCTTCCTCCCTCTCTTCCCGCAACTGAACCTCGACGAGTATGGAGGCGCACAGAAAGGCGAGGGCGGCGGTGGGCGTTGAGCCGCTGCAGTGGAGCGAGCAGGTGGTGCAGTGGAGCCGCTGCAGTGGAGCGAGCAAACCAGCTTTGGGCGCACGGCGGTGACGGCGCGCATGGTGGTGGAGGAGTGGGTGAAGCAGAAGCGACGTGCGTGAAAGCGATTGCGAAACCTGCGACCACCTCTACCAGATCTGTGATTCTAAAACCTGCAAATCAAAAAACCAAATCTGTAAACATTGTCGCGACCCCTGCAGATTGCGCGGCTGAGCCACCGTTGACACAATGGCTTCGGTTCACAGTAGAAACGAGGTAGAAGAGTAGTTCTACGGCTTCGGTTCACACCCGAGGCCAAAAGCCATCCCTTTTGGCCTCACCCTAATATGCCTCGGTTCTAGAACCGAGGCAGAATATCAAAAACAACCGGGGCCAAAAGCCCTTCCTGCACTGGTGTATGAAAAATTCATATTTAAGCTTTTACATTTTAGCCACACCCATACTCTCAATTGAGCCATGTAGAAGATCTCTTCAACATCAACCTTTGCATTCTTAAACACTATATCATTCCTATGGTTCCAAGGGCCCAAATTAAAGCTATCCAAACCCCGCACCAAATCATGTTCTCATTGTGGTTAAGTTCTATTAGGTGAAAGTGTTGAAAGTGTTCACTTGTCTGGTTGTGATGTACATTCATGATCCTTACTCATCTATCACACATGTTCCACACTTTTACCGTTACTTTACACATAAAGAATAAATGCCTTATTGTTTTTTCCTTCTCACCACACATAGGGCACATGTCATTTCCAAGTATTATTCTCCTACATTTTAGGTTATCCTTTGTGCCCAAACTCTTTACCATAACTTGTTAGGCACAAACTTATTTAGAGGGGGTAGCTTTAACCTGTCACAATTTTTGGAACATATATTCATAATTAGTACTCCAATTACCCTCCAATTTTTTATATGCAGATTTCACTGTATATTTTTTATCCTCTTCATGCACTCATACCCATGTATCCTCTTTTTCCTTGTCTAATGAGATCCTTCCAATCTCTAACAAAAAAGATATTACTTGTGATTTTTCCCATTAACCATTCTCTCCTCCAAAGTAGTTCTCATCCCCAATTATTATCCTTCCACTTTCCAAAGTCAACCAAATGTTCCTTGTTTTATATTTGTATTTGAGTATAATCTAGGGTACACGTGCTTGAGTGGCCTATTTACAATCTAAACATCTTCCCAAAACTTTATCCTATTTCCTGAACCTACTCTCCACATGACAATCTTCTCAAACCATGTATTCCCCTCCCTTGATCCACATGCTTGACGTAAATCAGTCTACCAGTAGGACTTTGCTCTCCCACTCTTCATTTCCTCTAAGCTTCTTCAAGATCCATATTTGGATTCCATGATGTTCTTCCATAATTCTTGACTTTCTATATTTAATCTCCACTTCCACTTAGCTAACAACGTTATATATATTGAACAATTTTATATCTTTGATCACAAGTCCCCCTTATCCTTAGGTTTACAAAGAGATATCTATTTCACCCTAGCTATTTTTCTTCCCTCTGAACCTCAGTCCCATGGAAAATTTCTTTGGATCTTCATGATTTCTTCACAAATACAAGTTGGGGTCTTAAACATTAACATATAAAAAACATTAACATATAATAAAGTGGTAAAGCTGTGAGGACGGATTTAAGTAAACAAACTATGCCAAAACTAATTTGTCTGATAGTATGCTTTGAAAATGTTTTCACTAAAACAAATTGAGGTCATCTTAATGGGTTAAGACATAATTAGTGTTTATGATTTTATTAAAATAAGGTTTGTTTCTTATTTTTTCCTAAAACTATTCTTCTATTTTCAGAAAGCTGCACTATTCCGGTTGATTGTATTTCGGTGCTGACAAAGTCCTGCTATAATCAGCTGGAGCATTTGGGTTAAACTATTTTCTATACCTTTTTTTTTTTAATTTATTAACGTGGCCCTTCACAATGTTTAACTTAAAATCAGCTGAAGTAAGTAAAAACTAAGAATTATCGGCAATTTAGATAAACTTTTTCAGCAATAGATTCAGACAATAACATGAATCACAGCTGAAATAAAATTAATCAAATTAAATTCCTCCCTTAAAGGTTGAAATAAAACATTGCATTCACTGATTTTCATATATGGAAAGAAATTTGACATATGGTAGTAAAAATATGACACTTTAATGTTATCAGCTAGAAAACTGATAAGATATTTGAGATCAACAATTAGTAAGTAACCAGGTCTACTAAAAAAATACCCTAGGATAGTCAAAAAAATTTATGTAACTATGAAACCACTCACCTTAGAAGGATCAACGATATATGAGCATCAAACCATTACTAAAATTCCTTAATCACGTGTGTTATTGTTATGCAATTACATGATTGTCGTTTTATTATCAACAAATATTCTAACCTGTTTTCTCAAAAACCTCAGGAGTATCTCATCAGTGTTAACCCTATTTGGATCGACCTGGCGTTGCAACAGATAATTAAACTTCCAAAACACAATTAAACTATCAAAATGAAAAGTTCTTCAAACGATACAGATACAATTCATTTATATTTGCAGCAAGCCCTACAAGGGAGAGAAATTAAAATTAAAATAATTGCAGACCCCTCCCTCGCCAAATTATTCTGCATCCTAAACATGAAAAACCCTAAATTTAAATACAATAGAGAGAGGATTAAATTAAGCTGATTACAAATATCCTCTCTTGTTTTTTTCACCTTTACTAAAACAGCCAAACCCTAATTTTAAATCCACATACAACGACGGAACATTTAAATTTCTTATACCTAAATTATTTTCACCTTTATTAAAACAGCCAAACCCTAAATTCATATATATATATATCTTACATCCCAGCCTCCTTATTAGAAGAGAGAGCTAGTCTCAATTCTAGATCGACATCATCGTCAAGCCCTACTACTGATACTTGTACGTTACGGTGGCGCGTACCTGGCGGCTCCGCCACAGGTGGTGTCCTGAACCGGGTTGCACCACCGAAAACAGAGGTCGGTGATGCTCCTTGTGCAACTACAAGAGGTGTTACCGCTTGGAATATATGGTTTCTTTGATGTTCACGCATATACTCATATTGGGCCAACCTAGCCATTTGTCTTTCTCTTCTATGTGCGTTCTGATGACCCCCCATTGCCTGCAAGTTCTGAAATTTGCGATGGCAGAACGGGCACTGAATTTTCTTACCCCCTTTGTCATGGTCATCGCTGCTATCCCTGCAAGAAAAACCAAATAGTTTCAACACCGAAGAAGAAGAAGCAGAAGAAGGAGAAGATTTGTTCTCTGAGGATGAACTCATATATGCTATACTACTATGTTTATACGAAGGAATATGTGCTAAATTAATTCTCTTTATAAAGGGAGGAAAAAGCGTTCGAAAAGCATGTTTGTGCAAAATCTGGGACTGTGGAAGTTGCAAGTTGCAACAACATCTTGACGTCTGGCGAGACTCGAAGTGGTTTCATTATTGTCCATTGTTCGAATGTCGGACAAATCGACCTAATCCAGGTCACGCAACAATACTTTACTACTAGAAGTCTATTGCTGTCTATTTTGCTATCATTATGCTTTGTTGCTACCTGTGAATATACAAGCTTGTAGATACGATACGATATACATTTAACAGTTTCTAATATACATTATAGTTATCGGAAGATTAGAACAAACAGGGTTTAGGCCAATCACCTCTAGAATCTGCAAATATGATAATGGCTATGGTAGTAGTTCCATTTAGGCTTGTTATAGATAAACCTTTGGTTAAATAAACATTCATACAAGGTACTTTGCTGTTATATTAGATATTTCATTGTAAGTATTGTTAAAACAACCTAAAATATCGGATACCATACATGTCACACATAGATATGTGATTCAAATTGAAGTATCAATGAATCATAAGTTTTCACTAATGCGAAATTGGGTTTTGCGTAAGACGTTTTACAACGGACCATGAAGAAATCAACAATAAAATTTGTGATTACATCTTTATGAATAAATGCAAAACGTGATAACTCCATCGCACCACCTCATAGTCCAACGTAAATATCGTCTTTTAAGTTAGAGTTGAATGAGTCCAACATAAATATGGTTAAATTGGTGCTTTATTACACTTCATTTTCCTTGCATTTTTGACAATGCAAACCTCCATTTTCTTCATGTCTTCTTAGGCAACTCGGTTTCTACATGTTTCCAAAGGTGTTGGATGTCGCTTTGAAAGTCTGATTCAGTTGGTGTGGGTCTTTTGTCATATTCAACTTTCATTTTTTTGGCTTAAAGTGGATTATTGAGTGGTGTTTCATATCTCCATTATACTATTTAAATTGCAATTGTTGTTTTTGGAGAACTCAATCACGAGAATGAATGTTTCCATTGAATTTGTTTGTTGTGTATTTTAAATTGTGATATTTTGTTTGTTAATTTTAATTATTGAAAGTACTTTTAATAGGAGTTAGTACTATTATGCGAAGATTAAAATTATAATTTGTATTTTATGAATATTAAAAATTATAGACTAATTAATTATTTTCGTCCCTAATTTATTTAAATTGATAGAGATTAAATTGTAAGAATTCAACATATAGAAATGTGCTTATTCACCGTCTATGCAGAAAGTAACTACAAGAAGAAAAAAAAACACAGAAATCAAAACTTTTGTTTCGCTTTTAGCTTTCTTTTCAACATACCTATTAATTTTATTTTTAAATGAAGTTAATTTTTAATATCAATAATAATAATAATATAATATTAATATTAATATTAATATAAATAATAATTATAATAATCAATATAAATAATTATAATTTTTTATTTTTATAAATTAAAATATTTTTTTAATTTATAAATTTATCACATCAGTAATTTTCGTAAACTTTCATCTTAAATTCCTTCATTTCTTATCATCTTTCTCTTAATCTAATCAATTCTCTCAAATTCACTCCATAAATTCATTTTCAAATCCAAAGACACCTAAATGTAATTTACATTGACGGTGTATTAAATATATTTTTAGATGATATGATTTTTTATTAATATGATTTAAATTAAATATATTATTCATGTATTCATTATTTCATAATTTGTTTTTACAAACAAATTGTAAGTCTATATGTAAATTTGGATGCATACTTGACTTTGGTGCTTTGTTAACACTTTTATTTTCGTGCTACTTAAGACTAATGCGATATATTTTCAAACATTTTTCAAATTTAAGATAATAGACTTTTTTTGTATGAACTAGCGACTTATGGAAAATATTTCTCAAATGGGTAAGGTCTCATCTTCAACTAGTGAGAATTACACATTGAATATATGGTTGATGATGATTAAGTTTGTAACCTACATGTCATGTTAGTAACAAATATGTAAAGGAAACTCACATATTCTTGTACACTACTAAGAATTTTTATATTACATAGAATTTTTTAATTTGTTAAAAAATATTACGAGAAATTTTTTTTTACCTCTTTTTAAGAATCTTAATTCGTAGATAATTCCTTCATGGGTAATTATTTCCTACAAAATTATAAAATTTGCAACTATTTCCTACAAAATTTGTTGCAAAAAGTGTTTTATACAAAATATTTTGCAAAAAATTAGTAGCAATTTCTTGCAAAAAAATTTTCACAACAAAATTTGTACGTATTTTCTACGGAAAAAATTTCAAAACAAAATTGGCAAAAAATATAAGTTTGTTTAGTAATGGTAATTTGCTCACGAAAACCGAAAACCTATTATTAGGATATATGTAATCATTTATTCATCTTTGGTAATGAAGAGTTATACAATATGAACTTGACAAAAGGAAATATTTGAAATTTCTATAATGCCAACAACAACAAATTTTGAAAAAGGGATGGACAAACATTTAGAGAACATGATATGTAATGTTAGTAAAGAAATTTGTTAAAGAGCTTATGTGTACGATTTCTTGAAGTCAAATTTGGAGCAACAATTGTATCCAAGATGAAATAACTTTATATAATTATTAACAACTTTAAGATTGTTCGGTTTAAAAACAAGAAAATTATGGACACATAAAAATTTCACTGAATTATTAGAATTTTTGAAGGATATAATTCTAGAACATAACATATCTTTTGAGTTTTAGTTTTTATTTTTTATCAGTAAAGAATTAAATTAAATTAAAGAGAGCACTTAAAGGGTGTTCTAACCCTTATACAAACAATTATGAACAAAATAATGCTCTTATATAACTTTACATGTCCAACAAAACATAATTTTCAACCTAAACCAAACCCACATGTACCATCTTTGTGATTCTCAATCATAGATTTGCATCTCCAGTGAATAGAATTTTCAACCATAACTTGATTCACAATCATAAAGGGAGAGCAATATGTAAGCATCCTTTTGAGTTTTAGTTAAGCTATCATCCATATACTAGTATTTTGATATATATATATATATATATATATATAACTCAAGGTAGATGATACTGTACTTTTGTAAAAGGGGTAGAGCACTCCAAATACTATGTTCTTTTATTTATTAATTCTTTGATGACAGAAAAAAAAATGTTACATAATCATAAGGTGAAGAATATATATATTTGATGGGTGTATAGTATAACAAGGTACACACATACTAATGATTGTGCAATATACAAAGATAATTTTACTTCAAGGGTGTGTACAATCTCCCATTGTCTTCTATTCTACTGATGTTTTTAACTTGATGGTTAAACCCTTCTATATTTGTTTCTCATACTGATAATAAGTTATAAAACATTCATTAAGCGTTTATGCTGCATCAAACAACTAAACTTTCTACACTATACAAAAACTGAAAATGATAAACTTATCCTAAACATTGATAGGATTAGAAAATATGATAAACTGATATCGACACAGAAAAGAGGTTTACAATACCCGAACAAACAAACATAATAAGATACACATTTAAAGATCACTCTTTGCTAGCCTATAGATTAGAGAATAGTTATACTTCCCACTTAGCTTTTAATTGCATTGGCCCTATACTACCATCGGTTTCAAGGCTGAATCTTCATGACCTAGTTAGATATAAAACCTTTGAGACTAATTGGTAGATCATATTATAGTATGTCCTTTTATATTTGTATACCAGGAATATGTCTTTATTATATTCACCCTTGTTATAAGTGCATTAATTAAGTGAAGATAATATATCGCATTTAGGATAAAAATATCAATAAAAATAAGAAAGGTTAGCTCCCTGAATTTTACCAATAATCTAATTTAATATCTCCATTTGTACAATCCCAAAAGTTTTCAATATGTTTATCTTATCACACAATAAAGAAATGTGCTATTAACGATTAATTTTAGTGACCAAAAGTTATTAGTTAATAAAATAGTCTATATTATGAATAAATAATTGGTGACTAATTAATCACAGACTAATTTAGAAATCAATTTCTTTAGTAGCAAAAAATTGGATAACTAATGTTTAGTGACCAATTTCTTTTAATAGCTAAAATCTTAATAGTTAAATTTTAGAAATCAATTTAAAAATTAATTATATTTTTTTATTCATAATAGTGATTATTTTAGTAATAAATAATTTTTTATTTTGTAAATTGGTATATAAATTAATCACTACATTTACTAACAACTTTTAATTATTAAAATTGGTTGTTAAAGAGACATTTTCTTGAATTGTAATTTTCAGTAATGATGTTATTTATTTGCTATATATATTCTCACCAAGGTCATTAACATAACTTTCTGAATCTAATATCTAGATTAATTAAATCAGGTATGGCAAACTCTTGTAAATTATAAAAAGTTCAGTTAATGCGCATGTAGAAGTACAACAAAGAGCCTGTAAAAGATATAAAAGAGCCCGACGCTTGTTTTCAATAATAGATGATAGTTAATTAGATGCATAACCAGCAAACGACTCTGTTCAATTTCTTAAACTTCAAAGAGGTATACTATTTGTTCACTTAATAGGTTTTTTTTATCAGTAAAAACAAATTAAATTAATGATGTAATTAGGTTACCTAAACTCATACACAACATAATCAAAAGAAAACAAAAAATTATTAACACTTTATGTGGTTCCTCTCCCACACTAAGTTTATTAGACACAAAGCTTGCATTCCCATATAACCAAAAAGTAAAGAGTATTATGTGTCATACATTAAAAGCAATTCAAGACGTTACCAAAGTGCTCTTATGAGACCAAATATATTCTTTGGAGATTTCAAAAGCACGCTTGAACTTCAATTTCTTTATGGGTACTCGTCCTCCTATCCTCCTAATGATTAATGAAAATGTAATTATTTTCCTCATCTGACATATTATTTATTATTATTTTTACTATTTTTTCTAGGTCGTTATGTACCGTACATGTGAACATATCATCAGTGTTTTTGATATAGATATCTTGAATGCTCTTCTTCGTATCTTTCTTGGATCTAATCCAAATTTGGTGGATTGCGTTCAATGAACTCTGTCTGGGCCATCACTTTTAAAGCATTGTTGAATAATAATAGAGCTATGTCACTAAGGTCTCGCACTATCATACAAAACACTGCACAGGCTTCCTAGTAGGGGCCGACACAGTATGATTTTTGGTAATTTCTGCCTTTCAACCACCAAGTTGATGCTCATTTTTGTACTTTCGTGCTTATCTATACCTTTTAAATTTTGTCACTGCATGTTAATTAATACAATCTTAATGTAAATTAAGGTCATATGGATTAAATATGTTTTTATTTTTTTATTTTTTATTTAAAATTAAAATTAGTTAATTTTCTAAACTTTGTTCTAATTTAGTCTTTCAACTTTAGAACTCCGTAAATTTATTTTGTTAAATTATGTCAAACAACGTAAACAACTTAAATGATATCATGAAATATATTTGAAATAGGACTAAAATCATATAATTTTAAAATTGAAAACTAAATTTGATCAAAATTTCGAAGAAAAACTAATTCTCATTTTCACTGAAAATTAAAATATTAAAAACATATTTAATCCGACTGACGTACGGTTCATCATCAATTTAAAAATGAACTAAATTATAGTTTTATTATTCTTGACACGATATTTAATTTAAATTTCATTTTTACACATAGACCATATTATAACGGTAGCTTAGAATGTTACTATTTGTAAAGTTTATATTCATCAGCAGCATCCCAAAAGAATATGACTTATTCACTTTATGCATACAGTATAACCAATAAGATTCCTTCATATCTATCTACAATTATGCAGAGCCATTGCACATGAAAAGAAATTTTGGTTTGTTGTGCCTGCATGATGTATCTAGCTTAACTATACAACATTCTAACTTACTACTTGATTCCCTTATATAGATCAACACCCTACCAACCACTCTGTCTAACCCATCTTATTCCTACATCACTAACAATCATCATTGCACACAACTTCTATTCCTCTTTATCTACCAATTTTTACACAACCATTAGGGGCATTCTAGTGTGTCTTTTTCTTTACCTCGTTGCCTTACACCACAACATTTGCAGAACATACCTATTTCTCTGTTTTTTTATCTACAATCAACATCCTATGATACCTCTCTTACTATTTATATCTTATCCCCAAGTTGTAAAAATATACAAAAGTTTCACGTCACATCAATTAAGATAAATAAATATCAATTTTATTTTGTAATTAATTTTATAAAATCGAATTAGATTTAAAATTTAATATGGTTAAAAATTTATTAATTATGTGGACTAATATTTTAATTTGTGCTCAACAGAATTCTTTCGACGTCTTTTTTTTCTCCTTCTTGCTCACTATCTTAGTTCCTTTATTATTGAATTTTAAGAGTCTAAATTGTTGGAAATGTTGCTTTAGTTGATTTTTTTCACTCTACTAATGTGAATCCCCTCAATGCACATATCCTATACCCTAACGCTAAAAAACAAGTGGTAAGTTATTTCATCCATTGATCCACATATGGTGGACAACTTACTTTCCAGCACTATTCCCTTTTAAATTAATTTGTCTCTTGTCATCACTTTTTTTAACACTATCTTCCATAATATAAAATTAAATATTAAAAAACAAGCATTTCTTTTGCGAGAAAAGCTTTAGCGTTAGTTGATATAACAATATTATTGAATTTTATGTCGGTTTCTGTCCCGCTCACTAAATAATAACAACGTTTAAAATTTTAAAATATTAAATTTATTCAGGCAGTGATAAATTCAGTCAGTATCTATAACAAAATATATATATATATATATATATATATATATACTCTGACCGAATTGTGTGTTATTTTTTATTTTCTAATTTTAATCTTAATTATTATTTTAAAAATTAATTATTTTATAATTATTTTAAAATTTATTATATATTTTAAAAATAAATATTATTGATCTTATAAAAATTAAATAATATGGATACACAGATACAATAACATTTGTATGTTCGCTAATAATATATTATGTCGAATCCTCGTTTAGTTATGAAATATTAGTCATAACTATTCGGTCAATAAACTAATTTTGATAAATTATTCATGACTAGTTATGAACTACAGTTTAATTTCCGAACGATGGAATTTAATAAAAAATAAATAAAGATGAGAAGAATAATTAAATATTAATGTAGGAAAAAAATGGGTTAGGTGTTTAGAGAGACACACCAATCCTGTGATTACAGAGCATTGTAGCTGTTTGTATGCAGTGGAATAGTAGCACCTTTCTAATCACATAGTTATTCTTTGTCTATGTGACTCCACTAGTAACCAACCAATTTTCCATCTAAATAAAATGATACCGAGGCCACTCTCACGCTACTGTGAGTTGCAGTGACTATGTCTGTATTGTCTCAGTGTCACATAGAGTGAGTTAGATTCATCTTCCAAAATTATTTTGGTCTGTCAAAAAAAAATATTTTTTTTTAAGGTTTGAAACATATTAAATGGGTCAAAATATTTTTTTTTTTTTGTCTCTTAGCTTATACGGCATTGGAATTATTTTTTTTTAAATTTTAATACAAATTGATCATCAAAATTAAAAAATGAACAAATATAATTTTTTTAACTCAAATGTGTTGAATCTTTTTATATGTCAAATTACATTTTAGATAAGTGTTTAAACTACGTACAACATATAACATCTTTTTTAGCTCAAACGTTTTTCAAGAATGTTGTTTAATAAGTTAAACAAAATTTAATGTCATTTGATTAATAATCATGTTCATTTATATTTAAATGTTAGAAAACAAAATTTATCAAAGTTTGAAATATAAACAAATTACAATTTCACGTATTTAACTATATTAAATATATTAAAACTATAAAAATTTATTTTTATTTATATATTAATTTATTTATTTGAAAAAATTTAGGGGTCATAATCCCCTCACACGGTACTAAGATCCGTCTTGATGGGATCATATGTGAAATGTAAAATAGCGAATATATATATATATATATATATATATATATATATATATATATATATATATATA
>Ga0209589_1003808_pt1 | contig 26297 bp, 12 predicted proteins | sample CowpeawhiteBW_FD_187525 | JGI IMG/M metagenome (GOLD analysis project Ga0209589, IMG submission 187525) | Root nodule microbial communities of legume samples collected from California USA - Cow pea white BW (SPAdes) (version 2) | ecosystem: Host-associated > Plants > Roots > Nodule | place: USA...
TTGGTGCTCTACTACTTGGGTTTTGCCTTTTGACTCTTGACATGCTAATTTAACTATTTTAAATAACAAACACAAATTACAAGACTTAAACAACTAAACCCTTAAGTCTTCAATGCATCTCTTGAATCAAAGCATTCTTTTAAGTCTTCAACATTTTTTCATGCATCATCATCAAGTCTTCCATACTTCTTCATAAGTCATCATCATCATCAAAACTCCTTATTGGAAGAAGATGTTCATCTTTTTCCTTTTGTCAACAAAACCCTAAGTTAGGACCTACTGCTCCTCTCCCGACCATTTTCTCTATTTGAGAAATTGATGGTCATTAGAGCGACATGATAACTTTCCAACTGAACTCCCACATCAATGCTTACATTATAATTACAACCAGTAATTCTCCTCGAATAAGTATGCTTATATACTCATTAATCAATCAATAATTTAAATAACATCCACAACAATTCAAATCATATTCAATTGACCACATAAGGAATAATTCAGGTTCTAACCTGCTCGCCTAGCGAGTAATACTTGCCCAACTACTGACCCATATTCGTCTACCGAGTAACACTCGTCCAGCTACTGCCCCAGGTCTGGAAGTTCTAGACTTGAAAATTCGCCCAACGAGTTTGCGAATCTGCATAAATTTGCAGCTTAGTATTCTGTGTAGTTCTGCAAATCAACCCATTTGCCCAACGAATAATGCTCGTCCAGCAAGTCTGCATAATTATGTAGAATCTGATTTCTGTATAATTATGCATACTCAAGCTGATCCAGACAACCCAAGAACCTTTGTAGATGTCAATCACATATCAAAATCAAGTATAGTACAAACATCAGTACCAATTCACCTCAATTGCAATACTAAACATCAATATTTCTATACGAACATAATTTAAACACTTAGATTTCATATCTTTCACATATAACAAATCATTTAAAATTTTAGATAAAACAATCAATCACAGTACAACAATACAATTTACAATTCTAACATGTTTGCAACTTAAAAATAATGCAATTAGCTTCCCTTACCTGGTATACTGCTTAAACAACTCTATGAATGTCAAACAACTCTAACTTCAGAGGATGCTCTATCTCCTCATAGAAACATCACAATAATGATCAGAACATACTATTATGATCACTTATCAATAAAGACTAATATTGATGAATAAAACGACGCACACAAGCGAAAGAGAGCTCATGTGCAAAAATAAAAATAGACAAAAAAAAAGAGCGAAAAATTAACTTACCCAAGAGGAGAAACTAATCGGTCCAATTTGAAGAACTCGCTGAAAATCAACCCTACTATCTCGATTCTTCGATCAGACGACCAAAAACAACACTCTTAGAAAAATATCATAGCTCTAAGAAAATGATTTTAGAAAAATAATGTAATTTAAAATAATGAAACTCTTTTATGACAATTTTATTTATACTAAAATCTTTAAATATTTAAATAATTGAATCTCATTATTTTTAAATTATTACTGTTAAAATATAATTTTCTAAGGTTTTACGGTTATTTATGTGAATTGAAAAATAGGATAAACCGGTTAAAATGAAAGGATTATTCATGATTATTAATGACTTAAAATTGCAATTTTTTTTATATAAAAATGGATCTTTGATTGGTTCCAAGATATGAATATCACTGTATAAATATTAATATAATCAACAATCCATCAACTTTAATATAACCATTTTTTTAGATCATATGGATATAAAATTAATTGTTCAGTAGATGAAAAGAAAATCTGACTAATCATTTGTTACTATTTTATTTTTAAATTAACGTATTAATAAATACATTGTTAGCATGTGACAGTGGACTATGAACGTGGTAATAAAGACAAAAAGAATAATGATACCAATATCCTACATAGACCAAAACGCCACAACTAATGTTTAAATAATGATTCACATGTGATTTATTAATAAAAGTTTATTTTTTTAAATACATTTTTAATTCTAAACTAAAATTAAAATTCTTTTTTTTTCAAATTTTTGTACATCTTTAAACTTAAATATTTACATGAATATTATTTAATACGTGAAAAAATTAATGTTATTGAATTAAAAAATATTAATTTTCTTTTTAAATTTTAAAATTAAAATGTATAAAATTTAAAATAAAAACAAATTATAATTTTATTTTCAAATTTTAAATATATATATATATATATATATATATATATATATATATATTTTTTTTTTGATATTTTTTTTTTTTTAAAATTTTATATATATATATATATATATATATATATATATATATATAAATTGCCTCCAGAATAAGAATTGATAAATATATGTTATAGTTGACTCAAACTATTAATGATAAATACATCCATCACCATAAATTTAAGGTTAAATTATTTTTAGAGATTCTTATTTTTGTAACGAAATCTCAATTAGATCCCTCTATTTTCATGTGACTCAATTGAATCTTTCTTTTTGAAAATTTGTTGCAATCAGTTTCTTCCCGTTAGTTGTACAGTGTTAATTATTTGTCACGTGGTTTTTTTTTTGTTTTTTTTTACTTTTTTTTAATTTTTAATTTTTTTTATAATTTAAAAATAAAAAATAAAATTGCCACGTGTCAATCTGACATTGTGCGTGGTAGAGACAATGTGATGTGGCAGTGGCAATGGCAATGACAATGACAGTGTCACGTGTCACTATTGAAGGTGAAAAGTCTTGATGTAGTCCCTGTATTTGTTATTTTGTCTTAATTTGGTCTCAATTTTTTTAAAACTAAATTAATTTCATCCCTATGTCAAATTTAATTTCTATATAAATTTTACAATGGTATTTTTATTATAATTGATATTTTTAACAAAATTAAGTTTATTTAAATATATATTTTGCATTGAACTTTATTTAAATATTGTTTCAAATATTTATATATTAATAATTTATTAGACAAAGGTTAGAATTTAAATTTAAAATTTTATATTTGAATTTATAAAGTTTTTATTTTTATAGCAACTCTAACATTTATCTATAAATTATATATATAAATATTTTAAAAAAATTAAATAAATATCAGTGCAAAATATACATTTAAATAAACTCAATTTTGTTAAAAATATCAACTATAATAAAAATATCATTGTAAAATTTATACCAAAATTAAATTTGATATAGGGATGAAATTGATTCAATTTTAAAAAATTTGGGATCAAATTGAGACAAAATAACAAATACAAGGACTACATTGAGACTTTTCACATCCAACAGTGACACGTGGCATTGCCACATCACATTGTCTCTGTCATGTGGCACAATGTCAGATTGACACGTGGAAATTTTATTTTATTTTTAAAAAAATTATAAAAAAAATTATAAAAAAAAATTATAAAATAATAAAAAAAGTCAAAAAAAACCACGTGCTGACATGTGACACATAATTAACATTATTACTATACAAAAAGGAACTGATCGCAACGAATTTTAAAAAATAGGGACTTAATTGAGTTAAATGAAAATTGGGAAATCTACTTGAAATTTCGCTACAAAAATCAGACTTCTAAAATGATTTAACCTAAATTTAACCTTTATTAGTTCAAAATACTAGATGTATTTATGTATGATCATCTCAATTTTTAAATTTCTGGATTATTTAGATTTGTTCAAAATCGCTATCACTTTGTTAATGAAATTCACTTATAAATATAAATATGTTAGATACTTTTAATAAAGTTTTGGTAATTATATATCTTTTCTTTTCACATTATTCAAATCCAAAATGTATACTAAGTATCAATCAAATCAATGAAATTTTATTATTAAATCTATACCTCTGTACATGTACATGATACTGGATATTAATTGCATAAAATCTTCTTACTTTAGTCACTAGAGTTATAAATAACACTAGAAAAAAGATCAAAACAGATATTTATACAAAGTAAAATTAAAATTTTGAAAATTACATATTTTTTAATTAGTTTTTATATAAATAAATTTAGTTTATTTATAAATTAATTTCAATCTTTTATTTTCTTTAATTGTTAGTGTAAGTTTTTTTTTTCTCCTTTTTACTGATACAATTATATGTTGAAATGAAATAAATTAATATAATATTCTTAGATTTGGGGACAGAATTTAACAATATAATAGTTCATTATTTGTTGCCTGGAGCAGATTTTGGACGGTGATGAAACTATTATTTAGTTTCTGAATCTTGATCTAAGTGCATGACACAAATTCCCTGACATGGAACATTGCACCACAATTACATTTTGCACGCATAATTAAGATTTCGAGGTGAGATTAATAGATAATTATGGATTTTACTAAGAGATACAATGCTCATAACATAAGATATTACATTCTTTACTTTTGTATAAAGAAAAATATCTTATGAAAGTTATCAATCATTTAAATATATTTCAGTATTCAATAAAGTATTCCTAAGTTCTAGTAAATGAATAATCTAGTTGATAAAAAAGTCATTTTTATTCTAATAATAAAGTAGTTATAGAACTTTTATTTTATACAATAAATATATGTGTAAGTTATTTAAATATTATAAAAGATATAAACATGTAACTGATAAAAAAAGGTAATTAATGTAATTTTTAATTTAACATATGGTAAATACATAATAATAATTTTAAAAAAATTAAAAGAAATAAAGGGAGTAAATTAAAAGAGAGAGTCATCATTTTATATGTATTATATCATAAATTATATGTATTATATCATAATATTTCATGCTTTACTTTTTCTTTAATAAAAAAAAATCATTAATTATGAGATTTATTTTAGTTCAGAAAATCGTAAGTGATATTATTGAGAATTTTGAAGTCTAATTTCAATTTAATATTTTGAAAAACTTATTTTGATTATTCTCCAATAAATTATAAATAATAAATATGTTAATGACGTAAACACCGTGTTTTTCAATAGAAAAATACAATTTTCGTGCTTTCTCTCTCATCTTTATTTATATTTATATTTTTTTTTTCTTCCTCATTTTCCCTTTTTGGAAACTTATTTTCTCAATTAGGATGTGATCAATATAAATCACTTTCAACTTATCATACGTATGCTTTGTTTTCTCGCATTTTTGTATTTTTTTTTTATGTGTTGTATCTTGCTTGCGTAGCTATACTACATACAACTACGTATAATTGCATCTATGTTAGTTTATATATAAATGTGTTATGTTTGTAATTAGATTTTTTGAAGTAAGTTAGAATTTTACTAAATTCAAAGTTTTGGAAAAAAATTAAATACAATATCTAAAGGGAAGGGGAAGTTGAACTAAAAATCTGCTATATATTTTACATTGATTTTGTGATATTAAATTGTTAGTAGTATACGATGTTGGATTGGATGTGAAGATTGATTAAGAATTATGAAAATGAATTATAACTCAATTAGCAATACAAGTGATTTTGGATTTCATTTTAGGTGTATGTATATTTTGAATTACTTGTAATTTTAGGTAACTAAGTATATAGTAGATGTAAATTGATATATAAAGAAGTTAGGGTTTTTAGAATTGGTAAAATTTGACTGTGCATTAATTTGTGCAATATTTTTTCACGTACCGTTTGAGCATTGAGTTATCATTTGAGTATAATTTGAGCAATGTCATTTATTTCATGCACAGAACACTATTAAATACTATCCAATTGGTCGCTTAAGCAATAATGCTCATCACTCAAGTCACAACTACAAATTTAAGAAAAAGAGAGACGTTAAGACAATTCTCTTAACTTTAGATATTTCATCAGTCAATTGAGAGTAGGGATGAAAGTTTGATATGAGATGGTTTTATAAGTAGGTGACTTGATGTACAAAGTCATGTTGCTTAAGGATGCAATGTTTGGGCGATGACACAATGTTGACTTCTTTCCATAGAAAATTGAGTGCTCAAACATTTCGTTGGATACTCAAACAAAGAAGGGGTTGAACCAACTCTATTTTCTCTTAAGTTATTATCGTACAAGTGACATAAGCTTGCTCAATCAATATGATGTAGTGCTTAAATGGTGAATTCACAACTTAAGCAAAAAGTTATGTTTTGTTCGGCGAAGACAAGTTACACAAGAAAGGTTACCTTAATTAAGCGACATATCTCTATTTACAAATACTTCATGTTACTTAAAAAGGTATGTGCGTATGCACGCTTGTGTGTGTATGTGTTTGATTGTATATAAAAAATTATGTAGATAAATTGAATTAGGTATAAAATAATTTCTTATAACTTTCATTGGTCTAATGTATGAAATTTGAATCTCATTCTAATTATATGTATGAATTTGATTGGTTTAAGTGATATTTTTACTTGAATGAGATAAGTAGATATCCATAATGTTATGTTGAACAAGTTTATGATTTGTAGTATTTAGTAGATGAACCCATTAATGAAATATTCTTTTATAATCTAAATAATATATCATATGCTGAGAAATCAAAGTAGGTTTATGTATCACTTTTATAATTATTTATTAAATGAGTTTACCTTGACTTTTGAGGTTTGTAAATCAAAAGTACTTAGTATGTAGTGATAGAGCTTTGTTGTGTCTGAGACAGAGTTTGACTCTCCTAATTTTTATTTTCACATTTATAAATGAAAATAATGTATTTTATTTTAATATACATTGTATATTTGGTATCCTAACAATTTTGTAAACCAATTTGGCATCCTAAAATATTTTCTTAAAATTTATCAATTTATCAATGTTAGTATAAGTCACATTTTAGTCTTTGATGGAATGTACTTAATACAAGTCTTATAAGAATTTACACGTTGTCATGATTTCATTAAAGTTGGTGTTTATTGACTAACAATGTTTTGAAATTGATCATATATATATTTTGTATGATTTGATTATATTAATTATATTAATTATGTTGATTTCATGGATTTGAGATAATATACCAACAATGTGTTTAAAAATGGTCAAGTGTAATTTATTCAATGAGATTATTTAATTGAATTAAGAATGAATATTGATGCGACATGTATACAGGAGTTTTGCATGATTATTCAAAACAATTTATATTTGAGATTAATTCAGATTAGTTTAGTCTTGTTTATATTTTATTTGTCTTATGATGATTATTTTGGTCGTATTTTATATCGGAACATATACTGTTATGAGTCATAATGGCACATCTTAACCAACTTACGAATATTTTTTGTGTATTCAATTTTTTTCTTCCATAAAAAAAAATGTGTATATTTTTAATGTTATAGACAATTTTATATTCTTACTATTTTCATAAGTGTACCAAGTTTATTGTAATATTTTGAAATAAGTGTTATATCCTTAAGATCTTATGAGATATTTTGCAGCATATAATTCTAATTAAACTTGTAATAAAAAGGTTTGTGCACAATTTAAATTTAATGTTGTTCATTTACTATTGAGTTGTAAGTTGTAAAGTGAATCACAATTAAGATAACTACAATGTTAAAAGATAACAAAATGAGAAGATGCTAGGATTGAATTTCACTATCTAATTATTTTTCTTTTTCTTCAATGCACAAATACAAATTATTCTCATATACTGTATTAGGTTTATGGCAAATATTTAGCTTCTCATTAAAAAATGGTTATATCAATTAGGTCATCTTGTAAAAAATTTTAATTTACTTTTGTAGACTTTAGTGTGCCGTACTTCTTTCAAATATCTTTAGAACTTTTACTCCAATGCAAAGGATCTTATACGATTCCTACTTTAATCAATGTTTTATTTAATTGTTAGCAAAAAAAAAGTCTTCATGATTAAAAAAAAAAAATCTTATAACTTAGTATGTTATTCAAAATAAAAAAAATCTTAGAATTCTTTACCATGTTAGCCTTCTCCAACGGAAAGATCATATAATACGCAAATTTTAAACTTAGTAAACTCCATGCCTTAAACATTACAATTAAGATGCCTTAATTTATATTGGGGTTAAATATGTTTTTGGTCCCTCAAGTTTCAGAGAAATTTGAAATTAGTCTCTCATCAAAATTTTTGACCAATTTAGTCCTTCATCTTTAAAAATGTGTGAATTTAGTCCTTTTAACCGAATTTTGTTAAGTTTATCTAACGTTTCAAACGCATTTCATGATAGTATTTGACTTATTTACACTGTTTGACACATTTTTACTTCAATGTTAACTCAAATATTATCATAAAATGTGTTTAAAATGTCAAATAAACTTAAAAAAAATTTGGTAAGAAGGACTAAATCCACGCATTTCTAAAGATGAAGGACTAAATTGGTATAAAATTTCGAAGAGGGACTAATTCCAAAATTCACTGAAACTTGAGGGACCAAAAACATATCTAACCCTTTATATTGTATGTGTAATTGTGGTGTTTAAGGTTAGTTTGGACCACTTAATTAATTGAATGCTCCTCTTCCAATATAAAGGAAAACTTTAAAATCAAATCTCTAATTCCACACTTTCATCCATACATGCATGGTTATCAAAGAACAAAATCCCTCCCTCCACGTGTCCTTGCGTGCTTGTGACCAAATTGCTTATTTAATTATGGAGATCAAAGGATATAAATTTGGTTGCCCAAGTTATATATGTGGCAGATATTTGGTGAACCTAATTGCCACACAATTTTATTTGGGAATTGTGTAATCTTCAACAAAAACAAAAGTGTTTAGGTTAATGAATATAACCATTAGTTCAAATAGCTTAGTAATGATTAGTTAGGATGTCATCTTATAATTGATTATTGTAGTAGTTATAATTTATGTATTAAATTTAAAAGAATTTAAATATGTTTTTAGGCACAAATTTTAACGAAAAATTGAATTTTGTATCTTTACAAAAATGTTAGTTCTCAAAAATTTAAAAAAAAAAAAATATAGTCTTTTAACACAAAAAAATTTGAACCAATTCAAATTTTATGTCAAAATTTAAATACTAAAAATATATTTAATTCATTTTATATATATATATATATATTCTTTTTTATATATAATTCATATTTTTATTTTATTCTTTATAATATAATTATTATTAATTACCTTTTTTAAGAATAATCACTATTTTGAAATTTGTTCAACAAAACTGTCACATATTTTTTTTATCCTATTTGTAAAGATATATTTGTTGGTGAATAAAAAATTATTTTTCATAATAATTTGTAAATAATGTTATAAATCAAATAGTTTATACATATATATATATATATATATATATATATGTGCGATGTAAAAGTGGTCAAATAAGGAATTTTACCATGAATCCTGAAAGAATATTCAAAATAATGTGTTGTATGATGTCTTTGTAGCGTTTGTATGAGAAAGGAGAATCTAATTTGCAAAATTGAATCATATTTATTTTGTAACGAGACTTTGAACATTAATGGCGCCTGTTTGGACGGCAGAATTTTGAGAATCTACGATAACGGCCTCCCTCAGTTGCTTCCAAACTCAAAAAGTCTAAAATATTCAATGCCAGTAGCAGAGATAAGCTATGGTTTTCTCACCACATTTATTATTATTACTATATATGTATAACCTTGGTACCTCTTCACCAACATGAAGCAACCATTTTCACACATCAAAGCTACCTCAAAGTTCTACTCAAAGAAATCTCCCATTTCAGAGAAACCAACACATCAACGACATGGCCAATTGGTCCCCTGAAAATGCCAAGAAAGCTTATCTTCAAGCACTCAAAATGGTAAGAACCAGCACCAATATCTGACATGGGTTTGTCTTATGTCACTTTGTTTCTTTTGTCCCATGAGATTTGTTGTAGTCATGATTTGGTTGGGATCTAATAATCAAGGTGATGAATCTGGTAACTCCTGGTTTTGTTTCTTAAGGTGTCTATTAGGTTAGAGTAGTAGAGTGATTATAAGTTATCTTTAATCTTGATTTAATCTTGATTCATGAGTGATGTAGCATTTTTGGACATTAAGATGTGGGAATGACTTATATGTTATGTTCTGTAAACTGTTAAGGTTAATTACTGTATTTTAGATATTATCTGCTATAAAACCTGGTTAATCTGCATAATTTTGTTTATTAAAAGATGTCTATGTGGATTAAAGGAAGAGGGTATGTGTAACATATTCTTGAGTTGAACATCATAAGTAAAAATGATATAATGTTAAGGTTTTGAATACTGTGAGTTAAGTATACTGTTAAATTCTGTTGTGGAACTAATCAGTGATATCATGGTCAGAAAAATTTAAATGTGAATTTAAGTCTCAGATAAAAATAAAAAAGTGCAGTATTATATAAGAAAGAAAATTCATAAAAGTGCAGTATTATACAAGGAAGAAAATTTATACAAATCTTAAAGTTTTTCGAGTTTGATTCATATCTTATTGGTATTATATCGGAGTGATCTTCGACCCTCATTTATCATAGTTTTTGCTGTGTTTTTGCAGGCCAAAAGAGACAAAGAACCTGATGTGGCAGAGTTCATATCTGCTCTTGCAGCAGGAAACAATGCACAACTCATGGTGGTGGCCGGAGCAGGTGTAGCCGGTTCGGCCACACTTGCTCTGGCTGCAGCGGCTCATCAAACCGGTGGCCGTGTGATATGTGTATGTTGTGATCAAACAGAGACAAAACCATTGAGAAAAGATCTAGGAGTTTATGCAGATCATGTTGAGTTTGTTGAAGGAGATGTGAGAAGCCTTCTGCTAGGAGATTACAAAGGTGCTGATTTTGTGCTTGTGGATTGTGACATTGGTAATGCAAGGGAAGCTTTTCTAGCAGCATTTAAAGGTGCTAGTAGAGACGGTGCAGTTGTGGTTGGATACAATGTTAAGCACAGAGCTTCAAGATGGAGACAACTAAGAGCATCATTTTTACCCATTGGAGAAGGGTTGTTGGTGGCCAAAATAGATCCAAATAATAATCACAGGATTGAACAAAGGAGGAGTCGTTGGATTGTTCAAGTGGACAACTGCACTGGAGAGGAACATATTTTTAGGGTCACCTCTCCTCATAAGAAAGTGCAGATTCAAGTCTAAGCTAATAGTTTCATAGGTTTTGTTTATGATTATGAATAATATCAAATGGTAGAAGTAAACATAGATATAACATGGTCTCAAGGGTACCTCTTAGGAATGTGTCATAGAACAGAAGCTATTTGGTGTTCAGTGATCTTTTATTTTGCCTTTTTCTTTTTCATGTGTTTAAGTGTATATCTTTGTAAATCATTTGGCCTGTTAGTTTTTTTTCACAGGTCAAAGAAGCCATCAATGTATATTTTACATGGGAACAGTTCTCTCATGCATTTCATCAAACAGTTTCTTGGCACTCTCAGTATTATCCAGTTCAGAATAGACTTCGATCACGATTAAGGATGCTATTAAATAATATTATTTATAAACAAAATAAATTCATATGATGGAATTGAAGATGGTGTGCTATGCTTTTCTTTCTATAAATTGATCAGATTTTCAGATTTTCAGTTTAGTGAGCTAACAAGTATGGCATGTCTTGGGAGAGGAAATTCATTGTTCACGTTGGAACACTTTAATTTGAGCACCACTTATCCTATGATAGATTGACGATAACATTTTAAACTTATAATACAATTTTTTTCATAATTATTAGAAAAAAAGTAAAAATAAACAAAAGAGCGTTACCAATTTCCAAAAATATGCTTGCAGACCTATCCTTCTTCGAAGTTTATCAATTTCAAACGTGAAATTCGGCTTTTTTTTTTGTAACCGGAGGTCATTGTAACTCAAATTTATAAAAAGAGGTCTTTCGATATTTATTTTATGCGAAACAGAGTTAGGGGAGGACGACATTAAAGGTGAAGTCGTCCTCCTTTCGATTGATTTTTGTTTTTTCAAGATATAAATATTGATTTGGTATCCCAATTTTTTGAAAAAGTTCAATTTGGTACTCGAACTTTGGGAATGTTCAATTTGGTACCCAAACTTTTTAAACGGGTTCATTTTAGTATCTCTGTTAAACACTACATAACGACGTTTGGCTTTTATTGAGGTGGCACTGTGCTGGGGATACGTGGCAAAAACAATGGTTCAGATAAAATGAGTTGGAATCCCCCTTTATTTGTAAACTTTAAGTGCCCTATTTTGTGGAGAGTGCCCTAATAGGTGGTTTTCTCTTCTTTTGATCTTTCTAGACATTGAAGAAATGTCAAGGGCTCAATCATCTTCCTCTTGCTCTCACAATTCATGGTTGATGTGAAATCAAAGCTTGTCCTGTAATAGTGGTGGCTGTAGAGGGTTGGGTGAAGCACCCACATGCAATTGCGGAGTGGAAGCTGTGCTGAGAACGGCTAGAACTATCAAGAATGGTGGGAGACAATTTTGGAGAACGGCTGAAGCTTTTTCTTTCCAACTTCGCCCTCTCCAACGAACGGAAGGAAATCTTCGTCCTTCTTCTCCGATCATCGAACGCAAATCAACCACTGAACCCTAATTCCCAAATTTAGCTTCTGCCCTAATTTTTCGTTCTGCAAATTTTTCGATTTCACATCCCTAATTTTTTTCCCAAATCGAAAACAACGCTTTTGTAAAATTTTTTACTTCACAAATTATTTACTTCAATTTTTTTTTACCATAAAAACCACGTACCCAACCATGTTTCTGCCACGTATGCCCTGCACAGTGCCACCTCAACAGAAGCCAAACGACGTTATGTAGTGTTTAACAGAAGGTACCAAAATAAACCTGTTTAAAAAGTTTGGGTACCAAATTGAACATTCCTAAAGTTGGGGTACCAAATTGAACTTTCCCAAAAAGTTGGGGTACCAAATCAATATTTATACCTTTTCTTTAAAAAGCGATGTCGTCATAGACTAGTCCGATTTCTGTCATCTCCACATGAAGTCGTCTAGTGAAGTCGTCTTCATGATTGACTACTTCACTTTTATGTTTTTTTTTCTTAACTTTTTTTAAACAATTAGTGGTAGAAAAAAAATTGGAACTTCAACCCTTATTCACAACAACAGTACTACCTTTTTCTTATCCAACGCCAAATTTGGTTCATCTTTTCGGGTTTCGGAATCGATCAATCAATGGATGCCCTGTTTTTACACTCTTGCTTTTCCTGTCCTGGTGCAACCTTTTTTGCAGACTTCCAACTCAATTAGCACCTCTCTCAGATTTTTATTTTATTTCCTCTGTCATCACTCTTTCTTCCACTCTAATATTTCCAAACAAGAAAAGCAATTTCATTGTGATTTATACTATTAATTACCATTTGAAATAACTGGTCACAACTCAAAACATAACTTTAAAAAAAAATAAAAGTGAAACCGTCATGTACTCTAACGACTTTAATCTGAAATCGGTCTCCACCACCTGACGACATTACTTTTTTTTAAAAAAATGAAACCGGTTTAGGGGAGGACGACTTCACTTTTATTGTCGTCCCCGATGACTTCACCTTTAATGTCACCCTATTTTACAAATTCATGGTCAAAACAATCCAGAAATACAAAAAAACCGTGAAATTCAAAATTTAAAAAAAAATTATTTAGAATATACATTTATTAGTTTTTATTTAGAATATAAATTTTTGACTGATAAATAATTATATAGAAAGGTAATAATAATTCTACATATTATGGTAACGTCGTAATACGACAATACCAATGAAATACTAATATACAAGTATTTAAATTGTATATGGAAGTCTTTTAAAAAGAACCTAATAATCGGTATGTTTAAGAAATTCTAACACAATATTTACAATATTTATCGTATAATTACATTTTTCAATTATCATACAAAATAACGACTACATAACCTCACCATTAATCCTCACTACTCAGGAATATTGACCTGGTTATCTACTCATGTATAATACATATACAATCACTCCAAGTGAATATCAAAATACCATAAAAGAATGAAGTATAACCTAGTGAAATTTTTTAATACTCTTATAATCAAATATTATCACAAAAGATTCAATAACATTGATCAATATTCATCTTATTATGCACCTTCATAGCACATATAATTATAAAATTTAACTTTATTTCTAGAAGTCTAGTGTATTGGGTGACTTAGAGACCCTACACCTGTCAAGTCTCTTTGTTGCCTCTTAGGAACCATAACTATAGATTTGAATATCAGGATGATTAGGATAAATTTCTATATTTGTGGGTCCAGTCCTTTTTCATATTGAACTCCAAAGTATAGAAACCTCATTCGGCTCTCACCACTAGAAATCATCCTCTACTTGAGTCAAATGATGGTCGAGATAGGATAGTCTCCACACAGAATTCTTTTCAATACACCACCACCTATCGTCATTGATGACCTCCCGAGTGGGGAGCAACCACACCAACAAGTGCATTGATTCAATTGTAGTACCAAGTGTCATATTCATATAGATTCAATAAACTTTTATTAGAACTCGTGATGTTATTTGGATTTGTAATTAAAACGATTTGATTGGAAAAATATGATGATCCATAACTTCAAAGTAAAATGGATAACTTGATAAAAGAAAGCGTGTTTGGAATTGGATTTTGCGACTTTGTTCCTAAATTTGGTTATTGTTTCATTGAATTAACAAGCTTCATTCATTTTTATAAGTACACTAATGTAATCCTAGACCTATGTTTGCAGCCTAGGACCTAAAGACATTCAAACTTAGTGCGATTTCTTCACTCCTAATGAATGAAATCTTTGCATTAATTTGAACAAAACTATATCACCAGCTAAAGCATATAGATGCATATCTACCACCTAACAACATTAGACGACTCAATTTGATCTACAATACAAATTAACTTTCACCTAACTCGAGTTATTATGCAATGAATGATTGGTCGGTTCATCACACGTGAAATGTGAATTGAATCACTAACATATGAACAAATACTTATATAAATCAATAAAACAGTACCAATACAAAAGTTCAGAGTGCTACATCCAATCCCAGCACTTGGAAGTTCAACAACTTATGATCATATTAAACTGAAGTCAGAGAGAGACTAAGAACCTAGATATAGAATTCTGGATATAAAACAGGAAGGTTTATGCCTTAATTTATAGAATTTTGGATTTTTTGTTGTAGCTTCAAACATGGTGGATGATCTTTTGAAATTTTCTTCCATAGAGGGTTTCTTCATAGCTTAAATCGTTTTTGTGATGCTCAACCCATAAGTTTTCATTCAATGATGGTTTTCCTCCATGGTTGAGTTCTAGAATTGGGTGTTTTAGATTACTTCATGGTGAAGCTTTCTTCACGTGGCTCAAACACTATCTTCTCTACTTAAGTTGTGGAAACAAAATTTGAATCTTCTTGAAACCGCCTTTTAATGCTCAAGCTATGATTCTAGAGCTCAAGTTGCTAGACTTTGTTTCTTCTAAATCTGCAAAAATTCATTTAGAAATGCATTAATTTACCATACATGTTTATGTCTAAATTCTTTTATGGTGTATTTGGATGAGGCAATTGAAGAGGGTGATTCATTTATTTGGAGAATTTAAAATTCTTTGTAACAAAATGTTTTGTTTGGATAGAGAAATTAAAAAGCATTTAAAATCCATGCATTTTTTTGAAGTATTTCAATTATCTAAATTAGAAGAAATTCAAATACCCTAAAAAAAGGTGGAATTTGAAATTCTTCTCACTTAACCCCACACTCTGGACTCAACCACAAACGGATCCAACAAATCCGACAACCATGACATACTAGGTTGGCTAGATGGTCTAGATAGACAAGACCGGGGTGACCTGATAACACATACAGGTCAGGTGGGCTTGACAACACAAACAGGTAAGTCAAGTCCAAATTTATCATGAACTCAAAACATAATTAAGTCTAAAATAAACATTGTTAAAATGAAATTTTATCTCACAAGAAATTCAATTACTTTATCCAAACAAGAAATTGAAATGTAAGGTATTTTAATTTCTTTATCCAAACAAGTTATTTAGAAAATGAAGGAAATTTATTTGCAAGCAATTCAAATACAATGGATTTGAATTTCTCAACATTGTTGAAATACTTCATCAAAACACAAGGTTAGTGAATTCTAGGTAAACGGGAATAAAATCTTAGCATATTCAATATAATTAATCAAGTTAAGTGCTAAAATGCAACTGAATTTTAGTTAAAATGAACACTTATCAGTGACCCACATCAGGAATCATTACATAGACCACATTCACACAAAACATCATAATATACTTCTATCACTTCTAATTAATTTAAAACATAGTAATAACAAAATAATTCTCTCAAATTTTCGCCAATGAAAGTCCACTCTCGTACAACGAAAATATCACAAGTGCTCAAGACTTCCTTATATCATAAAGACTTTTCCTTTTGAAAGAATTGTCCTGGATACACCAATGTACCAATTTGAACACATTAAACCTAAATCATATATTTTACCCGATCCCATTTCTTATAAAAGTTGCATCCCAAATGATTTATTCAACACAAGGCAAATCAACTCAACATAACAACATCAAAAAGAAAAACCAAAAAAATCAATCAAACTCCTGAAGTTCTCATTAGTGGCGTTTGAATATTACTATAACTTTAAAATAATAGTATTATACAATCCTTATAGTTTCTCCTACCTCAAATAAAATTATCCAAAGCTAAAACTCTAATAATTGAATCACTCCCGATTAAAGATTTATTGCATAATGTCCAAACAAGACCAAAAATCAGTATAAGGTAAATCAAAATGAAATGGTCACTTATTTCAACTGTCCCTAACTTCGTTTGATGACTAAAGTACTACTAAAACTCAAGAAAAAGGAACAATAAAGTAAATATAAACTTACTCGAAAAACTAATCGATCCAAAATGTTTGTTGACACGTCAATTACTCAATGTGTGATTAATTTCTTAAACAAATGAAATAGAAGGCGGATTCGAGAAAAAAAAAAAGAGTTTTGGGTTGGGTGCAAAGAAATAACGAAAATAGAAGAATTTAACGTGCATAGACTTAATTCCCCTTCTTTCTTCATTATATTAATTTATTATTATTATTATTAATTAATTTTTAAACGAAGAGTTGTATAATTTATAGTTGAAAATTTAACTTTAAATATTTAAAATAATAAATATTAAATAGAATAAAATAATCTTATATAAAAAATATTTATTCTGATTAGTCATTTTAAATATAACGTGTAATTTTAAATTCATTTTGGTTATACTATTACAGGAAGAGAAAAGTTTTCAAATATTAGTTTGAGCTGAAATGGTGAAATATGTTAATTATGAACTTATGGTCATTGCTTCTTAGGATGTTGATTCTTTAGGAACAGACCCCAGTCATTTGAATTTGAGGTTTTGTTACTTTCTACATTTTTATTGGGGTTGTTGTGGAATTTCGAGGTATAGGACTTGGGAGTTTATTGTTAACCTTCATAATTTAGAAGTTTAGGTAAATGTCAACACTTGTGTGATTTATAGAAAAAAAATATATTTTCAAATCTAAAATATTATTTTATAATAACACAAATCAATGATGACTAGTTCTCATCTTCTGATTGTAGGTCTAAATAGGATTATCTATGTATTATTAATTTTTTATTGTCATGTGTTAACGGTGGTAAATAACAAAAAAAAAAAAAACTAAAATATGTAACTTGAAAGAATATTTTGAAGAGCAATAATAATAAAAAATTACATCAATAATAAAAAAAGAAGTAATATCTTTAACTTCAAAATATTTTCTTGATGTGAAAAGTAAAAATCTTTCATTAAAATTAAATATAAATATAAAATAGTCATATATAAGTGTTTCCGAGCACTTACTAATAAAGATAATAATCTTTCAAATTTGAAAAATAAATAAAGAAAAACCTAAAATAAAGTAAATAAAATTGATTCATATATATTTCAATTAATATAATAAAAAAATTATAAACTTAATATGAAAATTTTAATTACATTAACTTTATTTAAATTTTTTAGGATTAAATATATTTTTGTCCCTTTCGGTGAATTTTGGAATTAGTTTATTTTAAAATTTTGGATTAATGTAGTTCTTCATCTTTCGAAATACGTAGATTTAATTTTTTTAATCAAATTTTGTTCAGTTTATTTGACATTTTAAGCGCATTTCATAATAATATTTAACTTAACATTAAAATAAAAGTGTGTCAAACAATATATACAAGTCAAATACTAAAATGCTTACAAATTTCATAAATAACTAAGTTACCTGAATTCATATCTAGTCTTCAATATTTGTCAGTATTTTAAACAATTAAAAATTAACATTAAAAATAATAGAAATTCAAATTTGTGTACTAAAGCTATATTCTTTTTCTTATTATACTAATTATTAACATACGACTATTTATCCAAAACTATTTAATAACCTGTCAATAAAACTATCATAGAAAAATTGAAAAATATATAGTGCCAGTATTAAAAACTAGAAACCTGCAATTTATCCCGTTATTCACTTTTCCGAAAGTCTTGAAGGAAGTATTTTCGCGTACTGAAGCTTTGAAAAAAATTTAAAGTTTCATTCGTTATATTTTTATCCTATTTTTATTAGGTGTAGAGAGAAAATTGATGAATGATGCAACAATATTGAGTTTTTTATTAATTTTTATTTATTAGTTACAGTTATGAAATTTTTATACTTTGTGTTCAATTGTTTTTTTTTTTTTTTTTAGTTTAATTATTCATTTGGTTTTTGTTTTTGTTTAAAAATATCAAATTGCTTCACCAATCATTTTTACTCTTAATTTGGTTCCGATATGTGGAAATCGATTATAATTTGATTTTGAATTATGAAAAATTGATACAATTTGATTATTTTCGTTAAATTTTTTGACATGGATAAAAGTTTTTTCATGAAGTTGTTGATGAGGATGATTTGTTTATTTGTGTAATTAACATAATCCTAGTGTCAAATATGATGAAAAATCTTAATTTATTTTAAAAAATTTAACAAAAATGACCAAATTACATCAATTTTTTAAAAAAATTAGGACCAAATTACATTCATTTTCACAAACAGAAACTAAATTGAGACTAAAAAAATTAGATGACCAACTTGATATTTTTAAACGAAAATAGACAACAAATGAATAATTAAACATTTTTTTATCATGCACTCGCACATCATTCTATATATTACATGCTTTATATACTTACATTATCCTTATCTTAAAAAAAATGGAATATTAATTTTATTGTCTCTAATTTATTTAATTATCTCACAAAAGTGAATAACTATAGTCTAAATCTTATCCTTTTTATCGGTAAAAAATTAAATTAATATTAAAATAGATCATTTGTGGAATATTTTAACCTTTTTACAAAAAGAACATGATAATCCTATACAAAAGAGCATTGAACCTTACATCATGATCATAACAAAAAGCGTTTTACAAGAGAAGCAATTTATATACACATGCTCATGTTAAATTGTTCACCCTAGATACTAATCATTATAACAGTTTATATTGCAAATTTGGTATTACATTGAGTGTGTGCAAGATATTCATTTGGCTGTCAAGTGAATTCTCTCATCAAGATGTTGTTCCTTCAACAAATTTTTAAAGCTTCTCAAAATTTAAGGTGGGAAATAGGTTTCGTAATAACTAAATGTCTTGTATACTTACAATTCCATAACGACCAAAATTGTGCCTCTTATATCTTTGAATTTCTGATAATAAAAAACTAAATATAAACCTCTCAAACTCAGCACATGATTACTAAAACCGTATTTCTTACCCCTTACTTTAATAAAAATCAAATACAAACATAATTCAAAAAGCATTTAGCTTTATAATTTACACAAACATAAAAAATCATTTTATATATTGAAGATCTATTTTTTATTAATTTATTTTGATTTATTTAATTAAATGGACAATTTTAGGCTTCTATAGATTGGATTCATCACTCATCATTTTTCATCTTCATACATATCCCACTACAATAAAACCATCAATCAGAAAACAAAAATAGTTATTCATACTATATAGTGACCAATTTAGATACCAATTTACAAAATTAAAAATTATTGGTTACTAAAATAATCACTGTTATAAATAAAAAATTATAATTTGTCACTAATTAATTAGAGACCAATTTAAAAACTAAGTCATTTTGGTTGTCAAAACCTAAGTAGCTAATTTTTAATGATCAATTTCCTTTGGTAGTCAAAACTATAGTAGCTAATTTTGAAGACCAATTATAATTTATTCATAATAGTATTATTTTAATAATTAATAATTTTTAGTTTTGTAAATATCTAAAATTGGTTACTATAATTACTAATCATTATTGATCATTAAAATTGGTCACTATTTAGAAGTTTACTAGTAGTGTCCTCATTTTACTATATCATAAAATTTATATTCACTATTCTTTCTTGTTCTTAGTTTTGTTTCATTTAAAAAAATTATTTATTTATTTAGACAAAATTTTCTATTTTTTTCTAAATTGTTGTTCTTCATGTTCAATATTTACAGAGTTCACTGAAATTTTTAAAGTATTTTTATTTTTATCATAATCTTAATTAGATATCTTTTTTTCCTGGTATCGCTTCGCTCAAATGATTTATTCCATTTTAAGAAACAAAACCTTAATTTCATCTAATCAAATAATTTTTAGAACACTCATTTAATTATTTCTACTTCTTTTTAATATTTTTTATTCTTTATCTTTTATTTTCAAAAATATAGAACACTACACTCCATTATAATCTCTACTTTACACATATTGTAATATTTTTATGAATATTGATTACTTATTTACCAATTTATCATTGGTTATGTTTAATGTCTTATCTCTTTATATCAGACATCAAATTACAGACATTATATATCTATTTTATGTTAGTCAATACTGCTTTAAAGATTATTATTTAGAATAAAGAAAAGTTGTTTTTTCATAATCGATATATTAGATACATGTCAACAATCCATCATCACTAATATCTTGACGAGGTGTTGATGTAAAGGTAGTTTTTATTCACAAAGTATAATGAAAATTTTCACAAGGTAACACAAAACCATGCAAAATTTTATTTAAGAAGTTTAAAAAATGCTTTAGTATGCACATGCACATGCCATGATGGTCCAGTGTTATAAAAGCTTGGAACCAATCAATAATTTGATTACATGAATCAAATAAACTGTCGGGATATAAATAGATCATAAAAAATTATTTTTCCTATGCTTGTGCAATTAATATGGAATCTAAACAAAAGATAGTAATTTGTAGATTGAGAGAGTAAACTTCTGATAATAATTAATTAAGTGGCTAGCTACCTAAATACTATTAGATATCCTATAATAAATAAGAAACAGCATTAGATTATGAATATTATTACAATTGGGATGTACATTTTTTGAAGTTAACATAATTTTATCAACCTTTAATTTTTTTAAGTAACTGTTCTTTTTAAATTAAAAACTTTTTTTATTTGAGTATTGTTTTTAAACTAAAATAACTATCTAATAAAAAATATTTACAGAGTAAATAAAAATTTTCTATTGTAAAAAAAAAATTATATTTAGTTACATGTGTTTCCACTAGTTTGTCATAAAGTCATCCAGAAAACTTTTTTATAACATTCACGTATACGACTATTAATTTTAATACCAATTTCTACGTCAATTTTCTATAAATGTTTATAAAAAAGTTTCAAAATAATTTCATGTAACGAAAAGTTTAATGAAAGTAAAAACTTTCAGAAATGATAACCCATGTCCCAATCTTGGGTTTTCTTTTTCTACTTTCCACAGGAAAAAAAATCATAAAAAAATAAGTAAACTCTAAAAAGATATTACGTAATTAAAAATATAATTTTTATTGTTAGAACTCATGTCTTTAAAACCACATAAATGTACTTTGAAATTTTCTATAAAAAGATAAACACTTCGGTAAAAAAATTGCTATTTCAACATATGAATCTCCAAAATGGTGAGAGGCTGACTCTATTAAACTTTTAGTGTTGATTTGTATGCCACAAACTATCACAAAAATAACCAAAATTCTGGAATGATTGCCATCAACCCACCAAACCCAAATTGACATTATATAACTAATTGACATTGAAATATATCAATTTATAAAACCTTACAGCTACTCATACAATAAAAAAAAAGGTGAGAAAGAAGAAGAAAATATTAATTTAACTCTCTGATCGAACTGAGATATTGACTTCAACAAAAAGTTTATTGTACCTATCATTACTTCCCAATGATCAATCTTAACTTAGTTATATAAAATCGCAAGTAGTTCTCAATTGCCACTTGGTAGAAGAAAAATGTGTAAAAAATATGCTTTTTCTTCTCATGAACAGTGAAATAATATACAAGACTTGGTCAAAGAAAAGCACAACTTTGGCTACAAATACAATAAAAGCCAATGAGTATGACTCTGTAGATTGGATTTTATGCATCAAATTGCCATAAAATAAGTGAAAGAACAAAGTCAAGCTTCTGGGGAACAACAAATAATTTTGAAAAACAAAACTCTGTATCTATATGCATTAAACTAATTAAGCATATACGTAACATTAATTATCATTTCATAAATCTTCCTTAGCCATTATCCTAGTTATAAAAATAATATCTGAATCCATCATACATACGTGCACGATTTTCTCAGAAACCCAGTTAAGAAATTTTATCTTCATCAGACTCATCAGAAACAATTCATCTTAGACATTCAAACTGAACCCACCAAAATATATATATATATATATATATATATATATATATATATATATATATATATATATATATATATATATATAAATATATATATATATATATATATATATATATATATATATATATATATATATATATAACATGTTTTTAGAAACTCTTTTTTCGAACACAAGAATCATGTTTGATATATATATCTGAAAATCACATAACGTGAAAACAAAAACATGTTTGGAACACGTTTTGAACAGAAGAAACCAGGTTTAGACATATCTGAAAATCAAAACGTGAAAACCAAACATGTTAATATTTTTTAAGGAGTCTGAATAGTTTATTTAATTATGCTCTAAGTTATTATATGAACAAAATGGGTCACTCTCTGAAGAGGTGTTCTTCTCCTGATTGTTGGTCTATGTGCTTGATCCAACGGCAAGTACCACCGTTTGAAGCGGTGGTTTGCGGCGGAGGTGGCAGTGGTGCACCACTTCTACTACCTATGTATGCGATATCCAAACCCTTCCCAACGGGGAGGAACACCGACCTAACCACTCGCACACCCCTCTGAAGCACCACGCTCCATCTGAACCCGCCACGCGAATTTCTCTGCCATGCATTCTTGCATGCTAAAACCGCTCCTTTGGGACTAACTTTGGCCACCCTCAGAACCCTAGCGAACTCCCTCCTCTTGCAATCCACCACCAGAAAGTCCAGCCCCGCCAGCCGCGACACCGCCGCCTCCGCCTCCCCCGCCACCACCTCCGGCGGCGGAGACACCCCCATCTCCGCCAGAGCCTCTATGTACCGCACCCTCGACTTTTCATCCGGGACTATGCACACGTGCCTCGCACCCGTGTTGCGAGCTGCAACTGCTAAGCCTACGCTTGCCGCTATAGGACCACCGTAGCACCATGATTCCACTATGAGCTTTGTGTTAAATCCGGCAGCCATGGCTGACAGCAACTCCGGTACCCCAGATTCCTTGAATTTCTCACACTGGCAAAACAAACAAATCAAACTCGACCCACATAACAAAAATGAAATCTTTTCTTATAAAACTCACACCTTTATCAAATTCATCACTGCACAACCACACATACAGCGGAAAATATAGAGCTAAGAAGCAAGAAAACTGTGTGACAGATCGATATACATGGTTCTTGAATCTTGATGTAAAGGGTGCTTACTGATTTAACGGTGTCTATGTAAGCTTTTAAGGCTGTTTCTGGGGACCAAACGAGCTTCATGGTGTGCATATATATGTGTCTTCTTCTTTCTTTGTGTTTCTTTGTCTGAGAGTGTTCTCTTGATCAGTTTCTGTTTCTGGGTGAGGATTTTGATATATTGAAGGAAGAACAGAGGTACACTTTGACGTACTCGGCAGCGTTAGGTGTGTGAGTTGATAAAATGGTGTGCTCAGAAGATTGATATATACAAGAGATTTCAGATATGAGAGGGCGTTGACATTTTGCTTGCGCAATTTCAACGTGTGTAGATTGAGCCCAATGAATAAATAATCTACATCTATATGCATGCATTCAATTTTTATGGATTTTTTAAAAATATACTTCCATTTATTTAAATATATTATAGATTTTTTTTTTCATTTTTTTTTTCTTTTCATGCATGGTTTTTCCTTCATTGTTACCTGATTTGGAGATGATAAAACCTAATATCCATCTTCAGCTGACTAATATTTGTTCTTATCCTTATTTTGTTCATTTTTCAACCATTAGAGGCCAAATGGTATTAAAATAAAACGTGTTTTTTTTTAACAATGGCTTAATTTCTTACCCTTTGTAAACCTTAATGTTGTACAATGAGGAAAAAACATTAATTGCTTTAGAAAATTCATTATGAAACAGTCAATAACCCTATCCATAAGGAAATGTCCTCGTGCTATACTCAACCATACCAAGAAGAAGACGTTATCTCACCATTCTCAATTCAAGTCTATGAGTCTATGGAGGTAACACTTCCAAGTGGAGCTCAAATCAATTTAAATCAAAATGTGAGAAGCACGTTATTGGCACATCCAAATTGTAAGATAAAAAAAATCAAATAAAAGAACATATAAATTAAAATAATTACATCAATATGGAATGTCATCATAATTAACTTAATGATGTAATTTTATAGTATATTTGAAATTGAAATATAGGTATTCACTAAAAAAAAATAAGTGACAAAAAATATATTTGGACACAAATTTAGAGACAATTTTTTTAATTATAGATCACATTCCTAATTAGAAATCAATTTCTTTAATAATAAAATTTTGTTTACCTATAATGACCAATTTAAATATTGATTAGTTACCAATTCAAAAGCTAATTATAAAATTTTATTTATTAGAAAAAAATTTTTAGTTATTAATAATTTTTAATTTATAAATTGATATCTAAATTAGTTATAATGAGTAATTATTTTTAATTATTTAACTTAATTATTCTTTAAAAAATTTCTTGTAGTGAACTTATACTATAAGAATACTTTTATTCTTTAATCATCGATTGATAAATTTGTTCTATAATGATTGAAAAGTCAAAAGTAAAAAATATTTATATAAATTATTGGGAAACTTTGTTTCTCCCAAATTTTATATCACCACTTAAAACACTTTTTTTTGTACCGAAATATAGAAAAGTTCGTCATCGGAGCCAATATTATGTGAAAAATACTTTCTATTTCACTTGTACAGAACACCCTAGTTTTTATAATAATATATTTTTTTCATTTTTCAAAAACTTATCTCAATCAATATACTAACAATAGCATATTTGTTATAAATATCATTTCTCATTCTCACATCTCCACATTATTTTCAAAAGTTGAAGGAACCAACGAAATTATCACCATAATTAGATTAAATTTTATGTTTCATTATAGTAATTAAACATTTTAACTTCATTGTCCATTCCATCTTTCAATAGTTATAATGATGTGTTTTAACTTTTGCATATTTGAATTGTGTCAATTGGATGTTTGAAAAGGAACATTTGAAGAGTTGACTTGATTGAAAGAACACCATAATATTGGCAAAAGCAACCACTTTTGAACAAGAACTATAACCATCTTGGGGGGGATGATGTGATTGAAAAAAACTATGCAATGTATAAGAATAATTAAAGGGTGATGGACCTCAAATTCAAGAGGGAAAATACAGTGTACATGGGAATAAAATTCATAAAAACTCCATGTGTTCATGTTCTTACTCATTACATATGTGGTTACTTTTTTCTTCCTTGTTACTGCTTTCATTTTTATTGTATTTTATTTCTCTATTGTTAGAAATTTCTCTTCCTAATCATTGCTTGTACACTTTTTAACTTATTTTGGTTCATACACGTATCGTCTTCTTTAGCATTTTTTTTGGCAACAACAATGTAAAGGTATAATATTCTACCTACCCATATTAACAACTTGTTAGGTTTATAAAGGAGGGGGTTTCACTGGGGAGAACAACACCAATGAGATCTGAGCCTAACCACATAAGACACTGACACCACTCTCAACCCAAAACCTTAAGGCAATGGGTTTATGGGCCTTGATCCTTATATGGTGCTCTACTTTCTCATTTCTGGTCAATGTGGGACTTAGACTCACACTTGGATTCCTAACAATCTCCCCCTCAAGGGTGAGTCCCTTCAACCACATTGGTACACTCCCCCTCCAGCGGAAGCATTCC
>Ga0209589_1003815_pt1 | contig 26262 bp, 7 predicted proteins | sample CowpeawhiteBW_FD_187525 | JGI IMG/M metagenome (GOLD analysis project Ga0209589, IMG submission 187525) | Root nodule microbial communities of legume samples collected from California USA - Cow pea white BW (SPAdes) (version 2) | ecosystem: Host-associated > Plants > Roots > Nodule | place: USA...
GAGGGATGTTTACACTATTAGATGAACTTATGAAAACTTGTTGAATAGTCAATAAGGGAATGATACTAATTTCTTTAGACTATTTTGGAAAGTTAAGGCATTGTCATCGATACAACATTTATCTTGGAGGGTAATTATGGAGAGAGTGACAATTAAACAAAACTTGAGATGCAGGAGAATCTTACTAGGCAACGACATTCATGTGATGTGCGGTGAGGTGAATTAAACATGTCATCTATTTTTTTTTCTTATAAGTTTGCAACTATAGTGTTGAACATGTGTAATAGATGGATTGGAACAATTTTAATACAATATATACAAGCGCTAAATCACTTTAAACAATTTAGTAATTTATAGCTCATTGTCAAAGGTAATATCATTTGAAAAAGTATGTAGATAACAATCATTTGGGATATGACCTAAAAGACTTTTTTTGTCAAAAGTCACAATGAAGATGTAAGAAGTAGTAAAATGTAGAGAATTATACTAAATTTACAAAAGAATGGTAAGAATGTTTGAGTACTATTGGAGAAATAGAGGCAATAAGACTAGAGATGGATAAAATGGGAATGTAGGATAGACACACATTTAAAAAAGCTCTACTATGTTTTGTAAGTAAGGGATTAATACACTGAAATAACGTGATGATACATAAAATTGTATAAAGTATTTACAATATTAAATGAAGTGTATGTTAAATAAAGGTTAATAGACAATAAATTTTGTTATTCTTTCAAAGTTTTGTTATAATTTACACGAGTGCACTATTTTTTATAAATGTAGATTTGTGACTACTTTCTACTGGTATTTAATAATGTAACTTTGTACATAAGTTAAGATACATGATATATTATACTTTATTTCTTGTCTTTTAAAAAAATATATTTAAGGACTTTTTTATTTGATTCTCATAATACTCTTGTATCCACGTTTGGTAATCTCCTATTATATTGATCCTTAGATAGGTTAACAAAAGAATTCTTCGAAAATCCTTCGTAATAACAACAAAAATCTCATTTTCATTCTTTCATTTTTATTAGTAAATCATTCGTTTAAAATTCAAAACTCTTTTTGTTTTTGTGTGCAATTCTCATAAAACTTATGAGCTTCTTCCTTATTTAGAAAATTTTTTCTGGCAAAAGGTTCTAAAATATTTTTGATAACATTTCCATTTCACCTTCACTAAAGTCCAATATTTTTTTCTCAATCCGAGTACAAACTTTATTCTTTGACAATTTAATGAGACCTTTCGTTGGCATCTTTACTCAAAATCAAATGCTCCGTTTCCAAAATGATCACACGGTTTATCATCGGGAATATGGTCCAAATCAATGACATTTGTGACTCTCAATCTAGATTAAAAACAAATTAGAGGTTCGAAAATTCATAAAAAAAGTTATGCTTAAAACGTAGAGAATATAACACAATAAAAATAGGATATATAAATAGAAAAAGAGATTGAGAAGAAAATGAAACAACTTTGTAAGTCTAGAAAATTGGAAACGATTTTAATAGATTTCCTAAATCTATATATTAAATATATAAGATGGGTTGATGTTGATTTATAACTCTTCGTAAATGGTATTACGTTCGGGTTACCACACATTAATAGTACCATTGTTCTGAATCTTAGAAAAGGCAAGGTATTTGGATCTTCTAAAAATAGTAGTGTTTTAAAGGAGAGTTGAATAGAAAAAGAATAATAAAACGATTAGATGTCATAAATAACATCACATCTTATAATTCACAATACAAATGTTGTGACATATTTTAACGGTCAAAACTTAAATCCCATCCACTTAACGGAGTTTGATGATTAAGTATTGTGATTATTTATTTGAAAAAAGATTTTAGACGGAAGATGTAAAATTAGAATGCAGCATGTTGGTGACGTCACCAAAATTTATCCAAAGAATGAAAGGCTTTTTATGGGAAAATTGAGCTAAAAAAAGGTTAGCAGTTGCGGCGTGCGAGTGCAGTGTGTGCGGTGCCTGCCAGCTGCGAAACCCCTCCCAAATCTCTTCCTTCTTCCTCTTTTCCTCTTCTCAATCTCTGCACTTTTCTCAATACAGGTTTCTCTCAATTCAAATTCCCTTTCTTCTCTTCCTCATCGCATCGCTTTTCATTTCTATTCCAACTACCTCACCCTTCTTCATCTGCCTCAGATTTCCCTCTCCTTCACGCCCCTTCGTTTCTTAGGGTTTCACGCTTTCGTAATTCCTTTTTATCGGAAACCAGACGTGTAGGTTTATCATCGCTGGGATAACTAAATATTGGGCTTAGGCCCAAATTTCGATCTGTGCCCGCTCCCCCCCTTTTAATTTTGTGTCCCGGTTGAATATTCTGATCTGCTTGCTTTTCGGTTTTGGATTGAAGTTGCGATTTTTATTTTGCCGGGCTTTGATGAATTAAATGTTGTGCGTAATTGAGTTGATGTCACCGTTGCAGGACGATGATTAAACTGTTTAAAGTCAAGGAGAAGCAGAGAGAACAAGCAGAGAATGCAAGCGGAGGACCACCTGTTAAGAAGCAATCAGCTGGGGAGTTGCGTCTTCACAAAGGTTAACCTCTATGATTTCTGTTTTGTAAATGGCAAAACTCGTGTGCTTGGCCCAAAGCTTTATGTGCACAAGTTAATTCGATCATGCATGTCCTACCCAAAATTGATGCGTCAAAAGAGTTTATATAGCTTTTAATTACCAGAGCAGGGGCTTCTGTGGCCTTGAGGGCATGCACGAGGAAGGATGTGTTGAAAGGAGTTTGTCGATTCACTTAGTCTGAACTGATCTATTGATTGTAGGAATAGAATGTTTGATATTTTCTGATCTAGGATTTTTTTTTTCATCACAAAGGATAGAAAAACTCAACAATATATAAGTGTGTTGCTTTTTTTTTTTTTTTAATTTGAGTGACTTTGTACTGAAGAAAAAAGGTTTTTACTTTTTTAAGTGAACATAGTGAATATCTATCGCATAATTTGTATGTTATGATGTCTGAAGCTTGTTTTGGAAGATGAGTTGCTTGCCACTTTGTTCGTGCTTTTGGCTTAGTGATTTAGAAGATCTACATTATTGGCTAATTTACTTTCTTTATGTAAGTGGTTTTATTTGTTTTTAGGAATTATGTTGTATAAAAACTTTAGTTTTGTTCTAATAGTCTAATACATGCATTTGTCAAGATTGCATAAATTTATTTTGTTTTTAGGCATCATGCAGTGTTTACTTCATTTTTTGTGTGAGAATATCTTGCGTGCATTTGTCAGGATTAGGTATTGCTTTAATTCTCAAGTAAGAATTGCACAAACTTTGAGGGAAACGGCAATTAGAGACTTTTAAGGGATCTAAGTACAAGTAACTTTTTTGATTTGTTAGAAACTGTGGGTTGGAAAGTGAAACTGTCATACTGCAATCGTTTCTCATCAATTTCTTTAGCTTCTGGTAGCTGTCATGCTTGGAGTACAGTGTATTTTGGATTTTATGTGAATTGACTGGGGAAAAAATCATCTGGTGATTGTTTGTGCTGTTGTTCGGTGGTTATATCACTTCCATCTGTATTCATGGAAGCTTTTTTAGTTTTGAATTTATTATTGATTTTTCTGGGAAGATCATTTATTTTCTACATGTGGTAAGCTGAAATTTAATCTGGCTATTTTCTGCTTTAACATACTCCGATTTCTGTGTACTCTCCCATGGTGTGTGGTGAAGTTGTAAACTGATATATCTCTTATCTCTTAAAATGAGTATCTGTTCAGTAGACATATATGATATTGTTTTTTGGTTTTAAATGGTTTGGTTTCATACAAAAAAGACCTTTGGGAAGTTCAGGTAGCACGAGTTGGCTGTATGGTTTTTATTCCTATGAAAATGGGGAGAGGGAGACCAAGAAAGAATTGTTGGTAGGTTTCTCATGGTAAAAATACTCTGAGATCTGGTATATAACCAGACAATATGTCATTCATGTAGCTAATGGTGCTAACCTTACCAAGTGGGATAAGGCTTTTGTTGTTATTACTGATCTTGTTTTGAGATTACTTGAGGCTGTGGTTTCTGCCATCTTATTCTGTTATACGAGCTTTTGGTTACATTGGTGTGGACTTCTTGCAGACATAAGTGAGTTGAATCTGCCAACATCTTGTATCATACGATTTCCCAATGGCAAAGATGACCTGATGAACTTTGAAGTTTCAATCCAACCTGATGATGGATATTACATGTACGGAACTTCCCAAATTATCTGCCCATCTCTTTTCTGTTTAATTTGGAGAATTGGATGTACCTACTCATGTCCTTTCGTTGTATACTTTTTAGTTTTTTTGAAATGCTTGAAAATAATGTATAATCTCGTTGGATTTACATCCCCCTTCTCCACCCCATAAGTACAAGGAAAATGAACTGAGAACTTCCTTTTCTCCTCTATTTTTTGTTTGTTCATTACAGGGGTGGCACATTTTTGTTTACTTTCCAAGTGTCTCCCATCTATCCACACGAGGCACCAAAGGTTAAGTGCAAGACAAAGGTAGGAATTATGAAGCCATGATTATCTTTGGTATTATATAGTCATGCTTTATTTGTGTAGAAACTTACGTGTTTAATCTTGCTTGTGACATATTTTCATTTTCCTTGTCTGTTCAAAACTCATAATTTAATTTGTCATGCCATACACGTAGGTCTACCATCCAAATATAGACTTGGAAGGAAATGTTTGCCTTAACATCCTGCGAGAAGATTGGAAACCTGTTCTCAATATAAACACAGTTATCTACGGATTGTATCATCTTTTCACGGTATGACTCTGGTTTTAGCCAATTTTTGTTACTATCCTTGGAACTTTTACATTATAATCTCTGAATTATCGTTGCAGGAACCAAATTATGAGGATCCGCTGAATCATGAAGCTGCTGCGGTCTTGAGAGAGAACCCGAAATTGTTTGAGTCTAATGTGAGGAGGGCTATGGCTGGTGGGTATGTGGGACAAACCTATTTCACTCGTTGTATGTAATCTTTGCTCCCTAACTTAAATTCCGCAGTTGGAATATTATATCATTGCTTAAAAGGTCCATGGTTTGTAAAATTTACTTGCGAAAATTTCATTTTCTTTCAAAACGCTTGCTGTTATTTGTCCTGGTGGAGCAAGATGATAAGCCCGAACAAGACCAAGCATAAGAAAGCCAAGCAATTCGTTACTGTAACTTTTTGTGCTTGCTTTTGTAATGTGACTTGATATTTAAAGTGGACCAAACAAAAATGGATTCAGTGGTCAAATATATATATATACTCTCTGCTTGCTCCCATTGCAATTGGCATGACTATTTACTTGTTCTTTGACTGTTCGTTTTAGTTACTCTTACTGCGTTTCCATCAAATGCAACATTGATTAAACGTCATACAGCAGTGGGTTTGTGGGCTTAGTCTGAGATCACTACCATGTTATTACAAGGGTCACCCATTGTTGGGAACAAAGGCATACAATTTTTCATAAAAAAATATAGGTAAAGAAAATAAGAAGCTAAACTGAACCGTGCACATCTTGTGAGTTACAAATTGCTTTTTCAATTAATTTATAGAGAAAATTTTTCATCTAATTTCCCCCAAAGATAAGAAATATGAATTAATGGTTTTAATGTACGAGAGAAGAGTAATTAATTTTACATGCTCGTTTTCAGCAGTGTGGTTCAGTACCACGACTCTATTCGAGGTTTGAATGATGGGATCACAAGTATGTTACTCTACTTCCCCAAACTAATTTGTTACCACAGCCCTTTTTCCCCTTTCTCCATCTGGCATCGATCTCTCCCTCTTCCATCTTTTTCTTAGTAAGATGTGCGTTTTTCTCTCCTCCACATATGCAGTCGAAACTTTGAAGATGAAATGAAATTTACATATATTTATATTTTATAATTTAGTCATATTTATAGTTAGTTTTAGACTTTAACACACTTTACATCGAAATCTGAACATCTCGATTAAGGGATTATGGGAGAATCTGATATCGAACCGATTTAAAGGACATTGTTTAGGCTTCAAGCATTCATGGTTAATGGAAGTTTGAGCTCGGAGGGTTGTAATCTGTATATGGGTTCCCTACCGAAAGGTTACAAATTGGAGTCTAAGGGTTGTGGTATGTATGTCAGTCCTCTACAGATATGGAGTGTAGTAGTAGTAGAAATGTCTCATTACCCACCGAATATGGTATGAGTCTTTGGGCTAGGTCCGCATATGGGGTGAGTTGTTGGGCTAGGAATGACAGGCCCGAGTGCCATCCTTGGATGAAACACTTTGCAGGTGTCATCTAGTTTCTTTTCTTGGTATCCTTGGATCGGTTTTTTCATGCAACTCATCAATACTTAGAGCACTGAAATCATTGGATTCTTCTATTGCACAAACAACGTAATTAAATTTGGTCGTCAATGATTGTTGTATCTTACTAACCACTATACTTTGTTCTGTTATCGAACCATTGGACTTCATCTTATTCACCACTGCCAAGGTTCATCCAAGGAAGTTGTATATATTTTCACTCTCTTTCATAGTGAGCAACTTGAACTCCCTTTTTTTTTTTTCGTGGATCCTAAATGATTGGTTGCACAAGCTTTTCGAAGGTTGACATTTTCTCTCTTTTATGGAAGCATCACTCATGCATATGTGGAACTCACTCTTATTTTTCCCATGAAAATGTAGGACTTTCTTAATAAAATATCATGCAATTAATACTGTAGCGTGATTTAGTTTGAATATTGATGACACTTAGTTTAATAATTTTTTTAAATTGAACTTGATATTTTTAAATACAAATCTATCGAGATTTTTTCGTTCTCATTTTTGGTTGGAAAATCAAACTATTTCCGGGTATAAAAGTTGATTGTTTGAGAGGTTCTTGAAATAGAAATATTTTTTTTGAAAACATTGGGTTGCAAGTTAACTTCTGAAATGCTTCAGGACCAAAGTTGAATATAAAATTCCATTAATATTCAATCATCTATATTATGTCTTTTGTATTCAATCATTACTCCGCACATTTCCCAATAATGGAGTGTTGGTTAATTATTTAGATTATTTTGAGCAAGGTAAGGGAATAACTATTGAATAGAGTTTACAAGAATAACAGAAAGGTGAAGAATGTATCCACTGTATACACAACTTTCTTCATGAAAAACAGTGTTTACATCATGGACACAAATCCATGACTCAAATTTGACCATACATAAAATTAACAAAAATAGTTTGAATAATATTTTTTTTTCATTTCTTGTATAAGATATAATTCTAAAAGATCTAGCACATTTTTTTTTTTCAATTTTCTCGTGTGAAAGTGTAAATGTACTTCAAAGTTACAAAAAAAAAAAAAATTAAATAATTGACAATTACCGGTGATAATTCTTAGGAAATCGAAATTGAATCGATTATTTGATGTTTGTAATGTAGGATTTGAATTTAAAGCTTTAGGTTATTACAATGTTTAAAGTAAGGTAGGCATGAATTAACTTTTAGTCTATCTAAAATCCAATAAAAGTTAGGATAACAAATAGACCCGTCCTCTTAACATTTTTCAAATTCGATCTTATTTGGCTGAAACATTTTCGCATTTACAGAATATATTATGGATAATATCCATTTTTTTTAATTTGATATGAAGACAGAGTTAAAAATTTCTCATATTGGATAATATAAAATATTCACATAGTCCATTTGTCAATCAATTATAATTGTTGTGTAAATTTTAATACTGTAATTTCATATAATTGACAATAACTTATAGTGACAACTACTCTATAAATTTCACATGTGTTATATGTTTTGGGTAATTAAATATGCTCTCTTCAACAATATACCATCAAAGTTTAAAGAGTGAGGGTTTGAAATGAAAAATCACATTCTCATAATAGTGACAATGGTTGAAGGTTAGTCTTTAATCATTTTTTCGTGTTAGTTTTATCATTTGTTCTAGAGCAAGTTAAATATCTTTGTCTTGTTTTTTTTTTGAATATGTTGAGGTTATCCTTCTAGATTCTTTAGTTGTGTTTTGTGTTTTGGCTGTGTTTGATATCAAACATAATATTATCGGCGTTGGAAATGTCACGATTGATGAGGTGACACTAACCCACTGTTGGGCTTGCTTTGAAGTTATGGGTACAAAAGATCTCAGAGCATCCATTGCGACCTTTCGAGGCTTTGCCATAATGGCTATAGGAATCGAGATTTGTTTTTGTTTTGTGTACTTATGTAATGCAAAACATTGTCACTTTTGCTTATGACAATTGACACATTTCTTCGATAGTGGACGTCCTCATTATTTCGAGGTTGAAGATGAATTAAAAATGCATATTTTATTTTGTTAAAAGTAATGAGGAGTATATAAATTTATTTTATATCTATATCTTAATGTAGAATATTTTATGGTGTGATGGTTAAGTAATACCTTATATTTGAATTACTGTATGATTTCATCAAGGATTGACATATGATTGTTCATTCTAAATCTTTTGATAAAAGAACTCCTTCCTATAAAAGAAGAAATTGGTTGAGAACTGTACTATAAGGTGTTGTACGTACTATAAGTTTTTGTTGTACATAATATATGTTTTTGTAGGTACTATAATTTTTTTTACGTACTATATAAGTTTTTGTACTTAATATATGTTTTGATACGAAACCAATAATAAAGTATAAAACCATATGATTTGACACAATGAAGCTTTAAACTCGTTTATTTACTGCATCATAAGAAGATGATGATATAAATTATTTAAATTATATGTTGTATTATTAATTTATATATGTGAACATTATTATTTATTTTGGTTGCATTATAAATAATGTTGATGCAATTTTTTTTTAAATGTTTGAATGTGGATATATTTTTAATGGATTAAATAGTGGTCATAACATATCTTATTGATTAATTTTTATAATCACATAATAAACATTAATTAATTATAATTAATTATGTGATGTAATGAATTTTTACCAACCAGAATATTTTTACATATATGATTAATTAGGATGAAATATTGAATTATATTTCTCAAATTGCCCACACATAAATTGAGAAGAGGAACATAGTCTAATAGTTTGATCATCTGGTTATATGAGTCCAATTGATCAAGACTTTAGCCCACAAACAAGTTTTATTTCACTAAATTCATTCATTAAGACGCGTGTATACATCGGTAAAACATACTAGTATAATAGTGTTTTATCATTTGCTGATGTAGGTCTAATTGAGTAAGACTCTAGCCCACAAACAAGTTTTGTGTCACTAGATTCATTCATTAAGTTAGGCTTTAGCCCATAGAAGTCTTATGTCACTAGATTCATTAATTAAAACATGTGTTTACATAGGTAAAACATAATAGTATACTAATATTATCTTTTGCTAATGTGAGTCTAATTGAGTAAGACTTTAGCCCACATGCAAGTTTTATGTCACTAAATCCATTCATCAAGATATGTTTGCATCCATAAAAAACAATAATTTTATCATTTGGTTATGTAAGTCTAATTGAGTTTGCCTTTGACCCACAAGAAGTTTTATGACAATAGATTAATTAAGATATGTTTTCATTGACAAAATATTATTTTGTTATAGTGCCAAATTATGACAATGAGCATGTATTTTTAAAATTTTGCATTTTTTCAATCTGTGAATATTTCTAATATCCATTACGGTGTTCCCAAACTAAAAAAAGTAATAATTATAAGTTTGGAAAGGAGAAAATCTTCTCCATTTTGGTTGGATGGACATTGATTATGTTATTAGAAAATTAGGATGATCGTAATTACTAAGACCAAACCCTCCAGATGTTGTTAATCTCTATGACAAGTGGGAAAGGTTAAATTGACCTTAACAAAGACCAACTTTTCTGTTGGTATTTCGGGTGGGTTCGGTTGATTAGCATGACAATGTGAGAGATTTGCTAAAGGTTATTGATGAACAATTCATCACATTTGATAAATCTCTTACCAACATTATTATCATGTATTTTTCATCCTTAAATTTCATCGGGACTAAGAAAGTACTTGATCAATCATGCGTCTAGGGACATTGTGGCTCAACTAAGGCCTTATAGGTTACCATATCTGATTTCCTCCTACTACATTATATTTTGTATATTTTGCCTCATCAATATGCTCCCTTTACAATTGCTTATAACACACATAAGGATAAGTGATCTATTAATGAATTAATGATCATGTGTGTTCAAGGAGATGAAAGATTGGTAATGGAGGAAGGTCAAATGGTGAACTTGACTACTTCTCTTAAGAATAAAAGTAGCTCAAACAACTTAGTTTCCATAAAGCAGAAGCAAGACAGACTATCTTGAGGAAAGAGGGTAGTTTTCAAATCTTCTAGATAATCATTGCACCATTCATAGCCATCAAGAAAACTGTCCTCTTCCTTCAAGATGGTCACTAGAAATAATTTTTTTTGTTTTGTTTTCGAGCTTTACTTAATTGTATCTTTTAAATTAATATATATGAATTAATCATTGTTATATAAGTTTTTTTTATATGTTATGTATAAATGTTTACAACAACAAAAATGATATCTAACATATAAATAATATCATTTTCAATTAAAAAATATGCTTTCACATGTAGTTTGTGTAAAAAGTGCTGTGGATTGAATTAATATAGCGTGTCCATTTTTTATATTAATTGTCAACGTCTAAATATTCAAAATAATAATTAATGTAAAAACACTGATTTTTTTCGCAGCATTATGATGTCTATAACATGAGCATACGAATTTATGTTATGAATTTAAATATTGAAAATTAAATATTTACATACCCAAATGTTTAATCATGTTTCGTCACTAAATTAGTCTCAACAATTTTAAAGTTATAAAAATTTGTTAAGAAGAGAAATTTAAATCTAATTTAATTGAATAAAGTTGGCTTATAAGGTAAAATTTGCATTCACTTATATATTATAAATTCGTCTTACAACTAGTTCTGATGATACATGCTAAGTACATATTGAGCGTGAAAGTAGATTTTAATGGATGGTCCAATAGCGGTTTGATAGCAAATGAAATGACACAGTAGACCTAACCAATAACAAATCTTGCTAAGATAAACGCAAACATATGGTTCTGATGATACATTTTAAGAAGTGGACTTTATGTTAGGAATTCAAGTGTGAGTCTAAATTCCACATTGACTAGAAATGAGAAAGTAGAATACTATATAAGGATAAAGACCCATAAACTCATTGTCTTAAGATTTTGGGTTGAGAGTGATGTCAATGTCTTATATGATTGAGTTCAAATCTCATTGGTGTTGTATCTCCTCAGTGAAATCCCCTCTGTAAAACCTAACACTTTAAACCTAATTCAACCATACAAACCTATATACTCGTTTTATCATTAGTTAATGTGAAATTTCTAACAAAATTAGAGGTTAAATACGGACAATAGCTAATTACAACTAAAATTGACATTTTTTTTTTGTAATGGATCACATGCATTGCTATGAGCTATACAATCATATTCATGGAATATAACTTATTCGAATTTATAAGAATGTGTGTCAGAAAAAGAACCTGTAGATTTTCTATGTTAAATGTATACAATGATGCAACATATTGGGTTCCGAAGACTTATAAACAATTTACTGTGCACAATCATTTCGATCGTTTGACTATAAATCTCCATTAGGTGGTGATTGAATATAATTTTGAAGACGTAGTTATTCGAAAAGTTAAAAGAGAGTTTCTTTCTTGCAATAGAACCTTTTGTAGTAAATATTCTTGTCTAATTTTTACCACTTTTGTTTACAACCCTAATTAATACACTTCTCTTATATAGCTGATTAGCATTTGACTTCATCACATATTCCCTAATTGAGAAAGATACAACAATTAAAATTAAAATAGTAGATTGAATGATAAGATAAGCTTCATATAATTAGATAATATCCATATTGCTTTGCAGTTTTATTAGTTCAAACAGTTGAAAAAATGAATTATTGTTATGTATAATGAGTAAAGAATTTTGATAATAGTATTATATAAAAAATCTATTTTCTTTATAATAATTTCATGTAGGTGTTGAAAGAGTGAACTAATGTGGGAGAGACTTACCCTTAAAAGGAAGTTTATTGGTTAGAATTTAAGTATGAGATTAAATCTCACATGAGAATGAGAAAGTTGATTAACTTATAAAATAGAAGACTCATCAATTTTATATGAATTAGATTGAGGTCTTATTATTATTATGTTTCTCTAATAAATCTTTCTTATTAGTATTATGCTATAATGCATGAATACGATACGTGTATCAGATACGACACGTATCCGATACGTCAATACGTTTATTTTGAAAATAATAGGACATGATATGTGATAGATACGCGATATATGAATATTGAAAAGTGTGTACAATAATTCTTAAAAACATAATAAATATATGATTGTTATTGTGTTAATCCAAATTAAAACTATATGTACTAAAGTTATCAACATAAAAAATATAAATTATTTTCATCATAGAAGTACCACTATAAGAAAACTCTTAAATAATGACCCATTTTAGTAACCAAAAATATGTTAGAGACCAATTTTTTAATTAGAGACCAATTTATAAACTAATTATTTTGGTAGCCGAAACCTTGGTAGCTAATGTTATTGACTAATTTAGAAACCAATTATTTTGGTAGTCAAAATCTTGGTAGCTAATGTTACTGATCAATTTAGAAATCAATTCATAATAAAAATTATTTTTATTATAATTATAATTTTTTGGAACCATTTTAGTTTCCAATACTTTTTAATTTTTTAATTGATACTTAAATTGGTCATTATATAGTGACTAATTATTTTTTTTACTAAAATTGATCATTATTCAAAGATTTTCTTGTACCGTACTACGACTTTGTAAATTAGATACTTAATTGATAAGTATTGATAAAGTATCCTAAAATATTGGATACGTAATCCAAGTTGAAGTATCGGTGCATCATAGGTATTATATTTCTCTAATAAATCTTTCTCAAAATACCTATCTAACATTTTATGTATATGGTATTTATACATTTCATGCATTTTTCATAATGAGAAGGAAGAACACTTAATTTGACCGGTGGGTGGTGAGTAAATATCTCAACAAGATATCAAACAAAGTAAATGAAAGTTGTAGATGGAAAAGAAGTGAAAGAGGTATCGGGATAAACATGACAATTTTTTAATTTGTTAACTTGATTGATTAGTTTACTCAAAGTTAAGATCACACTCACAAACAACTAAAGTCCAAAAGCATATGACACAAGGAATCTCATCTCTGCCACGCGCATCTTCTTTGGCATACCCTTTCCATTCTAAGAAATTTAAAACAAGCACGAAAGAACCTCCCTTGTCTTATTCTCCTTCTTCACCCTGCTTCTATTGTCTTTCTCTTCATTATCCTTAATTTGTCAACACATTGTGCCACTAACTATATCTTTACTTTAATACATTTAACCCTGCTAAACTATAAGAGGTATGCATATCTGGGCTCATCAACTCTCCACTTATCTTATTTCCCTTAAATTAACCATGTCTATGTCTTCTATACCTAACAATAATAATCCTAGCTTTCCCCCTTAAATTGAAAAATTGCCAAAACATTTACTTTTAACTTGAAAATGACCTATGTAATGTGTGGCTGCAAAATCTGTTCAAAATATCAGTAGTCAACTGTTACTTATACTATACCTCTGTATGCATATGTATCATTACACTCTCTGGTTCGGAGCTTTTGCCTCTTAGAAATGGAAAAAAAAATGGCAAAACAATTGCTTTTGGCTTGAAAATGATATGTGCACTGTGTGTCAGGAAAATGTATACTGAAATCAATCCTAATCAGTGTTCCTTTTGACACCTTTGACATATTCTCCTCTCTCATTTTCTACCTTTCTTCATGTGGTGCATTGAACCCGGTCTGTGTAGAACAGAAAAAGGAACCTTCACCATAATAGGCAAGTTTTCGTACGTATTGTATAAACCCTCTTCAAAAAACTGCAAGTTTGTTTATACACGAATCCATTTCAACTTCGTTCATTCACGTTGGAATATCTCAAAGATTTCATGAAATTGTCCAGGAGAAGGCTTATAGACACCTGGTAGATAGATTGCTGATACCCATTATCGATAACCAAGTAAGGAGATAACCCATTACGATCCAAACCCAAAAGGAAAAGTATAAATATAAGATTAACGTGTAACACATGTATTAGTATATATATTTAATATACTTGCAACTTTTACCTTTTAATTACTTACTGTCTTGAACATAATATTTTAAGCATCATGCTAAGTTACTCTTGTCTCAATACTTAATACTTAAGAAAAGCATGCATAACTAAAACTTTCAAATCAAAAATTAAGAAAATGAAAATGTCATTCATATCTAAATATAATCACACTTCAAGTCTCAAAAGGAAAATGTACAATGCAAGGTTAACACATAGCAATGGTATTAATTCATTAATACAAATTTGATTAAATATGTTTTTAGTCTTTGAATTCTTAATGTAAAATTAGAATTCGTCTAATTTCGAAACTTTAATACATTTTAGTTCTAAACTTTAAAAATAAATAGATATAGTCATTTTAACCTAATTATGTTAAAATTTTCTGACTTGTCAATTGCGTATGTAACATATTTACATTTGTGTTATTTATTTCATTTGATACGTGTTCACTTCAATGTTAGCTGAAAAATGTATTTCACATGTAAAAAAAACTTAATTGAATTAAAAAAAATTATATCTATTCATTTTTAAATTTTAAGAACCAAAATATATCAAAATTTTGATTAGAGACAAATTCTAATTTAACATTTAGGAATTAAAAACATATTTAACTTATACAAATTTAGTAATTACAATTACAATACTCAGTATGAGTGTCACGAGTGTCTCTCCATTCAATCCTAAAGAGTTAGATTACAAAATGTTGAATAAGTACAATGAATTAGAATACAATAATGTCTTGCAGTTATATGTACATTATATTTATTAATTGTGTTGGAAATAGAAAAATTATTTCTTCCCGGAAGATCTAATACACAAATACTTAATAAAATATTATTATTAAAAATTGTAATTTTACATTTTTTATATAATTTGTTCGACAAAATCTACAATGTAATATGATTAATTCAAAATCCAATGTGGAATAATTTATAATTAGTTAACTGTCTAAAAATTTACACTAACCATCCGAATTAAACTGAGACTTAAGACTTTGCATTATACTTTCAACAAAGAACGTTGGAATAGGTTCAAGCATTATTGGATATTACAGAAAGCAAATACAATAATTGTAAAACATTGTTCTTTGCTCATCATATTTGTGTGATGCAAAATTGCAGTATCCTAAAAAAACTCTTTATTTATGATGTATTTTTATTTTATTAATTAATTTTTATTTGTCTAGGCATGGTGGTTGGAAGAAGTTATAGGGTTGAAGGCTTCTCAAATTTGAACACGCAATAGAGTGTGAATCAATTACGAGCTTACGCGTGGGAATTTTGGATGGAATAAGTGGTCAATGCAAGTCCACAGGGGACAAAGATAATGACACACATTTTATGTCTTTAGATACATCTACCACACTCTCCAGGCTCTCAATTCCCTCTCCTAAATTTTTTTCTTTAATAAAATTTCTTTATTTTTTAAATAATTTTTGTAACATTTTTTTTATTATTGGGTTAAATTTATTACTTCATCACTCTTTACTTACTTTATAGTTTTTATTATATTTTAATCAATAAACTCCCCCATTTCAACATTTACTATTCATTGTTGTAGAAGTAAGACTTTTTAATTATGTTATGGATACTGGTTAATCTTTTAAAATAGACGGTGAGTCTTTGTGAAAAAAAAAAAAATCAAATTTAAGCATATAAAAAAATTTAAGACTATAAGATTGTATATGCTTGTTTTAATAAAAAAAGTTTTTATAAAAATTATTAAGTTTTCAATAAAAAATGTTGCTTTGACCTTAATATGGTGTGAGGTCCGTTAATTGCTAATGTGCTTAGCAAAAAGTTAAGTAATTGTCCCAAGTAACATATGCTAGTGTCTGTAGGATAATGCCAAGTATATATACCCAAAATTCTTTTTTAAATCCTTAAAATAAATATTATTGATCTATTTACAAATAAATTTTAAGAATGAAAATATTTATTTCATGTTTTAGAGGGATTAATTTTTTTTTTCAGTAAAACAAAAAATGATTCACTATTTTTGTAGAAACTTTAACAAAATTTAAATTTTGTGAGAATAAAAAACTATAAGAACCAAAAAGTAAAACTCTTACAGAAATTAAAGACATTTAAACTTGATAAAGAATAGTAAGGCAGACCATGAAGTCTGGAAATTTATATTAATAGAGGAAATATCTAAAATTTAATATACAAAGAACACAAGAAAAATCTCTCAAGAAACATCTCAAAGCTCTGAAATTCAGTTATTTAAAATTGTAGGATATTAGAGCCTTTTGTTTTATTCATTATATATTTTGATGGACGTATGTTTGTCTCAATTTAAAGGATAAAAACATTATAAATATAGGTTATGAATTTAACTTCCTCCACTAATATTTAAAAGATATAATATTAGTTCAATTCCTTCTATTAACAAAAATACTAATAATTAATATTTATCAATAAAAAAAAATACTAATTAACAAGCCTCCCAACTACAAAGTAAGATTTGGTAGTTTGGATCGTAGCATTATTAGAAGAAATTATATAAGAAGTTGATTAGAACCTAAAAAATGGATGTTGAAAAAAGGTTATGGAGATAGGAAAAGAAGAGAATATGAGAAGTTTCCACATTTCTCGCAAGTTGAGTTGAATTCCACTATCTAGGTATAGCTTTAACTAGTAAGTAGTTCACCCACATCACAACATGTAGTTAGGATAGTGATAGAGAAAACTTACACAAGGTAGGACAGACAAAGAACACATGCTTTCATTTCTTGTCCAGCATTCACAATTTCAAATATTCTATAAAAGGTTGACTGGATTGTGACCACACCTTATTCCTTTTTTTTTTCTTTTTTTTATAAGTATTCACACATTCTTTTTTTTTTTATAAAATTAATTTTAAAAATTGGGAAGATTAAATGTACAATTAAATGTTAAGAAGAAGGAAAATGAACTTTTGTTGGAAGTATGACTTTAAGTATATTTAAATGTAGTATTACCAGAGGTTAGATTTGAAGAAAATATAACTTTTAATTTAAAATAAATTAGTTGTAATTATGACCTAATTATATTACTTTCATAATTATTTTTTCATCATAACTAATTTATATAAATTTGATTTGATGGAATTGCGTGCTAATTTTAGATTTGAATCTAGTTCAATGAATTTAGTCTGGAAACAAAATGCTCTTTTCACGTGTAAAAAGCTCAGAATATTCAGAAAAAAAAAAATATCACTGTATCCTGGTGATATTATAAAATTGTAATTAAAAATTCAAGCCAAACTAGCATAAGAACCTTTCGGAATAAAATTTTGAAGTTAAGTAATTAATATTGAATTTAAGCATGTTTATAAAATTTAAAAATATCAAAAAATTATATCTATGAAGTATTTTCTTATACTTATATAATGATGATTTCTTTTATTTCTTTCTAGGTCATCAATCTTTTATGAGATATATTATTATTATTTACTATTATTATTATTATTATTTGTTGGTTTAATCACACGGAAGATTTTTGTTTTCGTTAAAATTTCAACTTCTAAGTTGTTTCAAAATTGGATCCTATTTTTTTAAAATTTATTTTAATTTGGTCATTTCTGTCATGGTATCATTAAGGACGTTAACTGTTTTACGTGTCAGCTCGTGGTTTTTTATTTATTTTTTGAAAAAACAACTGACACGTGTCAAATCAGGGTTTTGCGACGTGTCAGCTTGTGATTTTTTAATTTAAAAAAAAAAATTATAGTTTTGTCTTATGTCAATTATTTATATAAAAAATCTCGATTTAGTCCTTGTATTTGTTATATTTTTTCAATTTAGTCCTAATATATTTGTAAACTAAAGTAATTTTATCCCTTCCACCAAATTTAACTTTTCTATCAATATTATAATGATATTTTTATTATAATAGATATTTTTAACCAAATTAATTTTATTTAAATTTAAATTTTGAATTGAACTTTATTTAAAAAAATTGTTTTAATAATTTCTAAACAAATTTATATATTCAAATGTAAAATTTTAAAATAGTTTTATATAAGTTTCAAAATTGAATGCAAAATTTAAATTTAAATAAACTTAATTTAGTTAAAAAATATCTATTATAATAAAAATATAATTATAATATTAATATAAAAGATAAATTTGGTCTCAATTTAGAAGGGATGAAATTATTCCAGTTTAAAAAGAAATTAGGGTTAAAGTGAGACAAAATAACAAATACAGAGACCAAATTAAGATTTTTCACACAAATAATTAACACGTGGCAGAACCATAATTTGACATGTGACAGTTTTTATTCTAATTTTTAAAAATTTTAAAAAATAAAAAAATCACAAGCTGACACATGGAGAAATCCTAATTTGACACGTGTCAGCTGTTTTTTAAGAAAAAAGTTAAAAAAAAGTCAAAAATAAAAAAAATCAAAGGACCGAATTGGAATAAATTTTCAAAAAACATGACCCAATTGGAATAACTTAAAAGTTAAGAACCCAATTGAGATTTTGTAACGAAGACGGAGACCTTCTATATGATTATCCTTATTTGTTAATACACTGGAAATCATATTGTATATTTTGATGGATTTTTATCTTTATAATAACACAATCCTTTTATAGAGTTTGGAGTTTAGAAGGTTTTTTTGAAAGTAAAAGTCAGAATGAATGATAGGAAATGTTGTAAGTTCAATTCTTTCATTAATAATTGATTTGAAAGATCTTAAATGAGAGTACAAGAGGTTGGGAGTTGAACTCTCCCACTAACAAAACTATAAAAGCTAGCATTTTCCGATATAATTTTTTTTCTTATATATTTAATTATAAATATTTGAATAGATAAGTGCTTAAGATTAGTTATTGTAATACTACTCATTTGGAAGGGTTTGCCTATTAAAAAAACACAGCCTTTTTCTTGTATATTTTGTTACAAATATTGAAAAGAGACAAGTTTTCAAGGTCCATTATTGTAATATCGATAATTTGGAAGGAAACGTGAGAAATATTGTGAATTCAATTCATTCCACTAATAAAATTAAAAACTAACATTTATTGATAAAAAAATATAATTTTTTTATATATTATTAGCTACAAATATTGAAACATATAAATGCCCAAGTTCCATACCGATGAAGTTTTAATTAACACGTGAAACTTTATGCATATTATCATCAAATCCTGTATAATCTACCACTTCAAATTAAAGGTCATAATTTTCCTTTTCTTATCTACTACTATATTAACTTTTAATTCTAATTTCTTTCAAGTTGAGTTGTAACCTGACGTATCTTCCCAGCTGAAGGGATACGTAGTAGTTGCCCACGTCAAAAATAATAATATTTCTCCGCAAAATTAGGTTCAAGACCGTAGAAAAGTGTATAAAATTTCCTTGCAAAGGAAAATGAAAAGAAAATTCAGAAAATTTAAGTTACCCGATATAAAAGAAAATGAAAGAGAGAAAGTTATCTTTTCCACGTGATTAAAATAAAAACTGAATAAATTAACTTAATAATTATATTCTTTAAAAGAAACGAAATTAAAAAGTAAAATTAAATATATATTTACTCTTTAAATTTAAATATAAAATTGAAATTTATTTTTATTTCAAATTTTAATATATTTAATTTATAAACTTTAAAGATAAATAAATATAATTATTTTAATTTAACATTTTTATATGTTAAATGATATTTTATATTGATACTTAAATTAAAACTATCAAATGGTAAATACAATTCAAAAATATCCTAAAAAACATCGTTTAATATAAAAAAAATCATATAATTAATATAAAAATTATGTTAATTTATTTTTAAAGTTTGAAAATAAAAATTATATCAAAATTCATTAAATATATAAATTCTAATTTTATATCAAAAATTATAGATTAAAAGTATAGTTAATCCTTAAAATGTGATATTATTATTATTATTATTTTATCTTAGTATGTTGATATCTGAACAGTAAAAAAAAAAGAAAAAAAGACAACCTTAGCTTTATCACGTGTTGGCACTTGTCTGGTAGTACTCTAGCACATGTTGTCCATGTTGCCCTTGCTGCAATAAAGATCCTTTTGGGAAACACAAAAAACAAAACTCTCTAGTCTCTTTTGCTTTCTTTTCAAATGCCTTGAGGAGAATAAACTTTGTGTTGGATCCATCATCTCCTCTTTTTTTATGTTTTTTTCTTCACTTCTTTAATTATTTTTACCATCTTCTTATGTCTCAAAATTTTCTTACTACATTTAGTATTTGGTATAATATACATTTTAAAACACATATTTACTTCATCTCGCAGCAATATTACTACAAAGTTTTTTTTCTTTGTCCCATTTTCTTTGTTGTTTAAGGAAGTTATACGCATAAAAATTTCTCAAATATAAAACACCCAAGGGCTAATTGCACCTCATTTGTTTATGAAGGAAATATGCTTATGGGCTGATGATTTAGATGCATCATATATGATAATCTCTTTCTTTATGAATTGCTTATTTAAGAAAGGTTTTATAACTGTTACCACTTATATGCAAACATGTCCAACAGTATCTATTAGTTTATCTTGCAATATTAATCCATTTTGTATTCATTATGGTTACCCCTTCTGCAAATTATTGAATAAGAAGGAAACAAGTAGCGTGAGCTTCATAATTATTTATTGGACACACACAGATACATAAATGGGATGAAAGTGCAAAATAAATAAATAAATAAGAGTACGAAGAATATTTATTGTTAAATTTTTCATATTTTGTAGCGAATATTTATAAAAAAATACAATGTATAATCATTTTAACAATAATTTCTTATGTAAGTAAATAATAATAATAATAATAATATGAATATGAATAATATAATTAATCATATCGAATTTATAATTAATTGTTTTTAAATACTCTTGAATCTTTATATTTATTACATAAACAAATGGTTTTTCTTATAATTATAATGTAAAAATATTTTATTAATACATACTTTTAAGTTATAATATATAAAATAAATAAATAAAATAAAATAAAAAGAAATAATCTAATATTTTATTAATATATGTTTCTATATTATAAAATATTAAAATAATAAATAACATAAATAAATTATTTAAAGTTTATCCAATAGTTAAATATTTGAATTAAAAAATAAGAATTATTTTATGATAAAAAAATAATAATAAAAAATATTCAAAATTTAGGTCTCTTGTGTCAAAATATGATAATGAATCCTTTTCTTTTTTAGGACTAATGTGATATTGACATGTGACACATTTCAAGGAAAAGATGAGATTTGACATGTAATTGACCTAAAATTGATATATGGCACTTCTTAACATCGTTAATATCAATTTAACATAAAGATTCATATTGAGTCTTTTTTACAAAATAAATTGAGTTCGTTTTTAAAAAAATAGGAACTAAAATATAGGACCAAAAGAAATGAAAGATATAAATATAGACACCAAATTACTAATTAACATTTTTTTCCTTTCTTTATGATTCATTATTATAACAAACATTTAAAATTTGTCCCTATAAATCTACATAAATAGTCAACACATATAATGAAGCTAAATATTAAAGTGAGAGGTGTGAAAGTGAGCTAATCCAGTGTACATAAATTGGTCCACCACGGGTTGAACTACAAATGTGTTAGTTCAATCTGGTTCACTTTTTGATGATAAAAAAAATCTTGTAATTCTTATTCGAGCCATCATGGGTTAGTGAGTTGACTCACTCAAGGATATTTTGTTTTTTAATTTAATTGATGTATTTATTGCAGTCAAATCAAAGTATTAGACTCATTCTTTTTATAGTAGTATAATCAAAGTGTTTATCTATTTCACCAAACATCTCTAACCATATATAAAGATGATACCCTTTTTTGTGTCCACATTTCGTTTTCCAGTTTTATCCTTAATTAATTATTTTATAATAAAAAATAATTATAATTAAAAAACTTGCAAAAAGGTGGTAAAAAAAGTAATTAAAAAAGTAATCAATCCATCTTCAATTTAGTTCAAACTCATTTAACTTGCGGATTAAGTGAATCAAGTTGAATTTGATTCACATTTGAAAATCTAAATTTTTTCTACCTCAATTTGACTCAAATCCGTGATGAATCGGATTGATTCACGGATTAAATATAAGTCGGTGCAAATTTTATATTATATTTCAATTTTATATTAAAATATTTTTATGTTTTATGTGTCACATATTTTATCATATTTAATTTTCATCTTAATTATTTAATATTTTTTATTAAAATTTAATAGTAAATATAAGTAACTTTAGGCACAACCCATTAAATAAAAAAAATTATAATTTATTTATTTAATTTAATATTTTTAAATAATTAAATTTTCACGTTTTTTTATTAATTATTTTTCTTTCATTTTCTTAATTTAGACAATGTTATTCTTGAGGTACGTGTTTTCTTCATTTCTTTAGCTTCTCACAGTCAAACAAAGCAAACTACATGTGAACGTGTGTTTAACGCCTAGGGTAATCTTATACAATATTTCTGTTGATATTTAATTTGACTCTTTCACATTTTTTCCCTAATTTATTTTCTAGATTTATTTTAGTCATAAATTTTAGAATTTAATAATTAAGAAAAAAAAAAGAAGAAGCCTACAATGGCACCTACTTGCAATTTTAACTCAGCTTGGGAGCAGTTTGGAAGTCTTCTTCAACATCTACACAAATTAAACAGATATTTCTATCATTTTCCTTATAAATAGAAGGTAATCTTGAATTGTTTGTTGTGTCTCAGTAGACATTGAACTCTTTCAAGAACAACATCTCACTCATCTTTGAGAGAACAAAAGAGTTATATATGAATCATCAACTTGAAGACCAAATGATGCTCTTCACTCACCAATATCTTGGTGCATTCACTGAAGTAACTCCTCCTCAACAAGGTCTCTATTTTTCTACTATATATTGTTTCTGTATCTTCAATATGATATTCGAAACTCTTTTAATTTTAATTAATCTACACACGTATTTGCACAGGCAAAGAAACCAAGCCAAGACGTAAGAGAAACAAAAATGGTGCTGTGGCCACCACCAAGAAGAGAAAGCTCACTGCCGAACAAGTTAGTCTTCTCGAGAAAAATTTCTGCAGTGAACACAAACTTGAATCTGAAAGGAAGGACCAACTCGCATTTGAGCTTGGTATGGATCCTCGACAAGTTGCGGTATGGTTTCAAAATCGACGTTTTCGTTGGAAGACCAAAAAGTTGGAGGAAGAGTACTCCAATCTTAAGAATGTTCATGAAACCACCATGCTTCAGAAGTGCCAACTTGAGAATCGGGTACGTATTCCTAATTTCTTTTTTTTCTATATTGCTTTTCATTACTATACATCATTGCTCTACGCTATTCTTGTGCTTGAAGCAATTTATCGAAAACAATGAGCTTTAGTGGTCTCAGCTGCGTTATCTTCTTTCTCACAACAATAACGTCAATTTTTGGGCAAATTTAGGAATGTTTCTGCTATATTTATACTTATATCTATATATCATTGTCTTTTTCTTACTTTAGTTCTTAAAGTCGCTGCTTTATGTATTCTATTTAAAATAGTTCCCCCACCCCACTACTAGTTTAATCACGTACTTACAACCAGTACAATCCCAAGAACAAAATTTTCAAAGTTGTTGGCCACTTCGTAAGCTAAAGAGTTCAGATCATACCTATAACTAATAGTAATATATAATCATCTTTATTGATCACATATTTTAAATAAAGACGTTTTATAAATACCCAGAAAAAATCTTGTCTAAAATTATTTAGAAAAACATTATTCTAAAGAAATTTAGTGGAATTTTTAGAACAATACATTGACAAATGATTTGACATGAAACACCAAAAGACATCCTTAGTGTATAAGAAAAGCCACTGTCTTTCGGCCTTGGATGAAGTACGTACAATGTTTTGTGCACTGATATTGGGCAATGGTTAATGCGCACTTATCAGAACCCACGTGACGTGTTCAAATACACTGCATCTCGATGGAAAAAACAAAAACAAAAACAAACAAGACGCTATATCCTTTATCTCTCAGGTTCATATTATGACATCACAGTTCACAAAAAAGTAAGAATATAATAGCATTGTTCAAATATAGGTATTGAAGTTAGAGGAGCAGCTTTCGGAAGCAAAGAAGGAGATTCAGCAGTTACAAGAGCGTGGTGAAAGAGCCGCAAGCAAACATTTGCTGGAAGATGTGAACCCACCATTTCCTGAAGAGTTTAGGGTTGAAGAATATGATTATGGTGATGTTTTCTACATTCCGGAGACTCATTACGTCAATGGAATGGGGTGGATTAATCTCTACATGTGAACCTCAACAACCTTAATTAGCCTTTTGTCAATAGTTTGAATAATCATTTGTACATAATTTGAATTATCATTTTGTATAAATATTTCAATTATCTGATGTAAATTGTTTCATCTGATATAGCTTGCAAGATATTGTGTACATGTCTGCGTATGATATGGAAAATGCATATATGTCATCATCATATACATTTCGACTTCACTTAACTAGTTGTATCTTTAGTTGTTGCATGGTTACATAACGTTTAAACCTTGACTTATCTTTTTTTAATATATAGTGTATAATTACTGTTTGAACTTAAATCATAGTCTTATTACTACATAATTTAAGGATTACGGGGCAGTCTTATTGCTTGAAGGTTAAAAGATTATATACTGATATGATGAGATTTGTTTTATATGAATAATAATATAGCAAAAAGCATGAAGGACTATCGGGGTATAGAGCTGATCGAAAAAGGGGAAGAATGAGTAATCTAGAAAGTTTTATTCTTATCATGACCAATGAAGAAATATAAGAACTCAGACCGAATCACATTCAAATTTGTCGAATATTCCTCCCTAGACCAATAAAAAACTCCCTCCATAGTCAATAATGAATAAATATATTCATATAATAATTTAGTAACAAATCCAAAGAGATGGAGACCATAATTTAAGTAATTACGATTAAGAACAACCAAAATAAAATAATAGTTAATAACATTCACAAAATAATACATAAAAATCAGGAGTAGAGATGAAAACGGACAAGACAGGGACGAGTTTCGCTATCACATACCCATTTCTAGAGACAAAATTCATCCTCACCCTAAAACCCAAACCGAACGGGTATTAAATTTGTCTCATCCCTAAAGATGCCAACGGGGCAGGACGGGTATGGGTTTCGCTATCCCATATTCAATCGTAGAGAAAAAATTTATTCTCATCGCCATACCCAAATCCAACGTATATATATTAAGTTTTTGTCCCATCCTCATCCCATTGGGTAACGAGTATATACTCGTACCCATACTCATACCTGATCTCTTACCATTTAAATATCAATTAATTAATTTTTATAAAATAATACAAAATTACGGTAAAAGAAACATAATATTATTAAATATTTAATATTGGAAGGACTGTTGTTTCGTGAATATCAAATTTTTAGAAATAAATTATATTACAATTATACACATTTCAAATTAGAATATCAAATAAAATTTCATAAGAACCAAAACATTTATTAAATTTGAAAACATTAATGAAACTTAGTTGATAAAAATTTAATTTTTTTAAAAAAAATATAAAAAGAAAATAAATATTCAAATTAAAAATTATTTTAAATGTCTATTTACTTCAATGTTTTAAATTCTAATGAAATCTCATTTTTTATATACTAATAAAAGTTATACTACATTACTTTATCAACATCATACAAAGAACAAAGATTAAACTAATAATAATGTTTTTTTAACATAGATCTTTCACATTTTGAACATCAATATATGTTGGATGGGGATAGAAAAGAATTAAAAGAATCGTGACGATTACATTAAATTATTATATTATAGTTCTCAACACCCAATTATGTTTGGGTGAATAAATTTATTTTTGAAAAAAAAAATAAAAGTAAAAAAAAAAAAAAAGTAAAAAAAAAATGTTTTTTGGTTAATGGTAAATAAAAAAGGTAAAATAAAATTTTCTTCATAGATTTTCAAACTTTAATTTTAGCAAAAAAAAAAAAAAAAAAAAAAAA
>Ga0209589_1003819_pt1 | contig 26225 bp, 14 predicted proteins | sample CowpeawhiteBW_FD_187525 | JGI IMG/M metagenome (GOLD analysis project Ga0209589, IMG submission 187525) | Root nodule microbial communities of legume samples collected from California USA - Cow pea white BW (SPAdes) (version 2) | ecosystem: Host-associated > Plants > Roots > Nodule | place: USA...
TAACTCCTCAAATTTTTCTTGATGCAATTTGATTTTGAAAATAAAAAAAAAAATGATGATGAAAATTGAAATAGAAAAAAAAAAAAAAAAAAAGAAAGAAACAAAAAAAAAAAAAAAAAAAAAAGCATTGGTACGTTGAAAATCACCCAGCAGCATTTACAGATATGAAAAGGAAAAACATAAATGATAAATGAAATGGCTTACATGCAGACAACAACAAAGAAAAAAGAATGGAGACAAAAAAGTGAAAAGAAACAGACAAGTTCACAGGATAAGAAGAAGCAGAAAGAAATTGTCCCATGAAATAAAAAATAAAAAATAAAAAAGGAAAACAATAAAGAGAGAGAAGCCAATAAAATCACCGTGCAGCAGGAGGTTCAGGACTGAAACAAGCCACAAACCCTGATAGGAGGACACACAACAGGCTGAAGGGGTGGTGGTGAAATAACTTGCAGTGAGAAGGAGGATACAAAGCCCAAGAAAAGGGTATTATGGTACATAAAAGCTGTGACACAGCCATGAATTCCCTCAGATTACCGAGGATGTAACAGCAAGAACCCATCAAACAAAGCTCAGGGCTCTGGCCTTTGAAACAACAGTGGCTAATCAAGAAAAACCTTTTTAGACTATGGTAATAAAGACGCTCTACAAAGTCCCTTTCTAGTCTCTCCCAAACCCCAGGCACTGTTCACAGACCTATGTAGCCTATAACTGAACCCTGACATCGGTAGAATAGGATGGTATTCTATTGCAAATTGCAATTACGTGATATCTCTCTCAAAATATGTATATATGTATGCATCTATCTATATCTCTGTCTTAACATAACCCTGGCAAACCAATCTTTTCCATACATAAATACGCAATGCATAAAACAAGTCATTACTTTAATTGATCTTTCTCTATAATTTGATACTGTTTCAGGGTAAAAGGGAATTCTTGGGTTGATGTCATGATGCCAGCAAATCCATCCCTCCAGTACCAAAAAGTATCACAAACTTCAATTTTCCAAAGAAAATTCAAATCGGATTTCTTGTCCTTGTTGCATTGCACCACCCTCTAATGGAGGTCAATAAAGAAAATATAAATTCCTAAAGCAAAAATTTTCATTTATCCATTATCCATCACAATAAAGTGTGCACCTTGTGTGTATGTGTGTGCAACTTTCTTGCATTATATTTCATTAAAGAAGTTGAGAAGAAATAAAAAATAAATAAAGAGAATATATAACCGTAACTTACATTAAAAAGAATATGACAAGATGCAAATCCAGAAGCAGAAAAGAAATGTGAAAAGTACAGGTTTTGTTTATATAAAAAAGACTAAGAGAAAATAAAAATAGTAATAATATATGATGATATTATAAATGTGAGGGTTAATTTACCAATGGTAACAGAAGATATCATCATCTTCTCATCATTCAAATGAAATGACAGCAAGGAAGAAGCTTTCTTTTAAAGACAATAATAATGGCACTGTTATTATAAAATAGATTCGGAGGTGCCAATGAATGAATGAATTTGATGGTGAAGAAGAAAAAATAATAACCCTACAAATTTTATACCCATTTCTCGAATCACGCTTTTACCCTTCATCACTTCTCCATTCTTCCACATACTCAAAGGGTGATTCTGCCTTTGCCCACTCAATTTTGCATTCCTGAATATATTTAATTCGATGTGAAGTTAATGGTTTATTTTCTATTCAAATAATAATAATAATCCTTTCATCTTCTTCAAATTTTCTCAGTAAAAAAAACAATAATCCTTATAATTTTTTTTATAGAATTGTTGAAAGGGAATGAAATGGGCCTCAACCGCATCTGTAACAACTTGCGGAATGTGAAACGCTCACCACATAATATTGTCTATTTTATTTGCCTTAAATCTTATCTTTAGTCTTTAAAAAATAAGGAAAATTTTATTTTTATGAATTATTAATATATAAAAAAACTATATTTAATCCAATAAAAGAAAATATTCTTCTGTGCCTTAAAATAAAAGTTAATAAGCTTATTATTGTATAACGGTTATATTATAGGTGCACTCTATCACTTTATCAGGTTATATTTGGATTAGTGGTTTAAATATTTGATCACGTCTTAAAGGTATAATTATTAGTCATTTGTTTATTTGTAAAAATTATTTCCTTCAGAATAAACTTCTAAAATCGTAGAAAGAAAATAAATTAATAAGAAAAATTACAAATATTTTAATTAACAAAGATAAAGTCTAATGAAAGAAAATAATATCTTTCAAAGAGAGTACAAGTATGAATTTTGATAAATATGTTACTAAACTAATATAGATGCAATTTAATGAAAACATATATTTTTTTCATGTTTGTGCACTTTAAAATCACGTAAAAAAATTATGAATTTTGAAGAATTAGAACAAGCAAAATCCTAAGACAAATTTTAAAATAAGTTAAGCATTTTATATCTACTATTAAAAAACTCAAATTAATGCTATGAAATATAAAAAAAAAATAAAAATACTATTTAAATGGTTTCCTATTTACTAAGTCTAAATTGACCCATTTATCGACATAACAGTTCTCAATCCTAAAAATATGTAAAACTTTAAATTCTATATAACTATACTTCTTGGTACATTTCCTCGGTCCACTCTAAAAATCCAAGAAACATTCTTTTCTGAAAATAAAATATTATACACCAAAATAGAATTATACTCCATACTCAATGACGTACATTTTATTTAGGTTACTTTAAATTTAAAAACAAAAACTAAAAAGAAAGGATAGTTGATCCACTTTCTATGTATCTTTTTAACTTCCATTTATGATATTTTATTCCACTATCATGTTTTATTGTTTTCATATTATTTTAAATAACTTTTATTTAAAACTAAAATTATTATTTTTCAATTTTATTCTTTAAATTATCTTTTAAATCATGTTAATCTAAATTTAGTTATTTTATAAATTAAAATAATTATTTTACTATTTTATCTTTTTAACTATTTTTTTAAATTTAACTAATTATTTATAATAAAATTTATTTGACAATAAATATTATTCAAATTATTTTTTTATTATAATTTAATAAATTTTTGCAAGAATAAAAAATATATACATATGCACTACACACCGTGTTTCCACTAATATTAACAATGAAAATATGTTTACTACAAGAGGACATATCAAGCTAAATTTGTTTATCAGAATTTTAACATAATTTAAAACAAAATTAAGAAATAATATTTTTCAGAGAACTTTGACATCACATATTAATTTATCTTAATACTCCTTAAAAATGTTGGGAGGGAAATAGTGTTAATGCTGGCTTACAATTTTTATACAGTTGTAATTAGGGATGACAACATGTCTGGTTGGACATGAATATTATCTACTCGTACCCCAATCCAAAAAAAAAAACATTTACTCATTACCTACCAATTTATTCGTTGGGCATCTATTTTAAAAATACTTGCAGATTTTTTAAAACAAACAGATATTCGTATGTACTCATAAATTTTTTTAAAAAATATTTTATAATTTTTTAAATAAAATTTAAATAAAAATTGAATTTTAAATTTAAATTGAATTTAATTAGATATAAATTAAATAATAATTTTAATTAGATTTAACTTAATGAAATATAAATTAAATTCTAATTTCAACTTTCTGCAAGTATTCATGGGTACGAATAGTATGACCGCACTCAATCTGTTCATAAACGGGTATTAAAATATCCATTATCAGTGAGTAATAAATATCCGCAAATATCAACTACCTATTGTGGATTTTCAGTTCGGTTCGGTTCGATTCAATTCAATTCAGTTTAGTTTGGTTCGGTCCAAATTGGTTTGGTTTAGTGTGGTTCACTTCGGTTCAGTGCAGTTCGGTTCGGTCCAGTTCAGCTCGGTTCAATCCAGTTTAGTTCAATGTGGTTCGGTTAAATTCAGTTGGGTTCGGTTCGATTTAGTGTGGTTCGGTTCAATTTAGTGTGGTTTGGTTCAGTCTGGTTCGGTTCAGTTCATTGTAGTTCGGTTCGATCTGGTTCGATTCAGTTCGGTTCATTGTAGTTCGATTCAGTTTAGTGTGGTTCGGTTCGGTTCTGGTTAGGTTTCGTTCAGTGCGGTTCAGTTTGTTTCGGTTCGGTTCAGTCTGGTCTGGTTAGATTCAATTCAATGCAGTTCAGTTCGGTCTGGTCTGGTTCGGTTCAGTTTAATTCGATTCGGTTCGATTAGTTCAATTCAATAAAGAATATATAATGAATTATTTTTAAAATAACTTTTAAATGTAAAACTAGAAAAATATATATATAAATAAGAGAACCTTTTAAAACAATTGTTGAAGACAAAAGAGATAGGTAGACTAACGGTTAAAAGTCAACTATTTATTAAATAATTATTTTTAAAAATAATAATTAAGGGTACAATTGGAATAATGAATTATGGACACAAAAAGAGGATATCCTCTTTATATATTGTTATAGATGAACAAAAATAATCTAACTAAACTTAACTATGATTATTTGTATTATATTAAAGTAACCAAAACAAATTCTAAACTATTTATAATAAAAAAAAATATTAAAGTAAAATAAATTAATATAAATTAAACTTCTATCGGTTAATTGCTCACTTTTTTAATTATGTAGTTTATTCTATCTTTTTTCTTCAATGACCTCTTATCCTAAACACCGCACACTCTATTTTTTAATTCAATCACCATCATTGAGACAATGATCGTGAGCTTCTCATCTCCGTCACTACTATATAAGGCTATGCGGTCTTGCTCTCGTCGTCCCACCTTATCACCTTCACTGTAATTCTAACACCTCACACCCTCCTAACTAGTATGTCTTTTTTTGAACCTTAACTCTAACTAACATTTATTCTTTTTTTATATGTCTTTTGCATTCTCCTCATTTTTTTATACTCAATGTTTCATTACTCTCACTTCACCTTTTTTTTTTCATAGTCCTGTAATATTTTTCTTAAATATTTAGGCTTTTACCAATTTCGTAACTCTATTTTCTCCACTTTGACAAAATAGTTATTTGTGTAAAAGGTTAATACAAACCAATTTAAGCTTGTCCTTTGAATGTTTTGTTATTCAAAGTATACAATTTGTTTATGCTATTGTTTATACACTTGCTATATTTAATTTGGAAAAAAACATTATGTTTCAATTGTTTAAGAGGGACCTCACGATTGTGGTGTTGGTGCTAAAAAAAATTTTGGGTGTGACATTTTTTACGCACATTACAAAGCAACTATCGTTTTTCTCTATATTAATTAATTAATTATGAAAGTGTAAAATTTTACTTTAAATTCTCTCATCTCTTTATGAAGGTGTTTTAAAGTTCAAGACAACTAAATAGTATTTCAATTAAGTTTGGTTAGGTTTGGTTCGATTCAGTTCAGTCTGGTTTAGTTCAGTGTGGTTCAGTTTGGTTTAGTGCGGTTCGATTCGGTTAGATCTAGTTGGGTTCAGTTTGGTTTAGTGTGGTTTGGTTCGATCTGGTCTAGTTTGGTTCATTGCAGTTTGGTTCGATTGGGTTCGGTTCAGTTCGGTTTGATCCAGTTTGGTTCAATGCGGTTCGATTCAGTTCAGTGTGGTTCGGTTCGGTTCGATTGGGTTCAGTTAGGTTTGGTTCAGTGCGGTTCGGTCGGGTTCAGTTAGGTTTGGTTCTGTGCGGTTCGGTTTGGTTCGGTTTAGTGCGGTTCAATTCAGTTTGGTCTGGTTCGGTTCGGTTCGATTCAATGTGATTCAGTTCGGTTCGGTCTAGTCTGGTACGGTTCAGTTCAATTCGATTCGGTTCGATTCAGTTTAGTTCAATAAATAATATATAATGAATTTTTAGAATAGTTGTTAAATGTAAAATTAGAAAAAAAATGTAAATAAGAGAAGTTTTTAAAACAACTGTTGAAGACAAAAGAGATTTGTAAACTAACGGTTAAAAGTAAACTATTTATTTAATAATTAGATTTTAAAATAATAATTAAGGGTACAATTGGAATAATGAATTATGGACACAAAAGAGGATATCCTCTTTATATATTGTTATAGATGAACAAAAATAATCTAACTAAACTTAACTATGATTATCTGTATTATATTAAAGTAACCAAAACAAATTCTAAACTATTTATAATAAAAAAAATATTAAAGTAAAAAAAATTAATATAAATTAAACTTCTATCGATTAACTGCTCACTTTTTTAACTATGTAGTTTATTCTATCATTTTTCTTCAATGACCTCTTATCCTAAACACTGCACACTCTATTTTTTAATTCAATCACCATCATTGAGACAATGATCGTGAACTTCTCATCCTCGTCACTACTATATAAGACCATGCGGCCTTGCTCTCGTCGTCCCACCTTACCACCTTCAATGCAATTGTAACACCTCACACCCCACCCAACTAGTATGTATTTTTTTTGAACCTTAACTCTAACTAACATTTTATCCTTCTTTTATATGTCTTTCACATTCTTCTCATTTTTTCACTACTCCCACTTCACCTTTTTTTTTCATCGTCTTATAATATTTTTCTTAAATATATAGGCTTTTACCAATTTTGTAACTCTATTTTCTCCACTTTGACAAAATAGTTATTTGCGTAAAAGGTTAATACAAACCAATTTAAGCTTGTCCTTTGAATATGTTTTTATTGAAAGTATACAATTTGTTTATGTTATTGTTTATACATTTGCTATATCTAATTTGGGGAAAAATATTAAGTTTCAATTGTTTAAGAGGGACCTCACGATTGTGGTGTTGGTGCTGAGAAAGCTTTTAGGTGTGACATTTTTTACGCACATTACAAAGCGACTCTCGTTTTGCTCTATATTAATTAATTATGAAAGTGTAAAATTTTACTTTAAATTTTCTCATCTTTTTACGAAGGTATTTTAAAATTCAGCACAACTAAATAGTATTTCTGTTTAGTTTGGTTCGGTTCGATTTGATTCAGTTCGGTTTGGTTTGGTCCAATCCGGTTTGGTTCAGTGTGGTTCGGTTCAATTCAGTGCGGTTCGGTTTGGTCCGGTTTGGTTCGGTTCGATCCAGTTCAGTGCAATTTATTTGGTTCAGTGCGGTTTGGTTCAGTTCAATGCGATTCGGTTTGGTCCGGTCCGGTTCGATTTAGTGCGGTTCAATTCAGTGCGATTCGGTTTGGTCCGGTCCGATTCGGTTTGATTTAGTGCGGTTCAGTTCAATAAAGAATATACAATGAATTTTTAAAATAGTTATTAAATGTAAAATTAGAAAAATAATATATATATATATATATATATATATATATATATATATATATATATATATATATATATATATATATATATGAGAAGTTTTTAAAACAATTGGTTAAAAGAAAAGAAGTTTTTAGACTAACGGTTATAAGTAAATTATTTATAAAATAATTAGTTTTGAAAGTAATAATTAAGGGTAATTTTGGAATGACGAAATATGGACACAAAAGAGAATATCCTCTTTATATATTGTATTCTATTAGTAGATAATACAAACATTTAACTCTTCTAAGTATGTGTGATATTATATTAGTAGGAGATGATGTTGTAATGTTTTTAAGTTAATATATAAAATAAAATTATATTTATTAAAAATAAATTTAAATATATCAGAAAAGATGAGAGAATAATGATTGATAAATAAAAAAAATAAAATAAAGATAGATGGTTTTATAAAAAAATTATAAAAATAACGGTTAATTTTAAAAAATTTAATAAATAATTATATTTTAAAAGATAAATTGAAGTTTTGAAATATGGAAAGAATAAAATCTCGTTATATATAATAATTATTATATAAAGAGTAAAATTTGAATTTTGAAATTTGGAAAAAAATGATTAACCGTTAATTATAATATGAATGTAATCATAACATTCAACTTTTGAAAAAAAAACTTTCCTATATTCAAATATTTGAAAAATATAAATTGTCACATTGTAAACGATTTAATTAAATACATGAGCAGTTACTTTGAAAATGATAAATACTCTTATCAAATTCAATCATAACTATTACTCTATTTTAATTAACAACAGTTATTCATTTTTTAAATAAATATAATTAAAATGTACTCGCAATATATGAGTTGCAGTCAACCATACAGTGTCAGATATTGTAAATATTTTGACTAATTAAACAGATTTTTAATTAACTACAAATATAATAATTTAATCAAATGTTCTTCCTTTTTAACCGGTTTTTCTTTCCGAGAGGATTAGAATTTGTATTTGTCTGATAAGTAACGTTGTTTAATGTATTAATTTTTGGTCTGAGCAATGGGAGCATGTTCAGTGATGGGAGTGATTGATGGGAAGTTTGAAAGTGGGTACATAGTAACAGTGAGAATGGGTTCGGAGACACTGAAGGGTATACTTTACGAAGTGGCATTGGGTGTGCATGAGAGTAAGAAATCAGAGAGAAAAAAGAGAGTTGCTGTTCATCCAAAACATAGCAGAAGTGGGTACAATTTCTTCTTTGCTCAACAGCATGCAACACTGAAGCCACTTCACCCAGGAAAAGAGGGAGAGATTCCTAGGATCATCGCTGAACTCTGGTCAAACTTAGAAGTATCCCAAAAGATGGTATGAAATCTGTTCAACATTATCTTTTATTTTTTTAATATATATATAAAATTTTAACGTAAAATTAAAGTTTTTTTCAAACTTGTTTACGTTTAAATTTTATTATAGTTTTGTCCTCGTCCTTTAAAAATAAATAAATATAATTTTTATAATTTGATAGTGTTAATTTTTTTTATACGTTAAATAATCTTTTAAATCGAAAATTTGAACTCTTTATACATTTAGCATGTTTAAGTTTAAATGTCACTTTAAAATATTAGTTAATACGTAAAAGAAAGATTAAAATGATTATATAAAATTATCTGTTAAGTTTAGAAATACTATAAATGTTAGCTATCAATGTTTTAACAACTACCAAAGAAATACTTTTTATCTTGGTATCTAATTAATTAATCACCAGTTTAATAATTAATTATAATTTTTTATTTATAATAATAATAATTAATAAATAATAATTTTTTATTTTATAAATTAACATTTAATTATAACAACTAATAATTTTTTATTACTAAAATTTATTATTGTTTAAGATTTTTTTTAATGAAACAAAAAATATGAAAATATTACATAAAAACCAATTTTAATTTAGAAATTAAAAATATAAAATTTTGACACCCATTTTTGGCTTATTTTCAGAGTGCTATTTGACACCCATTTTTGATAACCTAAATTATTTTACATCTCATTTTATTTATTTATTTATTTATTTATGTACTTTTAATAAGAGCCTAACTTAATTTTGGTTTAAAAATAATCTTCCTTCTTCTCCATAGGAGCACAATTTATTCTCGAGATTTTCTCCTGTACAATTTCCAACGTCTGTTTTCTTGGGTTTTCTCGGCAACTTCACCGCGTGTCTCTCTTTAACAGCATTCTTCACCCCAAACCACCATCTCAACCTTTTGAATTCTTCGAAGATAATAATGTTGAGAGAGAATAATCTCGTGTATCAAAATTACAGGTTCTTATTAGAAAAATATAACAGTAAAAATAATTTTAAATAATATACTATAAATTGAACCACTGAGAACGAGTTTATTTTTATTTTTTAAATGGCACATATACATAAAATAATGTATCTTGTTAAACGAAGAAGATTAATTTTTTTACATTGACTTATATGAATCTTTAACAATGAGTAAAAACATCCTCAAAGTTGGTATTAACGCAATAGTTTGTCTGTCCTAAAGATTTATCAAGAGATGGCGAAGAAGGATAAAGAAAGGTACAAAGTAGAAATGGAGGATTATTTGGAGAAACTGAAAATGGGTCCAGTCATCACTGATGCTGTGCCACTTCGACAATGGCCTCCCAAACTGGATGAAGTTGAAGCAAACAAAGGCAATTCAAGTAGAGAAAACGTTAATAGAGTTTTTGATATGAATGCAATGCCTCAAATGATGGAGATTGAAACAAACTATATGGGTTCAAAAGAAAACTCACTTGAGGAGGGTTTATGAGCTTCTGCAAAAGGGAGAGCAGAATATAGCAATTTGAAGTTGAGATTTGAGGCAATATTTTGCCAGTTTAAAATGTTCCAAATTCAGATTTTCATGATGGTAGGTGGTGCATGACCATAAAATAAAATGCTGTTTTTTTGTTTGTTTTTGTTTTTGTAGTTCTTATTGTTTAATTTGATCAACGCTCCTTACTTGGAAAATTTTTTGGAAAAATTATTCGTGACAACAAAGAAAATACAGAGGAACATATCTAATCTAGTACTCTTAAAGCAGGAATAAGAAATAAATCGTTAAATACGTTTTTCTCTTTTAATTTTCAACAAATTTTAGAACTATTCTATTTTAAAATTTTGTATTAATTTAGTATTTTATAATTTGAAATACGTAAATTTAGTTATTTTAGTTATATTTGAAATTTTGTATTAATTTAGTATTTTATAATTTAAAATACGTAAATTTAGTTATTTTAATTATATTTGGTTAAGTTTATTTAATATTTTGTAGAAAGGTTATATTTAAGTTATTTATACTGACACATTTTTATTTTAATGTTAAGTTAAATAATTATTTATCAAATAAACCTAACAAAATTTGATTAAAAACATAAATTTTTGAGATCAAGTATTAGATTGGTGCAAAGTTTAAAAATTGACTAATTCAAAAATTTAGACAAAAATATATTTAATCTAAAAATAAAAATCTTAAAAATATCGATATTAAATATTATATTTTAATTATGAGATAAATAAAATAAATATCAAATCCATATTTTACTTAAAAAACAATAAAAATAAAAGTTAAATACATAATTAAAAAAACATTTAAGGTCATTTATATTATTATGCAAGAAAGATTAATTTTTTATGTACATTTTTTTAAAATTTATCTTTAATAAATAATTATTTATCAACTTTACCCTAAGTGAGTTTTTATATATCTTTTTAAAATTTAACCATTTTAAACTAAAATATTGTCAATAAAATAAATAAAACTATCTATAATAAAATTATAAAAAATATTTAATTTACTTTAATAATTAAAATTATATTATTTTGTTTATCACTAAAAAGAAAGTGAACAACCCATTTATTTTTACTGGTATCAAATAATAATTTAGGAATTTTATATAAAACTTAATTAATTAAGTTTGTTCTTGAAAATGCTATGGTGATTTTAGATTAGAGATTTGAGATGGAGGAGTACGTGGAGGACATTTTGACCTATCAATTGGGTCCTCTCTGCCCTACTCGCGCCAAACCAAATCTTTATCTCTTCTTCTTCTTTCATAGCAATCAATCCATTTGTAGCAAGTGAAGTTGCAGTTGCAGGTGTGTGCCTCATGGAGTCTGTTATTCCTCGATGCCTTCCTCCATTTCCAATCTCATCTTCAACACAATACCGAAGTCAGTTTTTTCTTCTCTATATGCGTTGATTCGAATTTGAGATTGCAAAATCTAGTTAGTTAGTTTTTTTTTGAATGAATTTTTCTTTCATTCTTTGAATTCTCAATTGAAAGTTGTGTTGTTTTCAGGAAAAGCTCATGTGGTTAAATCAAACCTGAGCCATCAAAATGACAGCTCTGCTTCCGCTCACACAGACCACGCCTCAAAGGTGATGCAAACAGACTTGTTTTATCATTCGAGGATAATTGATGAATCGTAATAAGAATAACGCTTGATAACTAATTACTCGTATATTCCGTGCATCTGCATTGCATTGTGGGTCAAAACTTTGAATAATGACTTTCTGTTTATGGAGCACGAGAGATTAAGCCATCAGTGAAGCATAGCCATGATTATTTGATTAGTGAGCCTGGAGAAGTTATACTATGTCTGCCACCACCATGGTCGTAACCATTCTCCGCACAATACTTAATTGAATTTGATTAATTCTTAATTGTGGTTAAGAAATTTGCTTCACATGGAGATTGATTGTGATCATGGACGCATGGTAATTGCAAAATTTTAGGGAGCATGTGCCATAAGTTGCAACATTATTTCAATAGAAATGAATGTATGACATAAACCTCAAAGTTGTGCAAAGACTTTGCTGTAATTGTAGTTTGGTAGTTTAGTAGTTTACTTTCCCCCGAAGCATTTCATGAGTCATACTAATCGAAAGTTCTCCCTCTCATGCAGGAACTTCAAGTACCAGTTTCCAGACGTCATTGTCTTACGGGTTTGTGTTCAACTCTAGTGTTGATCAGTGATTATGCCGCACCTATTTTTGTTCCTAAGGCAAATGCTGTGGATGGAATGATGGAAAAACCCGTGTGCAGAAATTGTTTGGGAAGTGGTGCTGTGCTTTGTAAGTTGTGATAAAATATTGCTTTTTCAGTGCTTCATTCCTCTTAATTGCATTATATGGATTTACAAATAGGATATAATCCATAGTAGCATGTCTACTTGTTATAAGCTCATTTAGTAGTTCCCACATTACTCTGCTGATAGGAGAAATAAAATTTTCTGCAATTATAAATCTTGGCGGAGTTGAACCTTGTTTCTGTAAGATGCTGAGGATGAGTAGCATGATCATAAGCAAATAGAAACACTGAGACAATTTGATCTTTGTAGGACATTGCTAGTGTATCCTTCTACTTCCCATTTCAAAAGTTTGGTAATTAGACATTATGAGTTAAATAGTCGCTAATTAAAACAAGTTGGTAAATATAATGTGATTGATTGTTGTTGAAGATTGCTTCCATGTTATTCATGATGTATATGTTGCAATTTTATCAGTTTGAGACCAGTGGATGTTTCTTAATACATACGATGTTTACCTTTTCATTTAGGTGACATGTGTGGTGGTACAGGAAAATGGAAAGCTCTAAACAGGAAGCGAGCTAAAGATGTTTACGAATTTACTGAGTGTCCAAATTGTTATGGTATGAACTCCATTTTTTACTTGACCCCATTTATATTAGCTTCTAGAGGTGATAACAATGGCATGGTTTAATTCAAATCATTTTTGAAGTTGGTGTTAAGAATTGCTTTTTGTTGACATGCTTTGCTGTTAGGAACCCTATCAGTAGCTAGTTAGCCATTTTTTAGTTTTATTAGAGAGGTAGTTTGCTGGGGATGGGATAATTAAAGAAATAAGGGGTGTTGCCTATAAATTGTTGTCAGCGAAAACCAAATAATGAACCATGAACGGACCAGGAACCATGATCAACAGCCAAAAGCATGATATGCTATCACGTTGTTCTCAAGGACTTGTTTGTGGCAAGTCTCTAAGGTTTAAACATACCCCTCCCAGACTTGCAGGAAGAAAATACATGAAGAAAATCTTGGTTTGTAACTTGCTCATGTACAAGTTATATTCAAAAGCTTGTAATTTGAAATTTATAGAAGTCATTTGTTCCTCATGCATATAATCTCACACTTTTACTAACTTGTTTTGTAAGTTCGATATCAAATCATTCCAGAATTATTAGATCCCTCTCTCACAAATCTCACATTACTCGGTTTTACACAATTTCACGTCTTTATTTTATTTTGTGTCGGTGTTTGCTTGGATGTTTACAAACATCATTTGTTTTTCACGCATGTAATGTAATATCTCACCTTTAATAATGCTGTGAGTTCGGAAAATGATAAGATTCCCCTCTCAATCCCTTTTCTTATTTATTTTGTATGTATAAGTGACTCCGGCTTTGGTTGGTTTTAGATATTTTCAGTAGATCATCTTTTGATTTGAGCCAGTAAAATGTGTAGAGATGTTAGAATGCTCATCAAGTAGACAAATGATAATTGTAGGCTTGGAAGTTTAAAAAAATCATTGCTTTTTCAGGCATGTCATCTCATCTGATACTCTTTAGTAACTTAAACTTGATGTCCAAGCCTTTCCAGAATGATAGATAAGATCTCCCTCTCTTAATACCTTTCTCAGTTTATGTTGTACATGTAATTGAATACCACTTTGCTCTGCTTGGTTATAAATCATCTTTTTGATTTGAGCTAGCAAAATGTCTGGACATGTTAAGTTGCTCATCTGATATTCAAAATCATTTGTAAGCTTGAAATTGCAAGTGTACAAAAATCATTCGTGAGGTTAGCCTCTCAAATATCTTGAGCTTTAGTGCAATTCCTCTTTTGGTTAAGTTACCAGAATTGTACGAGAGAATAATACACATTTTTTATTTTGGTCTTTTTTCTTTTACTTCTCTATCTTGAATCCAGATCTAGTTCTATCATTTTTTACTGCACTTAAAAAGCACATGTTTTGTTTTTCCTTTTACCATATCACAATTTTGTTTTCTTATTCAAGTAATGAAAATTTTATCCATGTTCTTCTGCACACTTTATACTTGTTTTTATTTTATATATGGAAGTTGTTGAGTGGAGGGAAAGGACAAGGAAGGGGAGGGAGGGAAGAGAAGGAGAGGAAGTTACCTCTATTTGGATACACTCACAATAAGGGAACTATTATCCTGTTCTTTGAGTTAAAGAAGAGGGAATGACCTTACCCTCCGAGAAAATCTTTCAAGCTAGGGTTGGTCGGGTCATTTTTCTCATCTCTTCCCTGCCCTTTCTTTACCTTATCCAACCATAACACTGTTATTCTAGTATTGCCATCGGCAGAGTTCTATTGTATGATTGATCATTAACATAGGATATAAAAACTACAGGTCGAGGAAAGCTTGTCTGCCCTGTTTGTTTAGGAACCGGTTTGCCAAACAATAAAGGTCTCCTGAGGAGGCCCGATGCACGGAAACTGCTTGATAAGATGTATAATGGACGGCTAATTCCAAACTCTTAGAAGGTAAACTTTCTGCGTCATGCTTCTAAGTAAAGTCACTGATGTCTTCAATGCTAATCTTCTGTTGCCGTTGTTCACTCTACTACATCACTTTCAGACGTAAATTTGTGCAAAACTGAGGCCTGCTAGTACTGTTTTTTGGCGCAATGATTGTGATGTTATTCACCAGTTAACAAAGCCAGTGACTGCATTGGTAATCAACTTCTAGCACAGAACATGTTACTGAGGGGTTTTTGTTTCTATTTTTGGTCTGGATGCATTACAGAACTCTAACCCTCGGCTTGGTTATCAACCTTATGATTTTCATGGTTCTGTATGAAAAATGTCCATGTCCGTCGTCATGTTCGTGCAGACTGTATTGAGTTGCAAGACCCATATATTATGTAAACATCGAGCAAATACTTCCAGCAAGAGTAGCTATTTAGGTTCCTATTCAGCTCCCAAGTAAATCTGTAAATGTTTATGCAAATAGTGTATACTTAAGGTAATAAATCCTTGAAGACCTTAATATCATGACTCATTAATAGTATGTAGATTATAACTTTTTTAAATTTATCATAGTACTTTAAAAAATTAATGAGTACGTCACGAATACTCAGAATGCTGATAAGAAAAAAATAAAAAAACAAACGAATTGTCAGAATAACCGAGGTCAAAATTGCACTTATATAAAATATACTGCTTTTGGCTCTCACTGAACCTAAAGAATATAATTGTTGGTGAATATTTTTTGTTAACAATACCACTGCATAGTTCAGTATTAATGAATTAAGATTACTAATAGATAGGTTTTTTTTTTTTTACTAGAATGATGATATAATATTGCATGTTATATTTATTTTAATAATATTCTATGTTTAATTTTTATGAAAATAACTTATTTGTTTTTAGTACTGGCTTTTAAAAAAGCTGTTATTTGTTAATTATATTTAAAGTATAATAATATTTTTAGCTATATCTTTACTCCTCACCTATTTTTAATAAGTTTACATCTTTATCAAGACAGTAGAAATGAAATGACAGTGTATTAGTGGCAGAGAGTTTGAATGATTTTATAAAACACCTATGCTTAAATTTGATCTTTTCTGAAAACATCAAAATTAGAAGCATTTAATATAGAGTGCAACGGGAAAAAGTACAGTATGGAATTTATAATTAAGAGGTATTATTTTCTTAATTATTATCTAAATCCGAAAAAAAAAACCTTTATTTCCTTGTGAACTAATGAAGTTTGCCAAAGAATAAATTAAGAATAATAATAATATACATACATATTTATTCTATATATGCATATATTAAATATATTTTTTATTTTTCTTTTCATATAAATTTATAACCTTTATCTCTTAAGGTATATTTCAAATATGATTAATGTTTTGAGTGTTTATAAATCATTTTCAAAAACTAAAAAAAGTTGTCACTACTTTGCATGAAGAAAGATTAAAAGTGAGAGAGAGAAAATAAACAATTTTTTTTTATTTAGTTAGAGATAAATAAATAAAAATATTTTTTTAGAAAAAGTTAAATTTATATTTTTATTAACTTTAGTTTTAATTTAAATTGATTTTTTTTGGGTGTTTTCTTCCCAATCACACATCATGTATGGTGGGGTTTTTGACGAGTACGTAGAGAGTGAATAAGTGGGAATTTTTCGTATAGAACGCTTATTTGTCTTCTCCAGAGAATGATTGGTAGAGAATGAATAAATACCAAACAACAATGAATAAAAACCAAACAAACAAATGAGTATAACAGAGTGTGTGAGAGAGATAAGATTTAAGGAATAATAAATAACATACATAATAAATCAACGTGAGTTCTTCCCTTTCGTAGTCAAACATCATTAGTTTCCAGATTCTGAATCCTTGTTTCTGCCCAAAACTGAATCCCAATTCAATACCATGAGTTCCTCAACCACAGTGAGGAAGCTAGAGGTTGTGTCCCCTGTTCCTGCGGACATAGACATTGCTAACTCCGTCGAACCTGTTCACATATCCGAGATTGCCAAAGACCTCAACCTCAGTCCCAATCACTATGATCTTTACGGAAAATATAAGGCCAAGGTAATTCGCCATTCAGATTTGAGTTACAGGAATCCGATTCATTTAGTTTCTTTATGATGGTATCTGTGCGATCATGTTTCCCTGTTAGATTTCAGTTTCGTGCAACTATAAAAGGTTTTCAGTGTACGCCTTAGTTTTTTGTATCGGAAACTTGTGGATAATTTTGGTTGAATGCATTGATGTGATGATATTAGTCTTATAGTTTAGCTGAAGAGTGATTTGGATGTGCAGGTTTTGTTGTCAGTTCTTGATGAGCTTCAAGGATCGCAAGATGGGTATTATGTTGTGGTGGGAGGCATTACTCCAACTCCTCTCGGGGAAGGAAAATCTACTACCACAGTGGGTCTCTGTCAAGCTTTAGGTGCTTTTCTTGATAAAAAGGTAAACTTTTTTCTTTTTCTACATTTACAGCAGTGTGGCATGTTACCTATTGATTTGATACCGATCTGAATCTGGATGTTTTATAGTCTCTTAAACTCTATCATTAGGATCTTTTGATGTTACTGCTTTTGGATCAGATTGATGTTTTTTGTGTTTTACTTTGAGCATCTGGTCTGAAACCTTGTTTATTTAAAACTTTATTGTTCATTCACCATTTAGAACTTCACTGGTTGTGAGGGTCCAAGATACCAATATTGGAAAAAGCTATAATTTTTAATTGCATGTCAAAGTTATGCTGGATATGTAATCACAGCTTATCTCTTTTTGTTAGGTAGTTACCTGCGTTCGTCAACCATCACAAGGACCTACTTTTGGCATTAAAGGAGGTGCAGCTGGTGGTGGCTATAGCCAAGTTATTCCCATGGATGAATTCAATCTCCATCTAACAGGAGATATTCATGCAATAACTGCAGCAAACAATCTTCTAGCTGCTGCAATTGATACACGGATTTTCCATGAATCAACGCAGTCGGATAAGGCTCTTTTTAACCGATTGTGCCCTCCAAATAAAGAAGGAAAAAGGAGCTTCAGTGATGTCATGTTCAGGCGTCTTAAGAAGCTTGGGATTTCAAAGACCAACCCAGATGATCTTACACCAGAAGAAGTAAATAAATTTGCAAGGCTTGATATTGACCCGAATTCTATTACGTGGAGGAGAGTAATGGACATCAATGACCGATTCCTGAGAAAAATTACTATTGGACAGGGACCTGATGAGAAAGGAATGGTAAGAGAAACAGCATTTGATATTTCAGTTGCTAGTGAGATAATGGCTGTTTTGGCACTGACAACATCCTTAGCTGATATGAGAGAGCGACTTGGGAAAATGGTTATTGGAAATAGCAAGAGTGGTGACCCTGTCAGTGCTGATGATCTAGGTGTTGGAGGTGCCTTGACAGTTTTAATGAAGGATGCCATCCACCCTACCCTTATGCAGACCCTGGAAGGAACTCCTGTTCTTGTTCATGCAGGTCCGTTTGCAAATATTGCTCATGGGAATTCTTCCATTGTGGCTGATAAGATTGCACTGAAGTTGGTTGGACCAGGTGGATTTGTAGTTACTGAAGCTGGTTTTGGTGCTGATATTGGAGCAGAAAAGTTTATGAACATTAAGTGTCGTTATAGTGGTTTGACACCTCAATGTGCAATTATTGTGGCAACAATAAGGGCACTAAAAATGCATGGTGGAGGGCCAGCTGTTGTTGCTGGAAGACCTCTTGATCATGCATATTTGACTGAAAATGTTGCCCTGGTTGAGGCTGGTTGTGTGAATATGGCACGACATATATCAAATACAAAATCTTACGGTGTAAATGTTGTTGTTGCTATCAACAAGTTTTCAACTGACACTGAAGCCGAACTAAATGCGGTTCGGAGTGCTGCTTTAGCTGCTGGAGCTTATGATGCTGTAATTTGTTCCCATCACGCACATGGTGGCAAAGGAGCTGTAAGTGCATTAACTTCCTGTCTTACATTTTGAGCAACAAAGAAGCCATAGGCCACACGGCCTTTTACCTTCACACAAAAGTATAGGATGGTCAGCTATAAAAATCAGTAAAACCAAAGGAGAAAAATAGATGAAAGTAACACAATAGATCACTTTTGATTAAGTTGTTTGTGGCTAGCATATTTGAATGAAAAATTTAGCTTTGAGCTGTCTTTAATTTTTCACCTGCTAGACGAACTGTTTATTGAGCATTGTTACCCTCATGAATTTTATTTTTGTGTTGGATCAAATATCCAAGTAGTGCTTGTGGCAGCACATATCTATATCCACCCCATGCCTAGAAAAAGGAACCATTTCATGGATACAAGTAGCAGCACAATTTAGTTTCTATACATGCCTGTCACAGTATATAATACAAATCATGGTATCATTCAGTTAGTAAATAATGTTCACTGTTTGCTAAGGTATGACTTGTCATGATTCAGGTTGACCTGGGCATTGCTGTTCAAAAAGCTTGTGAGAATGTGACACAGCCATTGAAGTTCCTGTATCCTCTGGATCTGAGTATAAAAGAGAAAATAGAGGCAATAGCAAAGTCATATGGAGCCAGTGGCGTTGAGTACTCTGAGCAGGTGATTTCATCTCTTACATATTAGATATAGCAACTCACTTGAAGTAGGCATGAGAAAATAAAACACTAAATAGAAACCGTGGACATAATTCTATCCCGGTGCAAGTTTCTTTGGGGGGGAAAAGAAACAACCTTAAAGACGGGCAAAAAATCTCACAAATCAAAGCACTACACAAACTACAACTTCACAATGTTTTAGTCTTCTTGTTCTTACCTAATCCTTGTTAAATGTACCTATAATTGTTTATTTGTTAACGAAAAAGACTTCTCCTTTTACCTTCTAATTTTTTGCATTCTTGTTATCAAACTAGGCTGAGAAGCAGATTGAGATGTACAGCAAGCAAGGGTTTTCTGGTCTTCCAATCTGCATGGCTAAGACTCAGTATTCTTTCTCAGACAATGCTGCGGCAAAGGGAGCTCCAAGTGGGTTTGTCTTACCCATAAGGGATGTAAGAGCTAGTATAGGTGCTGGGTTTATTTATCCTTTAGTTGGAACAATGAGTACAATGCCAGGGCTTCCAACGAGGCCATGCTTCTATGACATTGATATTGATACAACAACTGGAAAAGTCACTGGTCTCTCATAAACCTCAAGTCACTCACCCTATGGCCTACCAGAACCTTTCTGCATCTCATTTACAAGTCCCTTTGTGATGTTCATGAATGTCATGTCACATTAACATTCCTCCTTGATGTTTTGTTCGTGTTTGTTTGCATAATTTAAGGAGAGATTTTGATTATATCTGTGTTCTTATATCTACTTCTGATATGCAATTGATACTTGTCATGCACACTGAAATCACGTACAAATGGAGAAGTTTAAGTTTCATCATTTGGAGAATGTGGTCACTGGTATTTTTGGTATAAATGGAGGAGATAAAACTATACAAGTGTGGCACTGATGGGTGAAAAGATTGAAAAATTTCCGTTAAGATGGTTTGGATAAGGTCACTAGAACTATTTGAGTGATTAGATTGTATGATTATGTCGAATGGGGTTAGATGAAACCAAAAAAGATATTAAGAGGAAATTGTTTAGAGAAATGTTACTGTAAAACTCCTGAGATATCAGTTTTTAATTAAGTTCAATGAATGGTAGTTTGTTTTTCACTTACTTTCCATCTATTTTTCTTATTCTACTACTAGTTTTTCATCTATTTTTTTTTTCTTCCACTTCCTCAGCTATTTTTTTTCACGTTACCAATGGAGAGCATTAATGAAATAAGGTTTTATTGATGTTGTTTGCTCACAGTTCACTATAATTTTTATATAAATCCACATTTCGTCAAAGAAATGTTTTTATTTTCTAGATTTTACACGTTCGCGTGATCAATTTTTTGGTATTTTTGTACAGGTAATTTTGGTTCTCAACTTTTAAAGAAATATGTGAATTCAAATCCATTTATCTTAAGAACTAGTTATCTTTTCTAAAGTTAAGAGGATGAAATGTACACACTTTCTAAAATCTTATAATAGATTCATATTTATCCGAAAATATAAAAATTGAGTTGGCTTTCAGAACATTAATCGAGTAAATAGTTTGATCAAAATCGAGTAGGCTTTCAGAACACTGCATAAATTTGGTTTCAAGAGACAAGATTTATAAATGTCTTGAACCCGATTCTCTTTATTTAAAGAAAATTAGAGAAAGAGGTAGAGTGAGGATCACTTATTCAACTACTTGACAGACAAAACTCACAAGCCAAAACAGTTGTTAAAAATTCATACAACTTCATTAATTGAACTCATCCTTTAACGTAAGTGGCTCCTCGGACAGTCACATGCAAGAGCAATCTAATCTTCCTTACTGTGGGTAAAGTGGCATCTGAAAAAGCAAATAATGTAAAAGTAACCCAAAGGCACCACTGAAAACCACAAGTTTCAGATGAGATAAAAGAAACTCAACAAATAGATAGATATCTACGAAACTTCTTTGGCAGCAGCAATAACAGCTTCCTTGGTGAGACCAAACTCCTTGTATATTTTTCCTGCTGGAGCACTTGCTCCAAATCGATCAATGCCTATGGCCTTGCCTTTGCTTCCAACAATCTTTCCCCATCCAAATGTTGATCCTGCTTCAATGCTAACTCTAGCTGTTACAGAAGCAGGAAGAACACTCTCCTTGTATTCCTCTGATTGCTCATCAAAAAGTTCCCAGCTAACAAAAGAAACAACTCTCACAGCTTTTCCTTCCTTCCTTAGATCCTCAGCAGCAGCAGCAGCAATTTCCAACTCAGAACCAGTTCCAATCAAGATCACATCAGGTTTGTTACCTGATGAGTTGTCTGAAATGGTGTAGCCACCCTTTTCAACTCCCTCGATGGAAGTTCCCGGAAGTTGAGCCAACTTTTGCCTTGAAAGTGCAAGAATCGAGGGTCTCTTCCTGTTAACCACAGCAACTTTGTATGATCCTGCAGTTTCATTACCATCAGCTGGTCGAAGCATCAAAATATTTGGCATTGCTCTGAAACTTGCCAAGTGCTCTATTGGCTGATGAGTTGGTCCATCCTCTCCCAGTCCAATGGAATCATGAGTCATCACGTAAATCACTCCAGCTTCACTCAGTGCAGAAATCCTTATGGCTGCTCTCATGTAGTCTGTGAACACAAAGAAAGTTGCACAGTATGGAATGAATCCAGGGCTGTGAAGAGCAATGCCATTGCAGATTGCTCCCATTCCGTGTTCTCTAACACCGAATCTGACATTTCGCTCTTCAGGAGTACCCTTTTGGAAATCTCCATACGATTTCAACAGGGTCATGTTGGAAGAGGCCAGATCCGCACTTCCACCAATCAGACCAGGAAGAACCTTAACAAGAGCATTTAGATTCTGCTGAGACAGATTTCTTGTAGCATCAGCAGGGCTTTCTGGAGTGTATGTCTGCAAGTTGAAATCAAATCAGAAGGGTTGTTGTCAGTAATCACAAACATTTGATAGAAGTCAAGTTTTATTTGAAGGCTATGCACTCATGAAGCCACGATTGTAACTTGGTCCATTTGGCCTCCGTCACGGAACAATTAATATCATTTACAACAATTTCTTTCTCATCAATTGTTCCACTAGGAATCTCTCTAGCATTGTGACTTGGTCCATTTAACCTATCATGACTTGACACACCTGACTTTCATTATAGGACAATTGTGCAACCCGCAATACTAATGATGTATACCACAGTAAAAATATTAGGAGAAACCTAGAAGTTTGTTTGTTTACTCACAGGAAGTGCTTTCTCCCAACCAGCTGGCAATTCACCGGTAAAGATAGCCTTCAGATCTGCAGCTTCAGCACTGTATTTCTTCTCATATTCAGCAAACTTGGCATTCCACTCAGCTTCAAGTTTGGAACCTTCAGCGGCATGGCGACTCCAATGCCTAAGAAAAAAAGAGTAGAGAAAGTTACATTCTAGATCTGAAATCTCATCATAGTAATTGGAAACAACACATCTCTAACGGTAACGTTCACACTTTTTAACGTCTTCTGGCACATGGAAAGGTTCGTATGGCCATCCAAGATTCTTCCTTGTAGCATCCACTTCTTTAGCACCTAATGCACTTCCGTGAACACTGTAAGAGTTAGCTTTGTTTGGAGAACCAAATCCAATGGTAGTGGTTACCTGTGAAACAGTAATCACAGATGAAAAGAAAACTGATAAAACACTCCAAAGAAAATTATATCAAATCAAAATGCTTATTTTTGCTTCAATCATGTCGTGTAAGTTGTTACTAACCTTAATCAAAGTTGGTTTGTCTTTGACAGCCTTTGCTTCCTTGATGGCTGCACGAATTTCATCATACCCAGTGTTTCCATTCTTCACCCAAATCACATGCCATCCAAGTGCTTCAAAACGTTGATCAACATTCTCAGTGAATGCAATCTCAGTGTCACCATCAATGGAAATGTGGTTGTCATCATAGAGTGCAATAAGCTTCCCCAGACCCCAGTGACCAGCAAGTGAACATGCTTCGTTCGAAATTCCCTCCATTTGACAACCATCACCCAATATAACATATCTGCAAGAGTCAATAAAGCGAAAACTAATCTCATTGGCAACACAACAGGCATTGCAAAGTGCATAAATCACTGAACAAGATGTAGTTTTCTCACGTGTAATGGTCAACAATCTCATTGTCAGGCTTGTTAAATCTTGCTGCCAAGTGTTTCTCAGCCAGTGCTAATCCAACAGCATTGGCAATTCCCTGACCCAGAGGACCTAAACAAAGTACGAGGATAAGCAACAGAACTCAGCAAAAAAGGCTCATTATGATAACATAAACTAAAGAAACATCTAACCAGTGGTCACTTCAACTCCAAGTGTCTCAAAGTTCTCAGGATGTCCGGGAGTCCTGCTTTCCCATTGTCGGAAATCCTTCAGGTCTTCTTCCTATATTATGTAACACAAAAACAATAAATTCAGCCATTGAAGATCACATAAATTCAAAAGCTTTAAAATTACGTTTCCATCAAAAGTCATTTATTCTCAGGAATATTAAGATACATACACCACCTCACAACTTATCAAACGTAATTATGTTTAGATACAGATAACATAAAAGTTCACAAACTTAGCATATATGATAAAATGTGATCATTCATCTGAATTAAATTGTAAGGGCAGAGTGCAGCAAGCAATACATTGTACAAATGCAGATTGCACGAGGATCAAAGATCTCAGTCACGGAATCAAATTAGTAAAAGGACTAAAACCACTAGTGAAGAAATGAGAAGCAATGAACCAACCTGAACACTCTCATAGCCTGCAAGATGAAGGAGAGCATATTGGAGCATGCAGCCATGTCCAGCAGACAAAATGAAGCGGTCACGGTTGAACCAAGTGGGGTTCTTAGGATTGTACCTCATGACTTCATCGTAGAGAATGTGGCCCATTGGAGCACACCCCATGGGGAGACCAGGGTGGCCAGAGTTGGCCTTTTCAACCGCATCAATGGCCAGAAACCGAATGGTGTTGATGGATTTCTCGACCAGAGAAACCTCGGTGGTCTGGTCCAGTGTCTCAACAGCAGCGGCTCGAACAACACTGGTGGAAGCACCCCTTCTACGTGAACCTGCAGAGAAGGTGGCTGCTTTGCATGGAGGATGAGACTTGAGGCCAGAGAATGATGGGAAAGAGAGTGAAACACGATCAGAAGAAGAGCCATGAAGGTACACGGCACGGGCCAAAAGGGCCTGAGACAGATGCAGAGAGGATGAGGATGCCATAGCTTATTAAGTTAAGCTTAAGAGGTTCAAAAATGGAACCAAGATCAAAGTCAAAATCAGCCACTTAGGTGAGTGGCTGTGAGTGTAGTAGTAGAAGAAGTGATGAAAAAGAAGAAGAAGAAGAAGAAAGTATTATGGTGTGTTGGTGAGATTGAGAGAGGAAAAGGGTAGTTGATGATCTATAGAGTCCTTGTTCTTGCGGTCCACATGTTATGGCCAATCTTAGCCTATGCTTCTGGCTATCTTCTTCCCACTTCTCTGCCTCTCATATTTCCTTCATAATTTGGAGGATAATAATTTATACTATCATATTATACTTTATTCCACCTCTCATAACTTTTTAACAGTATATTCTCATCTTATTCTTCCCCTAAATATTTTTATCCTTTCCTAATGTCTACGTACATGCATCTAAATTTATTTTCTAAATTTAAATATTATTTTTGGAAATTTCAAGTGAAGCAGGCTCTAACTCATAACTATTTTAAGAAGTGAGATTTATATTTACTTATATATTATAAAATTGATTTATTTTTAGCCAACATGAAACTTTTAACCATTTCACAAACATAAAAGTGTTTTGTATAATCTCATGTTAATTTATAGTATATAAAATGATATAAATCTTATTTTATTAATTAATTTTGTAAATTAAATTAAATTTAAAAATTTGTATAGTGTTATTTTTTAGTTTTAAAATTTATTTAATTTTCAAGACACATTAAATTCACACAAAAAATATAAAGATTTTATCATTTGGCCACTTAGTAATATTGTATAAAATAGGAAATTAATTAGTCTAACAGCTAAACTTAAAAGTTCTTACACACCCGAGTTTTGAGTTAATCAATTTAAGTGTTATTGATTCAAAATTTCGATTTTACACATTTAATCAATGATAGCTATGTTGAAGGAATTAGAAAATTTGGTGTTTTCTATCTAAAAGAAGAAACAAACCAAAAACAGTGTGTGTTTATCCTCTTTGTTTAGATATTTAGATAAGGGGTTAAGACTTTGTGAGATAGAGAACCACACATCTTCACCACGTATGAGTGGCAAATATACTTTTCAAAGATAACGGAAAAATAATAATTAATCACTTTATCGTGTGAAAGAAAAGATGCAACTGATTTATTTTAAGTCGGATGAAGACTTTTTATTATATTTATTATTATTTTTAGTCAGGTTTTTATTTTACTTTATTGAATTAAAATTTAATGTTTATATAACTTTAGTTTTATACTATTAATATATATGTAGTTATAAATTAATTGTACGTGGTGGATAGTATTTGAAACATTACATTTTTTGTTTTTAAATATAAATTTAACCATTGTAAGTTATAAACAAAATTGTAAGGGAGTCTTCATGAGTATCTTAAGAATAATTAAAAAAAAAATTATAAAAATGGATAATTATCTTTAGAATTTTTTATTTTATAAATAAGATCATATTATATATATATATATATATATATATTTTTATCATAAAATATATATATATATATATATATATATTTTTTTTTTGACAAGTTTTAATTGAAACTATTGAGCTGCAGGAAGAAATGGCCTGTAAAGACTTAATTAAGCCAATGGGCCCATTATGATGATGAAGCCCAA
>Ga0209589_1003822_pt1 | contig 26220 bp, 14 predicted proteins | sample CowpeawhiteBW_FD_187525 | JGI IMG/M metagenome (GOLD analysis project Ga0209589, IMG submission 187525) | Root nodule microbial communities of legume samples collected from California USA - Cow pea white BW (SPAdes) (version 2) | ecosystem: Host-associated > Plants > Roots > Nodule | place: USA...
GAACTAGTACAGTTAGTTGAATTTCTAATCTCGTGATACTTATACAATGTTCATTTATTTTGAACTTCTTTTTGTTATGTGGTCCAGGCTGGTAAAACACTAAGTGCAAGAAAGTGGCATGCTGCATTTACTCAAGAAGGGTATCTAGATATAGGCAAGACTCTAAGCCGAATCTACCGTGGGGTAATTGTTTTTTTATAGTTAAAATGCTGGTTCAATATGTTTGAGGATATGGAAATTAGTCTGTCTCCTACATTCCGTAATGGTGTAGTCAGTGCCATGGGGAACTCTGGCTGGCTGGAAAATATAAGGTTATCTGTTTGTATGGTTGAACTGACTCTTGGAATCTAACAGAACTTTTTGGTATGAGTATAATTTGGTTCTCTTTAAAGCATGAGATTCCATTATCATGGCTGAGATTGAAGTATACAGACAACTAATTATCAGAAATAAATTAAGCTGGCCAAGTTCTGCCAACTGCAGATTTCAAGATATTGTTGATTGGGATAAAATTGAAATTCCTTTTTCCATATATTCTCATATGCATTCTTCTTGTGAAACATCTTCCTCCTTTTTTTCCTGAGCTGAGCATTGATGGTTGCTTTATTAAAATTTTTGAATCAGGGAGTCCATCCATCTATTAGGGGAGAAGTTTGGGAATTTCTACTTGGTTGCTATGATCCCAAGAGTACATTTGAAGAAAGAGAACAGATAAGACACCACAGAAGGTTACAAATTTTCTTGTCTAATGGTTTGTTTTATAAGAATCCTCTTTTTCAACCTTATTACTGTCACAGCATCCTAAAACATTCAAATTTTTTATGATGTTTCACTTCTCTGCACCACATGCTTGAGATGAGCCTTAAAAGTTATGACAGTAATTGCTCCCTTGTCTTTTAATAACATCAGTACTTTTTGTGGTATAAAACTTCAGTTGCTGAATTCCAAATCTAATAGATCCTTACTTGTCTATCACTTTTACTTTTTATGTTATCAGAATGCAATATGCTACACTTAAAGAAGAATGCCGCCAATTGTTTCCTCTTATTGGAAGTGGTAGATTTGTCACAGCACCTGTTGTTACTGAAGATGGTATGCCAATTCAAGATCCATTGGTTCTGAAAGAAACAAATGCAGCCAAGGGATTGGCTGTACATCATCAAGATAATAATAATTCAAGTAGGATTGCTCCAAATAGTTTACAGAAGGTGACAGACAAGATAGTAGTCCAGTGGCTGTTAACTCTCCATCAAATAGGTTTGTAAATAATTTTTTTTCTTAATACACTGTCTGTTATCTTTCATATATTATATTTTATCTAATTTTTCTGCATGTAATCTTTAAGTTTTATGCAGAACCCTGCCCCACAATTATTTTCTTCACATGTCCATTATGCCTGAAATGATTTGTCGTACAGATTCAATTTGATTTGTGTGGCATATGGGTGGAATGTACAATCTATTATGTTGTGAAAGTTTTCTCATGCAATAATATAAGACCCAATTGCTAAAATATAATTGACACGGCAAATAACATTTCTCTTATACTTACATTTCAGGTCTTGATGTGGTTCGCACCGATAGGTCATTAGTTTTTTATGAGAAACAAGAAAACCTGTCAAAACTATGGGATGTACTTGCTGTTTATGCTTGGGTAGATAAAGACGTTGGCTATGGTCAAGGTGGGTCATACATATTTGGCATATTTTGGACATTCTGTTTACAACATTTCCTACATAAGAACTTCCAGAAGATAAAAAAAGTGAAATTGGTTTTCTACAAGTCAAAATTAACTTGTGCATAAATCAAATTCTAAAGTTTTATCATATAGCTTTTTTAATTTTAACTTGTAGATGAACTAATTTTAAATTATGGAGAAATCAAATTTGTTTTTTCTTATTTATCTCTTCTAAAAGCTCTTATAAATAGCCTTGTTCAAATAGACCCATAGACCAATAATAATATTTAGATATTCCTATCTGAGATCATACCTTAATACTCATGGTAACTTTCCGTGACAGTGTATTTTTAGTTTTTGAAATAGCTTAGCAGTTCCTCTGGGTATTTAGACAACTGTTTTTTAAGTGGTCGGTCAAATTAAAGCCTCTTCATTTTCACTATTGAAAAAACAAGCAGAGAAATCTGTACTCTGAGAGAAGAAAACACCAACTTGGTTTATGGAATGAATTTAATAAATAATTGAGACATACTGCTTCATATAATAGTTTATCTTCTGTTTTTCTTGCGATCAAGCAATAAATGTTTGCTAGCCACCATTTGCAACTAACCTAAGCTTTCAGTTTTAACATTTTACAATTCTGCGCAGGAATGTGTGACCTATGCTCCCCTATGATAATTCTTCTTAATGATGAAGCAGATGCATTTTGGTGCTTTGAGCGTCTGATGCGCAGGCTTGTAAACATCTTATCTCTAGACTCTATTTTATTATTAACTTTCTTCAACACTCCTTTATTCTATCACTTATTGACAAAATTGGAGGGGGGGTTCTATCTAGTATTTGGTTATTGGATTTTCTTGGTATTTTTTGGAAATTTTATATATATTGGATTTGTTCACTTTTAAATATTATCTCTTTCTTAAGTTGCACAATGCATAGAGGCCAGTTAAAATTGGGCGTAAGTTCTTCGAGGTTTGACACTAATGTTTTAATTATGCTGTTTCAGAAATCCATTCGTTATAATGTTGAAACCTTACTGGTTTACTATTTTCTTGTGCATACTTGGCTAGATTTGATATTTCTGTAACAATTTTTCAATGTCACTTTTACTCTTCCTTGCACACACAGTTGGAGCTATCCCAAATTTGTAACATGTACTTCTGTTAATAAAATTACAATTGAGCTTTCATGTTTTCAGACATACAACTTGAAAGAGAAGAATTGCAATGTATTTGTAATTTTGTACATGTTAGATATGTAAATGTATGTAAACCATTCTCGAGTTTTCACCTAACAGCTTAAGCTTTTAGGAGAGTTGGTTACATAGATGGTATTTGAGCTTCAACACATGGTATGCCCCCATGTATTACGCGTTTTTGAAGTCCTATGAGGTCTTGTGTAATGGGGTGCGTTAGGGATGTACTCATGTAATAAACCATTCTTGAGCATTCACCGAACAGCTTAAACTTTTTGGTGAGTTGGTCATCGACATAGCGGCTTGAAATTTTATTGAAGAAGTAGGTGCACAGATTCGATGCGATTAGTTAACGCTTTGTGGTTACACAGAAACTAGTTTTGTTAGTTGTATTTCGTAGGTTGAATCTCAGTTTCTTATTATTTGTGTTGTTGAATTTGTAAAGCGCGGCAATTTTAGATGCACCGAGAGCTCTGTTGGGGTGACAGCTCAACTAAATGAGTTGGCTTCAGTTACTCAAGTAATTGATCCAAAACTTCATAACCATTTAGGTATTTTCTTGCATATATGCTTTAATCATATTGTTTTTATGTGATCTTTGTTTTAAGAAATGAAGATTGCAAGAAAATGATTTATGATCAGTTCTTTGTTGAATACTGCTCTCAACTAATGTTAGAGAAACAGAATATACTAATAATTTCTTTTGATTTTGGAGAACAGAGCTTCTTGGTGGAGGTGACTATCTGTTTGCTTTTCGAATGCTAATGGTTTTGTTTCGTCGAGAATTCTCCTTTTGTGATTCGTTGTATCTTTGGGAGGTATGTTTGGCTTCTTTTGTGCTTTGTGGTATATTTTGTTGCATTTATTGAACCAAGGAACCTCTTAAGTTTGGTTTGTGTATATAACAGATGCACCTATGCATGATCTGTTATGTTACATTATTTTGTATTAGAAGTTTTTGGATCAAATGTTCCCTTTATGAGATTAGTTTAATGTTCCCTTTGTGTGTGTATGCATTGGGATGATGAGTAACTAATGACTTAAACTTTGAACAGATGATGTGGGCCTTGGAATATGATCCTGACTTGTTCTTGATGTATGAAATGCCTGAATCAGCTTCTGAAAAAGCTGTGGGCTCGAAAGGAAAATCAAAGTCAATACGTCAGTGTGGAAAGTATGAGAGAGAATTCTTGAAGAGTGGATCAAAGGATGCTTCTCAATCTCCTCTTCCTATATCTGTTTTCCTTGTTGCTAGTGTTTTGAAAGATAAAAGTACAAAACTACTCCAAGAAGCACGGGGTTTGGATGATGTTGTCAAGGTTAGTCTTGTCACATTTAACTTTGCATTCAATAAGATGGAGCTATCACATGGATAGAAACTATATATATTAAAATCATTGAAATGCACTTTTTCCTATGTTTTAATTTAATTGCAAATTTAATCATTTAGTTTTATAAAATTAAATAAGGTTTAATTAGTAATTTGATTCCTATATTTAAACCTTTGATTCGCTTTGGTCCTTATAATTGTTTTTGACACAGATGAGTTGCTATTTTTTTTGAAAAATTGTGATTCCTTTTTGTTAAATTGAAGTTAACACTTTCAGAAAGTGTTACGTGTCAAAATTTAAATCTGTTACGTATCAAACTCTAGGTCATCTTCTATGATGAACCCTTTTAATTTTAATACATGATACCTTCCAAATAAAAGATAACCCAAATTTTGATAAACCCAGGTTTTGACGCGTATTTTCAAACGGCTATGCCAATTTAACTGAAGATACCACCTTAAGTCTTTTTGTTTTCTTTTACAGAAATATGGACTCAATTCCATAAATATATATATATATATATATATATATATATAAAAGGACCAAAATGAATCAAAAACCTAAATATATGAACCATATACTAATTAAACCCTTAAATATTTTAGTCCATTTTTAATATTTTTTTCTCATTTCTAACAGAATTTTGATGTGTTGTTAAGTGATGACAATATTAATTATTTAATTACATAAACTATTAATATTAATTGGAAAATCACATTGACTAAACTATGAGGAGAAAAATGAATTTGGGCTTAAATGATTTCTTATTGAACACTGTGTCTTAATTAAAAATAATATATTTGCATGAATTTAATTAAATACTAAGATTAATGTAGTTTTTTGTACTATCATCCAATCATAAACAACCACATATATATTATATATATATATATATATATATATATATATATATATATATATATATATATATAGAGAGAGAGAGAGAGAGAGAGAGAGAGAGAGAAATTGTTAAAGTCGTATATAATGTGATTTTTTAGTTGGTTGACTGTGAACAAAATTTTAAACTCACAACAATACATGAAAATTAAACACTTATATTCTTTAAAATATAATATACATTAGTTGTCACAATAAAACATTTATACTTGGCATCTAATTCATCTTATTCATTTATGAAATTAATTTGTATGCATTGTAAAACATTTCACATAGATATGCAATTAGAATTTGCTCCATTGTCCCAATATTAATAAATATGATAATGTAGTAAAATGATTAAATTTCATTGCACATCTATGTGAACACAATTTACACTAATCTTTCATATAGATTTAATTATTCATTAATATAATATAGTGATAGGGCGAATTCCTATTGAAAGTCTATGTAAAAATGTTTTAATTATTCCTTTTTATAAGACTCAATCCATAATATCAATTTCATCAATTTATTTTAGACTAAAATACCTCTAATTAAAAGAGGGAAGTTGTATGGTTAAACAATTAGAAGAGAAGAAAAAAACATAGAAGATGCTTATTGTTATCAAAATGAAATTAACCACTCTTTTAACCTTGATGAATTATGTAATTAAAAATTATAAGCAAGAAGGGAGGGATTATTATTTTTCTTCTATCTACTAACTTGCTTTTTCTCCTTTGATGTAATTATTCTCAGATTTTGAATGACATAACTGGGAATCTAGATGCTAAAAAAGCTTGCAATGGGGCTATGAAACTTCACAAGAAATATTTGAGAAAGGTAATGTTTTACACTACTAAATGTCAATATCAATATCAATTGCCATGAACTCTCTCTACAGTTTGTTATTTTTGCTTAAAATGCATTAAATCATAATCTCCAAATTCTAAGCACTGATCTTTAACCGTAGTTTCATTATTTTTGGTATCTGTGTTTCTGCTCTTTTTGTTTTCAAATATAATCTTGTTTATTTATCTCCTACTAACTATTCAAGTAATGTTGTAATTGCTGCAGGCCAAGAAACCCTAGCACCAAATACATCTAAATATTCACTGATTCTTTGTAATGTGTTGTATAATACATTTGTCTCATTCCATCTTGTTCCAAGGGAGGTAATAATGGAGAACATTAGGACTATACAGAATTGGAAAAATGGGATTCAAATATCCAACCATCAAAATCCCTGAGCAACTGTTGTATGTGAAATCAATTTGATTTTTCTTTTTTCTTTTGTATCCAGAAGAACTGAGATTGTATATGAAAATAGAATTTTTCTGTAGAACTGTGTATTTTGTTGGACTTTGTTATTGCATATGGGGAAAACAAGGTACATGAAACAGCCATTCTTTCTACTATTTATGTGATCGTATTCTAGACAATTGAGTACAAATGTATTTATAGTGTAGCAGACAATGATAAACATGGACATAAACCATTCTCTTTAACAAGTTTGGTTGAATCTAAGGGAATTATTATCTTCTCTAAACTCCATTGTTAACAAAGGAAAAACTCAAAGCATGTAAAATACATATAAACTCATTGAGGAAAGATTTTAGTATCAATGGCACCAAACCAAAGATAAAATTGTATGTTTATGATATGGCTAATAATTTTATATTCTACAAATAATTTACACTTGAATTACCAGAGTGATAAAACTTTGTTGTAAGCTCTGTCCCACCAGCTTGTTTGAGACAAATAGCAATTCAGAAAATTTTGAGTTATAATTAGAAGGAAAAACAGCAGAAAAACAGAAATAATGTCTTGTAAGATCCAAGAAAACTGCATCTCAATTCTGTTTTTCAGACTCTATTCTTCAATTGCAACAATTTTAGTTATTCCATAAACTATTATATAATACTATGCATGAATTTACATCATTCTCTGGTTGAACTCATTTGGTTTATTAATACACAGTTTTCCTTTTATAATTTGTGTTAGTGTCTTAAATTCTTATGAAGGTGACACTCACCTAAAATAAAATAAGAAGCGTAGACGAGAAACTTTCGATCTTTGTTCTAAAAAAAGATTCTACCAATTCTTTTGCCTCAAAAGACATAAAACGAACAAAAAGAAAGGTGTTAAAAGACAACATGAACATACACTTCAAACCATGCTTATCAAATTGATCTCGCTAGAACTCATACAGAAAATTGGTTAAAAAAGCCTAAAAGGTTTTGGTTATTTCCTTTTGATTTTATATATAAAACTTATATAGTTAATAAATATTAATGTATATTATTGAAATTTAAATTTAAGTACAATACTTATATTTTTTAAACTTTTATATGTATTTGAATGTTAAGAACTTATATATTTATGTTTTATTTTTGTTTTTAACGTCATAAAATTATGTTATTCTTTAATTTTTAAATATCATTTTATACATTTTTTATTTATTAAAATAACTTTTATATATGGATTTCACTTCTGTTCAATATTAAATTTTGAATCAATATTTTAAGTAGTTATAAATACCCACTAAAACATAAATAAAGTAATTGTTTGGTTAAAGTAATTAGAAAGAAATAGAAATTTAAAAATTTTTGGAAGGTATTTCAATAGAAGAATTTTAAACATCTTATAAGCAATTTGAAATTTCATTCATTTTCACTCCACTCACTCCACTAATGAAGGTTGAAACGAGTCGGCTCAAACTAAAGGTTTAGTCGAGTTGATTTTGGCTAAGGCTCAATCTAGCCTATCTAGATCAAATCAACTAGATTTTTTATTTTGGCTGAAATTCAAGATGGGTTAACTCGACTAGAAGTTCAAGATAGGTCAATACGGGTTGAATGTTGAGATGGATCACGTCAAAGGTCGAGATGAATTAGTCCAAAGTTAAGATCAAGAGGATTTGACTCAGACTGAAGGTCAAGCCAATTCGGTTAAGGGCGAAGGTCGAGTTGATTCAAATCAAGACAAGAGATAAGTCGAGTTGGCCATGGTCAAAGGTCGAGATAGATCAACATGATTGAATGTCGAGACATATTAGCAAAGGTTGAAGGTTAAGAGGAGTTAGTCGGGACGAAGGTCAAGACACTTTGGTGCAGATCAAATGTCAAGTCAATTCAGCATAAGTCAAAGGTCAAGTCAAGTTGGTTTGGGCTGAAGGTTAAGCTCAGACGACTTAAACCAAAGGTTGAGCTAATTTACTCGAGCCAAAAGTTTAGTCGAGTCGGTTTGGACCAAAAATTGAAACAAGTTAATTTGGGCCAAAGGTTAAAATGAGTTTGTCAGGTCAAAGATCGGGATGAGTCGGTCAGACCAAAGGTCAAGACAAATCATCTTGGATCGAGCTAAGTCAATTAGGACCAAAGGTTAGAATCGAGTTATCCAAATAGTTTTAAATTTGAATTTTGCCTTAATAGATAAATTAAGGCTTAAATATCTTTTTCGTCCTCATTTCCGTAGTGTTTGTTGCGGATGATCTCATTTTGACAGAATGTTTAAATGGTCCTCATTTTTACCAAATTTTTAAAATGGTCCTCATTTTCGCAATTCGTGTTTTATTTGGTCTTTTACTGTGACGCCGTTTAAATCAGTAACAGAGCATTGTACATGTGACACTATTTATATTACGTTGCATTGGGGTGTGTTACGTGTACACTGTACATGTGTGGTAATTTAGAAACCATGCAGAACATCACAACAATCAAAGCACAAACAAACCTCAAAGTAGAATTACGAAAACCCTAACCCACGAGCAAACACAACCCAGAAAATCCTAAACCCACTTACCTCGTTGATGATGACTAACTGGAAAATTCAAATGAAGAGCGCGACTGCAATCCAACGATGAAATGACAAGTATTAGCTATTTCCTCTACAAATTCGAGCTCAAGAAAGACGAAGATAAAGAAATCGCCTCCAACTATGAAAAGCGCAACTGCAATCCAACTTAAGCCCTAATTGCAAAATTTCTCCCAAATTGAAAAAAGTTAACGTTAATTAGTCATTTGTACAGTACACGTAACACACCCCAATGCAACGTAATACAAACAATGTCACCTGTACAATGCTCCGTTACTTATTTAAACGGCGTCACAGAAAATGACCAAATAAAACATGAATTACGAAAATGAAGACCATTTTAAACATTCTGTCAAAATGACGATCATCCGCAACAAACACTACGAAAATGAAGACGAAAAAAGTATTTAAATCATAAATTAAATTGCTTTATCCATACAAGAGATTATAATATAAAATATTTCAATTATTTGATCCAAATAAATTATTTAAGAAATTAAGAAAATTCAACCGTAACTAAATTAAATACAATTTATTTTGATTTTTTGATATTACTAAGATCCCTTGTCCAAACATAGTGTTACATTTTCATATTCATATAAAAATCACAATTGTTTTTTTTTTCAAAAAAAGACAACTTAATTTACACCATTATTGGGGGACTATAACATTCACATAAAACTTTACGAAGACCTCACTTATCAAGACTAACATATACTTATATTTATCATTGGTTCCTTCAAATAAGGGTCCTACGTCTTTTCTTTTTTATATTTATAAAGGAAGAATTCAATTATGTAATAACAATAATAATAATAATAATAATAATAATAATAAATTATTGTTATTATTATTAACTTTTAATCTAGATATTTATTTAAAATTTATTTACAATAATAAATTTTTATTATATTTTACAAGAATTTTTTAAAGGAGTTAAATTTAATTTATTGTATGTGTCAATTAATAATTTCCAAAGGTATACACTCCTCGTTCTTTAAATAAACAACAAAAGACATTCATTCATTCATAATAAATAAACAAAAATCAATTAAATTTAACTTAATAAAAAAATAATTAACTTCTATGGATAAAGTAAAGGCTTAAAAGCTTAATCTCCTTGAAATAATACACATTATAAATTTAAATTAAAAGTATAAATGATTTTTCTTAAAATATTTTTTATATAGTGTTATCTTTAAGTCCTTCTTCTGTGAAAATATCCCAATTATCTAGAAAATAATATCTATCTAAATGCATAACACTCAAAGAAGCACAACAAAACAATTTCGACTCTAAATTGTCGATTTTCAAAGCCAGTTTTATCAACCTTATTATTACTGAAATTAAATTGAGTCATAACGTTTTCAAATGTAAAAATTGGTTCTCTAACTCTTTCTCTACGACTCCTAATAACTTTTATCGTAAGATTTTATTTTATTTTTGAAACCCGAAAAATAGCTTGGACATCCCACAACCCCTATCTTAAAATCACTTTAAAAACCGTAAACGAAACCCAAAATTAGGTTATGATACATAGAAGAAAATTTGAAGGAAAATGGTTGGCACAGAAATTTGTTTAAGGGTTATGCATGAAAATGAACTTCAAATTAAAAACAAAAATGATTTGGACGTAAACCAAAACACCACCACGTGTTATTTCGAAGGCGTTTTGGTCAACGAAGTTCTTAGTATCTAGTAAATTTCTGAGGACTATTGTTCCAGAATTAACGAATGCTGCTCTTACCATTCCAAAAATGGCTTCCAAACATTCTCTGTCCTCCGAAACCATCGCTAAAACTAACGAACATAACTCCCTTCTCCCATTTTTCTTACATTATATATACCTTCACTTTCTCCACCCTCTCTTATTTTCGCTCTTCTACCCCGCCGCCGCGTCGCCGCGCGGCCACCACCACCGTTCTCCCTCGTACAACACAACACACATAAAAAAAAGATACAAAAACACAAAAAGAAAACAGACAAAAACGTAGGAGGAGTTAGCTAGGTTCAACATAGAAGAAAGAGAACAAAAAAGGTTTCAACAATGGAAGAAACTACCGATTCAATAGCCTCCTCCTCCTACCCAACAAAAAAAGCAATAACAAAATTACTAGCAATCCATCTCTTCCTTTTCTTGAGCCTCCATGTCTCCGACGTCGGAGCACAGAAGACGGAAACTCCCCATTCGCTCGAACTCGACAGCTGCGATGGAGTTTTTATCTCCTACACCCTTGTGTCTCGGGAGAAGGAGTACCCGCACGTCAAGAACACGACGAAGCAGGCCTGGGCGTTCAAGGCGGAAGCCACGCTGACCAACGTGGGAGATGAGGAGGTGCAGGGGTGGAAGATGTTTGTGGGGTTCCAGCACCGCGAGATTCTCGTCTCCGCTGACGGCGCCATTCTCATCGACGCCGGCGACTTTCCTGCGGAGGTGGGTAATGGGACGACGATGGTCGGTTCCACCGTGGCGGACTTGAAGACCGCCATTGAAACCGCCGGGGATCTGAACCAGATGAGTGCGAAGATCGATATTGTTGGGACGCAGTTTGGGTTGGGTGCTGTTGCTACCCCCATGCCCAAAACCATTAGTCTCCAGAATGACGGATTCAAATGCCCTGCACCTACTCGAAAAGGTAATCAATATACAAACTTATCTTCCATATATAACAAGTGAACGTAAATGTTGATCCATGCATCAAAATACATAGAACTTGAAAATGTCATATTGTAACTTTGATTAAGATTGTTTTGATGAATGAATGGTGCAGACTCGAGAATGTTCGCATGTTGCAGAAAGGACCCGAAAGTGAAGGCAAAGCCAGTGACGCAAACCAAGTACCCTCCTCGTCGCCCTGGAGATCTAATCATAGAATACGACGTGCTTCAAGCTTTCCAGAACAACTACTATGTCCAAGTGACAATCGAGAACAAGCACCCATTGGGTCGTCTTGATCATTGGAACTTGACATGGGAATGGCCAAAGGGAGAGTTCATATATTCCCTTAAAGGAGCTTATGCTCGCAGAAAAGACCCTTCTGACTGCTTGTACGGTTCAGCCGGAAAATTCTACGGTGACATGGATTTCTCGCAGGTCGCAACCTGTCAGAAGAAGCCAACAATCTCCGACCTTCCAGCAGAAAGAAAAGAAGATGAAAAAGTTGGGAAACTCCCTTGGTGCTGCCGGAACGGGACCGTTTTGCCTCCACTCATGGACAAGAACAGAGCTAAATCAATGTTCCAGATGCAAGTGTTCAAAATGCCACCGGATACTGATAACAGAACGGCCATCACACCCCCTATGAAGTGGAACATCGATGGTGTCATCAATCCACATTACCAATGTGGTGCACCGGTTAGGGTTGATCCTTCGGTTTTCCCTGAGCCCAGTGGACTAAGTGCAATCTCCACCGCCGTAGCAACTTGGCAAATAGTTTGCAACATCACCAAACCCAAGCCTCAGCAAAACCGTTGCTGCGTCTCCTTCTCAGCGTTCTACAACGAGTCAGCAATCCCCTGCAACACCTGTGCCTGTGGCTGCACCGACACAAGTAAGTGCAACTCTCGGGCCTCTCCATTGCTTCTTCCGCCAGAAGCTCTTCTCGTGCCGTTCGCAAACAGAACCCTGAAGGCACGTGCATGGGCCAAGCTCAAGCACTTGCGCGTGCCTAGCAGGCTCCCTTGTGGCGATAACTGCCCCGTGAGCATCAACTGGCACGTGAATTCGGATCACAAGGAGGGATGGACTGCCAGGATAACAATTTTCAACTGGGAAGATTTCTCATTCGATGATTGGTTCACTGCGATTGAGCTGACCAAGACTTTCGAGGATTTTGAAGATGTTTATTCCTTCAACGGGACAAGAATTCCTGGTCTGAAAACCATTTTCTTGGAAGGCTTGAAGGGTTTGAATTACTTGGCCGGTGAAACCAACGGAACATACGCTAAGGACCCTAGGGTTCCAGGGAAACAACAATCTGTGCTTTCTTTCACCAAAAAGCACGGAAAACACTTTGATATCACAAAAGATGGGTTCCCCTCTAAGGTTTTCTTCAATGGAATGGAGTGCTCACTACCCCCGATCAGACCACACAAAAGTTCGGGGCATAAACCTTCCATCAGTTTCATTGCACTCATATTCACAGCGTTTGTCACTCTCTTGCTTATATAAATTAAACAATGGAGATTCATTGGGTTGACATTGGTAATTGAAGATGATCTGAATCCAAATAAAGGGTTTATTTTTCTTCTCTTCGGGGCTGCTTTTATATATATATATATATATATATATATATATATATATATATATATATATATATATATATATATATATATACAAATACATATATGTGTGTGAAGGTGAGTCTCATCAACGACGGGGGGCTTATACAAACAGAGCAGAGAGATAATGATATACATGATGAGGGATGCAGCCTTTTGTGTAAAAGTACATAACTGTGTATCTGGTACAAGATTGTGTGTTGGACTTGTTATATATAAGTTCAGTACTAGCTCATATTAAAATTAGATGGCCTTTTTGTTTCACCTACGTTGCTAGTGTATGTATGGATTGTTAGCTTCATGTAGATACGTTTCTCAAACAGAGTTTTAACCTTCTCATTCACAGGTTCTTCAGTTTTCCTTTAGATTGAGATTACTTTGGGATGGAGGAAGATTTTCATTTTCGGAGTTGCTGCAATTAACATATAAATCAACAAGTTTGAATGAAAAAAGATTAAAAATTACACCTAGCAGACCAACAATCGGCGACGCAACAATGAAGTACAGCTCAAGGTCCAAAACAACCAATTTGCCTTTAAATGATTGTGTGTGGAGGAAAAATATTATATATATAATTTTCTCAGAGGAGGGTGGAAAGGGGTGTATATGGAAGTTCTTCTTTTGAATTTTATGATATACAAATCTCTGTAATTTCTCTTTTGCGTGACAATAGAATTAGAGATAATCAATAATGCGAGTACAGAGTTCTCAGGGTAACGTAACTTGATCTATTCCTGTTTTTTTTTCTTTCTTTATACCATAAATTACAAAAGTATAATTGGATTTGGTTCCACGACTTTCAAAAGTTAATGCATCTCGTTTAGGATCTTATAACAAAGTAATTTAAACACTATTGGCAAATTGTGTTTTGTTTGAAAAGGTGAAACTAGGAGGATAAAAGTGTAAAAAAGTTGAGTGACAAATGTATAGTTAATTTCAATGTAACACTATAGTGTTTGTGTATTACCTAATAAGTAACACTATTTTTTAATAATTTATGTTACATTCACACATTGTGTAAGGTATATGTTATTGCTAAAAAAAATTGCTTTAACAGATGAAAGTTTGACTAATATAATTTTTTTTTAAAATATAATCATTTATAAAAATTATGTGAGAAATTATATATAAAGGGGAATTGAGATATATGGAAATGGTTTTTTTATCACTTGAAATTATGGTTTTCTTTTGCAATTTGTTTCTTTTGTTATTTACTCTTTTCTTTCATTCATGTTTTTCTCGTTATTTATGTTTTTAATGATTTTATTTATCGTGCACTTTACAATTACTTATCATCACTTGTTTGTTTCATTACTGCTTTTTCACTTTCAGTATTTATTTACTTAATTTGTTTATCATCAATAGCTTAAAAAGCTTTATGATTTATTTGTCTTTTCTTTCGAAAATTTTACAATACTTAACGTTATCTGCGTATTATTTGTTTTCATAGATATTTATTAAAAGAAATTAAAAACTTATTTTAATCATATCAATACATCTCAAACATGAAATTGATTTTATTTATAGATACAACTGTATTACTAAACCTGAAAAAAATGAATGAAATTTATATTTTCAAATCTTTAAAAAATCAAATATGATTTTTCAATTTAGTTCTTCCTTGTTTTGACCTTTGAAAATTCTATAATATAAAATTCTATACACATGTGTTAGAGAGACAACACATAAAGTGGGAAACACACCATATTATCGTCCTCCTCAAATATAGCATGTACTAGAACTCTAGTTCTCTGCTTCTATCAGTTCCCAGTTTTTGTCAAACACTTTGAGGAGTTTCTTTATCGCATTTCACTTTCGACTCATCAATTCCAAGACTTCCAATTGCACGATAAGCCGCTACCACTCTTTTATTTGGTGCCATTTGTAATCAGCTAGTAATTACTTTTTCCCACAGGTTCCCAAAATGTAGAACACCCCCTAAATTTCAAAGATTTCTGAAAAGAGAAATACAACCACACAATTTATTAAAAACAAAGTAGGTACATTAGCAAAATCCAGACAACAACTAATAGAAGAAATTAAATGATAAGAAAACTGCCTATCCTGACATAGAAATACAATATTCCACACCACCGATATTTTTTCTCATAACAAAGCCCACAGTATTTAGTAGAATATGAACACTTCTAGGTCGTGCTTACAATAAAATATCAAAAGAATCAATAAGTCAAGTAAAATTTTCAAATTCCTCATCTCCGCAATCATTCAATTCTAGAGGTGAAGTTCATAGAGAGAGAGAGAAAGAGAGAAACAATGAAGATGATTCTTGCTCCTCGGGCAAAATGAGGACAGAAAAAAGACAAGGGATACAAACTTAAGTGCAATAATGAGTGAAAGAACAGAGTAACGCACTGAAAACCTGAGTTAAATCGTGAAAAACAACCATGTACATTACACATGCCAGTACATGAAAACACCAACTAAAACCTCCCAATGAACATGCAACAGAGTATTTGAACACAGCAGATGTTGATGATCTTACAATTTGAAACTTAAACACTTACTCCAACAATCAAACATGAATGCGACACAACCGTTTGGAAACACAAAACAAAATTTTTTTCAGTGAAAAAAGATGCAAATAAATATACATGGTATACATGGTGCACTGGCGCTGATAAACCGATAAATTTCAGTTAATGCTATTCCATTACATGAGATGAGAAATCAAGTTATTCTTTTGGAGATCAGTAGAACCATATTCTATGAAATACTCCAGCCGTGGGAGGAAGATGCATAAGGTTTCTCTCCACCATTTTCTCATATTCCAAAACATACATAAACCAACAGGAAGGAACGCAGGTGAACAAGAATAGAAATTCATCAATCAATCCACCATCAGCATCTGCTCTGTCCGTTGGCACTTAGAGGTGCTAGTCACAACCAACTGGACCATTAAAATGCATCAACCAAACCGTGTGCTACAGGTGAACAAGATCTTCCAGATAACAAAAAGACAATGGGTTTGGGTAGCACCGAGCCTAAAGAGAGGAATGAAGTTATAGAACAGTAGAAGATGACATAGCTTGTTTGAATCAGAGGAAGCAGTTTAAACTTTGACAGGACATCATGAATGAAACTCTAATTAGGATTATGTCAAAAAACACAAAATACCAAGGACGTGTTTAGACATGCTTTTGAGAAAAAACTTCTCTACTCGGAAAAAAACTCTGTATTTCCAATGGAGAAACTTTCAGATGCACTTCTAGCTTGTGTTCAACCAGACCATAAAAACAGAACCACCCCATCCAAGAAAAGGTAGAACCACCTTGTCTGAGAGTAAACCAAGGTTACTTAAAGCTAGATCCAAAACTAGGGTGTTTTTGCATATCGGAGGAACTCACCAAGAAGCTAAGAAGCCACCAAAGATTATACCATGTTCAGGCACAGAAACAGACACAGACACAGGGTGGGTCAAATTAAACCATCACCATTCAGTAAGTAATTATAGTATCGACCATCCGTTTACAAATTATCATAATTTCAAGTAATTGATTTGACTCAACCCAACCCTTTGTTTTATGTTTCTTTGTGAAAAAATTTAACAGCACCCAACAATCAACTGAATAACTTGGGTTCTCATCAAGTTGCAAAAAGTACGATAACAACCACAACAATCATAAGCTACATAAACTTTGTTTCAAAAACAATACTCAAATAAAATATAAGAACAGTAACTAAATTTGATCTTCAACACGGAAACTAGTGTAAGACTAAACCTATAAAATGCAATGGTAACCCAACTATCACTCTATTCAAAGTTCTTCTCAAGTTCATCACAGACAAAGTAATGACAGTATCAATCCTAAGAATACACCAAAATTTCTCACAGAGAGTGTTTCTTTTTATCAAAATCTAGGAAGGTAAAGTTATTGGGAGCGGAAACCCTAGAAGCAGGAGTGCATGCAGACATGCAGGTTTCAAATGGAAGGTACCGGATCTGAGAAAACCTTGTTTTTATTTGAGGGCAGGGGTGCCAAGGAGGCTGGCCTGTTGGAGCTCAATGTCGTTGAACTGCTGCTCGCGGTCCATCTCCACGATGAGAGGGACGACGAGGACAAGAAAGGTGGTGCCGGCGATCCAGGCCGCCTTGCCGGTGCTTCGGAGGAGCTTCTTCGCCACAAAGGCAGCGTCGCCGGCGGCCTCCTTACCACGGACAACGATAGAGGAGCGAGAGATCTTGTTGAGCACGGAGCTGGAATCGCTGGGCCTGTCAGGAAGCCATACTCCACCTCTTTTACCTTGGGACGCCATTAAAGACAGGAATGAAGGAATTAGGGTTTTGCAGATTTGTTTCCCTTCTCCTTATACCCTGTAGCTACGTGTGATTGCTGTTATAAAATATCTATATGTTACTTAAATATATTTTTAGTGTCTTTTTTTTCTATAACTCCATAACTATACTTTTGTTGTTATAAAAAATATATTCAACCAAATAATTTTAGTGACAACATATATTCATCTTAATAGAGAGAAAATGTGTATTAAAAAAAATGAATGAGTCCTCTTTCTGAATATTAGTCATTAAACAACTCCTCTACTTAAAAGAAGAGTTTTGATAATTTTTATACTATTTAATGGGATATGACTTCATTTTCAATTTTTATATATTTTTTATATTTTTTTATCTTACTTTTAAAAAAAATTGTGTTCCTCAATGTACAACTTGGTTAATTTTTTTATTAGTTTTCACATCTCCTATTATCTTTGCCTTCCTGTTTCAATTTGTTAAAAGTTTTCTATTTATAAATTTTTATATAAACATGTTCTTTTAATTTAAATTGCTTTTTAAAAGTTTGATTAATATTTTTTTTTTTTAATTTTATGATTTTTAATTTGTATATAGTTAATTTTTTTAATTTGACATATTTTTTAAATTATTATATAAAATAATTTGATTATTAAAAATATAAATATAAGTTTTATGTATTAAAGGTATATGTATGTGAATATTTTAGAACAAAAGTATTTTAATATTTAAAATAATTAAATAATAAAATTATTAAAATATTTCAAAATAAAAATATATTTATAAAAAATAAATATATTGAAAGGTAAGAAATATTAATATATCGTAAGGATAAAATACGGTTTTCTTTAAAATTAAATAAATAAATTAATTAAAATTTGAGTACGTAAATTACGACTTTTAGCTTTATTAAACACAGAAATTGTGTTTTTAAAACATTGAAATTGTCATTATTCAGTACAATTTACCTATTTATTTTAAATTTTTAAGAATTTAGTTATTTTTATAAATTATAATCAATAGATAGTAAGAAGAATTATGTGAAAGAAAATAAAAATTTAATTTAATTTTAATTTGGAAAGAAATAAAATTATTTTATTTTAAAAAAAATTATATTGGAATTGAATCAAAGTTTAATGGAATATAAAACAATAAACTTGGTGTTGATATAACATTTGACATATCTTTAATGTTATTGATACATTATTAACAAAAACAACAAAATTATATTAATTTTGAAAACATTTTAATATAATTGAGAAAAAAGTTTGATGAGAGCAACTTAAATTATTGAACATCTGTTTTGAAATGCACACAAGTTAGGAATAGGAAAATTGGTGTGTTAATTTCATATACATGGCAATGTGAATTAGTTAGAAATCCTAGATAGCGGCAAGGAGCAGCCAACCTGAACAAAGGTATGGCACCATGCCACACAGACATGCAGACATTCAGAGAGACACAAACAAAAGCTGCGAGACCTTAAGCATCAATAGAGAGTGTGAATCTCAAATATATTAAATCTTCGTTGGCTTCACATTATCTAGTTTTTCACAACGTTCATCATATTGTGTGCCAATTTCCTAACCTTTTTATTTGGTCTTATTCAGATTTTAGATAATGAAGCTGCATGGATAAATTTGATAGGTGAATGAAGCTTCCTTACAACAAAAAGAATGATGTATCAAAAATTGGAGATGTAATGGTAGCGAAAATGATCGATGAAGGTTCCTAAAAAGTTGGGTCAACTTAGGAAGAAGGAATAAAGGAGAAATCAAGGAGAATATTCTAGCAATTTAGTCTCTCAAAATGTAAGTTATTGGTGATCTCAATATGTATTTGCAATAACAATTTAAGAGTACCCTTTACAAGTTGTGGAGACTCTCATTTATAGTAGAGAACATCTACTAAAATCAAAATCAAAATCAAATGCAAGACTAAATGAAATGCAAACGCAAAGTGGCCATGTGAAACACGTGTCTAGATCTAGATCTAAAATCCATAAGAAATGGATCACATGTCATGTGACATATCACACTTTTCTCATTTAACACATGTGCTAAATGTGCAATTCATGACTAATTATAGACTTTTGTAATTAGACTTAAATAGACCTAATTACAAAAGTTAGATGAGTTATGGCCCAAAATTACTTCTAATAATTTTACAATTCATTTTCAAAGTATGACCTAAATAATTCGCCCAAAAAATAAATCTATTCTAATGAATTTTTAAAAAACTTTATGTCTTTCTTGACCTATAAAAGAAATATTTGGAGTCTTTTAGGTCAATTATAGCCTTGAAGCTATTAGCCTCAAAAAGAAAATATCATGATTGACCTTTAATTGAACCTATGGTTAAGTTGAAATCATCATCTGTTTTTCCATAATTCACAACAATAACTAAGAACTAAGTTCATTAGGATACAGAAAACCTTTCCTCATATATGTTTGCATTAGAAATTTAAGAAAGGGACTCAAACCTTGTTTAGAATTTAAATATTTTCACTACTTTACTATCCTTTGTTTCTCCATTCTCTTGTCAACTTTGTTCTTTATCACTTATTTCTGTATTCTTTTTTCTTTCTTTCTTCTCTTCTTTCTATTCTTGATAAAAAAAAATTTCTCTTTTCCTTCAAAATTTTTCATCTCTCTTCAATATTAATTAATAGTGTAGGAGCTGTGTTATATTTGTCATGAATTTCAAATCTTATAAGTTTTACTTAATTTTACTATAATAAAATATATTTATCTTATAATTTTAATATAAAAAACAAGTTAAATGGATTCATTTAAATAAAATATTTTTAAAATGAAACATCAATGTTTTAATTTCATCAATTTAAAACCTATTATAATACTTTTTGTGGAAACACAATGTCAAGGTATCTGGAGAGAAGCACTTACACCTAACATAAGCGCTGGTAACACGAATATACTTATTAGTAGGTTACACTTGCAGCACAACTGAATGAAATTAAGATTGGATGTCGTGCTAAATGTAGCAGAGAGTAAAATAATAAGGTTAACGGGGAGGGAGAGAAAATAAAAGAAAAAATAAAACGTGAGAAATTAATATTTCCATATAATTAAACTGAAAAATTTACCGTGTATAAAAAATAAATGTTTCATTTGATCTGGTTTAGTATTGGTATAATTTAATCACTTATTTCAACCTCAAACTAAATTCTTAGTGATGAAAAAGAAAATCAAACACTTATTAATAGAAGTAATTTGGTTATATAATAATAGTACGATTGTTGATTGTTGTAGATGTAAACTTGCTAATTTTGTTCTGAAATATTGTTGTTATATTTGAGCAACTTGCATATCATATTGATAAATTGTTAAAAACAGTACAAACTTATTCGTTTCAGATTTATGAAACGTGATCATTCACCACGTTTTTGTTGTTGATTAAAGAATGTGACGATGTTGAAAGGGAGAATACCACATTGAACACAAGATTTTCATACTCATACAGAACCCTCTTTGTCTTCCAATACCCACTACAAGTATTGCTCACAATCCTCGTTGCATCTTTGTCACACTCCTTCCTAAGTCTTACCCCTTGCTGTTTCTTGCACAACACATCACACAAAAACTAAGTAAAAACAGTCGCACAACCAGGCATTTTTGCATACCCTGGGGGAAGTAATTGATATCAACAATAAAATAACGATTTTTGCGTCAGAGAACCCCTAATAATATCGAAATTAAACTGGTTTAACCCCCGAAACCTTCGTCAATTCAAAAAAATTGAAAACTTATTTTAACCATATCAATACATCTCAGGCATAAAATTAATTTTATTTATAGATACAACTTTATTACTCAAAGGTTTTACTTCTCTTGAAAAAAAATGAATGAGATTTATATTTTCAAATCTATAAAAAATCAAATATGATTATTCAATTGAGTTAGTTAACTTTAAGAAATTTAGCGTATTATTGCTTAATTATTTTGAGCTTTGATAATTCTATAAAATTCTATAATATTTACTTGTTTTGACCTTTGAAAATTCTATAAAGTTCCATAAAATCAATATATCAAAAGTTTCAAATTTCGCCTTGGGGACAAATCCTAGTGTTGAGGATCTGCAAGTAATGCTAAAATTGTTAGAGTCAAACAAAATGTAATACATTTCCATAGTGTGTTGGGGAGAATTTCATCTTCATACACGTAGATCTGCCTCTTGAAATACGATCTTTCTATATTATATGGTTTACCTTCGGCACGAAAAAAAATCTGAAATTGCCCTTATACTAAAGCTGTTCAAAGTCATGTAATCAAACCCTAGGCTAACCAGATCATTGCTGTTTTTTTCTTATGTACATCACCAGTTTCCCCACACTCGTTAAGTAAAAAAAATGCCTCAGTTGACAGTTATCTCCTCCCCAATATTAATGTCGTCAATGTACTGAACTTTAGGCTCTAAATCAATGAACTGGTTTGATTTACTTGCTAAGTGGGAAATGCTAACCCTCCCTTGCCGCTTAATATAATCAGCAACAGCTTTCATCTCTTCCTGGGAGATGTAAATAAATTTCCCTCTGTCATCCATAACACCCGAAAGCCGACCTGATGCACAAAAATAACTCATTATATCCCATCCAACTTGCCAGCTCAAAGGCAGTGTGTAGGATATCATAACCATAAAAAGGGCAGCAACATTTGAACGTATAATAATTTTAATTTTATCAAGTTGTAACAAGTAAAAAAAAAAATGGAGACAAGAACAGCATACTTATTAGTAGTGGGGAAGAACACAATTTAAGGCCCATTTGTTTAATCTCTTGAAAAAGTAATACGAGTGGTAATAAAAAGAGAGTTTTTTGGGAAATTTTATAAAGTGCCAAAAGTTATATTTTGTTTGGATTAGAATTATACAAAAAAACACACTTTATTTCAAAAAAATTGTCATAATCACAGTATTGTTTTTTTCAAAATGCGACTAAAACTAGCTTCAAATAATTACAATCTGACTTTTTATCAAATGGTACTTAAAAGTTATCTTTTGGAAACATGAAACAAAGTTAATCTTCCTATACAAATAAATGCCTACAGAGGGAATCATGTATGACAATGTTCAAAAGATATATAACACATCCTCTAAGACGATATTCTAATACTCTAAATTACTGGTTGAAAGTAGTTGGAAAACACAAATTAATGTGAATCTCTCTTCTTATTTAATAAACCTTCCTCGTGACTTCGTAATTTTCAATAATTTTATCCCCAATAAGTGTATGCTGCTATGACTCCTCTACTGTACAAAGGCAATATAAATTCTTTCTGGATGCAGAATAACAATGAAAAAAAGATATTAATGAAGAAAAACTACCAGATAACTCAAACACTAACTTTGGCACAACATACCAGAACACAACAAAATGCACGTAGGTTGATTGCACAAAGAAAAAACTTACTGTTCGTTCAACAACCCTCAAAAGAATAATTAGATTGAGTAGCAATGCTAAGAAAAGGGCACGTTATCCTTTGCTATTTGACATTAATAAAAAAAACTTGGTCATTCTTTGTGGGAAGGTTTTAATATAAGGACAGTTAATGAGTATGGACAACCTGTAACTCATGAAAATGGGGTATAAATTAAAATATACATAAGGAATCCCAATTGAGTCTAATATTTCCTCCACATTGAAGCCTTGCCAATGAATTACCATAGAAAATGGACAATTGGCTACATATACGAGTTCCAGTGGGGATGTAGGTGATGTAAAGACAAAAATCTAAGAAAAACGGGAAAGATAATAGATACTTGTTATGATGGAAGACAATTTAAATAGCAAGGTCCTTACCCATGCTTTCCAGGGATGTGATACGATTGATACATTCCTGCATCGGTACAAAAAAATAAAGGAAACCGGTGAATGTAAAAGATATCACTCAGACAGTACGAACTATAACAATATTCATCCTTAAATATATTGAGTGTCTCAAAAGAAAGTACAAAATAGGGCTTCATTACTTAGAAACTATCACCACTTGGTCTGACACCCATACAAATGTAGAGAGTAAATTACAAAAAGCTAAAGTGCCAAATGGAACTATAATTCAACTTAAAGGCCCGTATCTCTTCTCCTGGAAATGGGAACAAGAAATATTTTACGGATCTTCATCCAAAAGGAAGTGGTTTTAATGCAAAATATTTGATAATGAAACGAATTTGTACTCAAAGGGGAGTGGCACATTTTGATTGGTTGTTACTTGTAGTGCACCCAAATTACTGTGTTCCAGAATTAGTATAAATAACAAGGTTACTGATAGGACAGTTTGTATGATGTGCCTTGAGACAGTAATTTAGTAAGCAATGTATCTGAATTATCATTTTTTTTGTCTCAAGACAGTCATTTAGACAATGCTGGATTTGCAACAGTTATCAGGAGGCGTTCTACATATAGTGTCAAATATATCATTAACAAGCAATATGACCAAGTTATAGTATACAAGTAGATCCAAACCTCAGCTTATAAGTCAATATTGTGAGGTTAAGTGAGACTTAGTCCACTTTTTAAGATAGTATACGAGTCTATCCTAGTAAGGTTTGTTAGGTTATCATGTCACCTGCTATCAAATCATTATAAGACCACCCATGACATGAGGGTATGTTGGAAACCTCACATTTTAGAGATATGGTTAAATTATAACATATAAGTAGACGGAAACCTCATCTTACAAGTTTGTTTTATGAGATTAAGTTAAGCTTAAAATTCACTTTCCAAGATATTGCATAAAAGTTTGTGTTTCATGAGTAATTGGTATTGAATGTGTTTGAGAGAGAACAAACATCATCTTACAAGTTGGTTCTATGAGGTTAAGTTAAGCTTAAAACTCACTTTCGCAGATATTGCATGAAAGTCTATATTTCATGAGTAATTGGTATTGAATGTGTTTCAGAGAGAACAAACACTACAGGGGTTTAGGCCTTTGTATTGCATGTTGAGAGATGTTGCTCTTGCCTAGGGACTTTGTTTTGTGATCTTCCTCCGCTGTATAATCTTTGTAGTATCCTTGTTTTACTAATTCTAGGAAACATACAAATAAAGTAATAGTTATTGTGTGCAATTCGCAATTCTAAAATTTTCGAAAGGATTAATTAAGTTTCAAGTTCCTTATAAATTTAGGTATTTTCAATTGAGTTCAATTGAGTTCCTTATAAATTTTCTTGGTCGATTAAGTAATCAAAATGTTGATATTTTTTTTTTTAATTGAGCCCCTGCTGTTTAATTTTTCAATAACTAGGTAACATGACTATTATTTTGCCTCGTCATCTTACTTATTTGTCATCATGTGTTAAGAAATGTGATATTTTATGATTAATATAAAAATGATATTGTGATTAATACAAAACGAGTGATTTTATGCTCTCACTCAAAATGTGTTGGATAACAAAGTTATCATGCTCCCAGATGGCTTCCACATCATCACTTAGAGCAACCAAGGGATTGTCCTCATCACAACCATTGATGATACCACATCATCACCTAGAGCAACCAAGGGATTGTCCCCATCACAACCATTGATGATACCGTTCCTGCTATCCAACATGTTTTTAATGAAAGCAATAAAAATTACTTGTTTTTTACAATAACTGGAATATTGCTTGGAGGAAATAGAGCATATGGAGATGAGGAGGAGGGTCAAGAGGATGCAACCGTCAAATGGAGGCCTTGACAATGATTAGATGATTATTTCTGTTTTGCTATCCTTGCTTTATGTTTAGCATTTTATATTCTATTGGAACTCGATCTTTTGTTCTTTACTTAGTTTCAATTCAACTTTATATTCTTTTGGAAGTCTGTTTCTTTAGTTTTTCTGGATTTTAGTTGTAAATAATAGTAGGATGTTTTGTTTGACCCGCTGCCTTTTTGGATGCCATTTATTTTTTTAGGGGTCGAGTAATTCTTATTGGTTGAGACAAAGGGAATTTTGGGTTTCATGTTCTCAACTCAGCAGCTGTAGGTTGTATGATCAGACTAGAGAGAACGGTTCAGTGCTGTCACATGAAAAACAAAAGATATATTTCGGGCCCAAAATCTCACGAAAATGGGTTCATATACAGCCCTGCTTGTAATAAAGAACAGAGAACGAAGAAAACCAGGACCCAACAATCTTCTCTCACTTCCCAGTGATGCTAATTGTAAATTGTAATTGAGCTCTAAGGCACAAGAAAACCAATAGGATTGTGCAACATTAGCATCCTAGATGAATAGAAATATATGATCACTCATGTACTGTATTCTTCCTAGGAATCATATTCTTTAGAATATTGCGCCCAGCAATGATATTTCTGCTAACATGTTTGGTTGGTATTTAATAATTAAAAGAGAGAGAGAAGAATGTAATGGAAATAGGTAGTTATTATTTCCAAGAGATATTTCCTGGAAAAAAAGATACCAGGGAGTATATTTTCATAGCCACTAACCAAGGTAGCAACATTAATTCACATCTTCACAAGAAGATGACGTATAACAAACACCATTTAGTAATTAGTAGAATGCACTGTTCACTCTACCTTACATCTCCACTTTCCCTTCATCCATCTCTCCACTCCAGAAGTCTTATTTTTCTATCATATAAGATTGGAGTAGCATCATCTATCTTAAACACAGGGTTTTAACTAGCTTCCTTACCAATACAAAATATATTAAAAAAATAAATATAAAAAAGAATAAAGGTAACCTCAAGGTAAACTTAGTCATTTATCTCAACATACTTTCATCCTTTTTTTTTTTTTTTTGGAACATTGTTGTT
>Ga0209589_1003825_pt1 | contig 26213 bp, 32 predicted proteins | sample CowpeawhiteBW_FD_187525 | JGI IMG/M metagenome (GOLD analysis project Ga0209589, IMG submission 187525) | Root nodule microbial communities of legume samples collected from California USA - Cow pea white BW (SPAdes) (version 2) | ecosystem: Host-associated > Plants > Roots > Nodule | place: USA...
CACACACACACACACACACACACACACACACACACACACACACACATATATATATATATATATATATATATATATATATATATATATATATATATATATATATATGTTACCTAATATATATACACACATATGCATATAAATTCTTTAGGTTACCTAATAAATCGTGAGTATTTTAGTAATTTAAATGGGATGAGACGAGTATTAAGGAAGTTGTGGGAATGGGGTATTATCCAATTGAAAAAATTGAGTATTATCTGTACTTAATCAATGTGAGAATTCTCCCATCAAAATGAGGACGAGCTTAGACAATACCCACGTTGACGAGTTTATTTTCTCTCCTAGTTATTGGTTTAGTTTATTAAAGGTTCTGCAAGTCCTTTAGTTAAATTAATCAGATTAGGAACAATCAATTTTTTGTTTGGATGATTTGGCATGTGAGGAATCATGCAAGATTTCATAAACATGGATAACATATTCATATTGATTCTGTTATAAGCATGATTATAAATTATGTTTGATTAGTGGGAAGCACTTCCAAAAAAAATCTAACCATATGATATGACAAGTTTTGTAATGTTGAAGTTTGTTAATATTAACACAAAATCTAGTAAACTGAATTCGACTATTCAAGTTATTTGGTAGTCTCCGATGGTTAACCGGATCAAAGTCAATATAGATGGTGTTGTTAGGGGGAGTCCAATTATGGTTGCTCGTGTTAGTATTTTCAGGAGTAGTAAAAGAGAATATATCGGTAGTTTCTCATCCATTTTAGGAGTTCAAAATGCTATTTATGTCGGAACTATAGGAGTCATACATGAAGTTGAATATGCTTAGAATGCAAATTTTGGAAAGCTTATGATTGAATGTGATTCTAGTTTAATCTATTTAAACTCTTACATCCCTTTATGTTGTTCCTTGGAGACTTTAGGGAAGATGCCATAAATATATAGTTGTGTAAATTCATGGATTTTAAAGCTTCTCGTATTTTTCGGGAAGGTAATCACTATGCAAATAAGTTAGCAACTTTCGGCCTGGAAAAACAGACAAGGTTTTAAATGCTACTTGATTTTGCCTATTGTGATAAGCTCATTTTTTTTTTTTCAATAGGATTCTTCTTCCTATGTTCGTATTTGTATAAATTTTCTTAGAAGTTTGGTTTTTAATTTGTTTTTTCTTCTCATATTCAAAATTGTATCGACTTTTTTTAAATTTGTTTCATGTATTTTCCATGGGTTTGGTTTGTTCTCTCTATATTTTTTGTTTCTTTTTGTTTTTTTATTTAATAAATTTTCGTACGAGAGTAAATGATAAATATCCTTTGCTTTGAGATGTGAATATAAGGGCACAAGAATTTGGAAAAAGAATTAGATATTTTATTTATCAATAAAAGGATTATGTTAAAATATATAATAATTTTATTTACAATTTTTTTTTGACTTTTTTATGTAAATTATCTATTAAGTTAGTGCTAAAAAAATAGTACTAAAAGGTTTTTCTTAAGATATCTTTTCTAAAAATAAGAGCTTTATACTTACTTGACCCTTAAAATGACCATATGTAAACATAGTTGAGATGTTATAATACATAATAATGCCTAACATGAATTTTATTTAAAAAATAATTACTATAAATATAATATAACAGGATATATATATATATATATATATATATATATATATATATATATATATATATATATATATATATATATATATATATAAACATTTTCCTAGTTTCCTTAATATTTTAATATTAGCCTATTATATCTCATGCAATGTGGTATATAACCACAAAGTTATTAATAGAACGAAATTATCTTCCTTTATAAACAATAATCATTCCATTATCAATTTAGAGTTTGAAACATTATGTTAGCCCATGCTAGAAATATCTATTATCAACACTTTTAAAGCGATAAACATCAATTTTGCTACTTGTTTCATCCATTAATCACACGTCTAAATTGTAAACAATCTACAAAGCATTTAGTATGTTAAGCATTCAAATCACAGAGGAACTTTCTTGTAGGTATAATTATAATATAATGAAGAAAGATGTAATAAGCATCTTTCAATATATATATATATATATATATATATATATATATATATATATATATATATATATATATATATATATTATCGCAACCAAAATCGTGACGGGACGATGAACCAAAAATAAAATTTGAAAAAAAGAGTTTGGAATCGCCACCATAGTTTATTATGAAAAACTACGGAAAAAACCAAACAATAAGACAAGATCTACAAAAAATTAGATTTTGGGTTGGGGAGTCGGTTACGTATGGGGAAAGTATTAGTACCCCACAACGTCCATACTAAGACGGTACTTTTAATTAAACGTGCAAGGGGATGTGGTTTTTGAAAATATTTATTTTTCCCAAAAATAATAATAAATGAATTTACAAAAGAAACAAAAATAATTTTTTGGTTTTTTTGGCCCGACGAGGATTAATCCTCGCTCCTACGTATCTCCAAATTCACACTGGAGAATCAGGGGTTATGTAATTATTTATGAAAAACCATTTTAGAAATCTTTTGATTTGATTTTTTTATAATTTTGAAAACTTTATTTTATGTTTGTTTTTGGAAATTTGAATTATTTGGAAATAGGTATCATGTGATGCCAATGGTCGGACAAATACTAAAAATGAAACAAAGAAAACATTTTTTTATTTTAGTTTCTTATATTATCTTTTATATTTTCTAAAAAAAAAGAATTTTGAAAATGTGTGTTAGACAAACACTAAAGAAATGAGGAAAACTATTTTTTGTTATGATTTTTAGAACAAGATAAAAAAATAATCCCATAAGTAGGTGAAAAAAAACGTATAATATTAAAACAAAATATAGTAAAATTTTGAGAATGAATAAATGAAAAAATTTAGCACTGACATACCTTCTAAACTTTTCAGTTCCTCCTCTTCTTTATCAATCTCTTTTGTTCCCTACATTATAACTATATTTTCTCTTCTCCTTATTTTTCCTACTTCCTTTAATAAGAATTTTGTTCTTCTCCCCTAAAAGAGATAGAAAGGAGGTGTGACTGTGTCAGTGGTATTGAGAAAGAAATAGGAAGTGTAGAGAATATTTTCTTCTTTTTTTTTCGATCATGACAGAGTGTGTATTTATACTCACACGTTGCAATATCAATAGCAAGCTATATGAACCAATCATAGATTGGGAAAATTAACACACAGTGTAGTTGGTATAGCAAGCTATATGAACCAAGGACACTTTATGTGTGTTAGCGGTTCATCAATCACAATACACCCCCACAATTCTTTGTTGTTATTGCTATGTTGCACTTACTAGGCCATGCACGTGCTCGGTGTTCATGAGTGCTCTAGAGATCATGCCAAGATCTCATACAAGCGACCCCACTTGACACTCATATAGGTGATTTCATCAAGTCTATGTTGCAAATCATACACCACCCGCAAGGGATATGAAAATCACTAAAAATTTTCTTAAATTAAAATTCTCACATCACATAGAATTTTAATTGCAAAGTTTAACCTCTCAATATTGCAGTCTCTAGCACTTTCACACACACCATAGGAATGGACATAATTGATTTAAAATCAATTTAGTGCTATCAGAATTCACAAGTGACTTGTTTTTACCCATATAAACCTTATTCATGGGATCTCCAATCACAAAGGTCGGGTTGCCCTCACTTGTTTGTTTGCAAGCGGCTTAAGTCCCATTCCCTTCGGTGTTTCTAATATCATGTTTCTTTCCAATGGTTTAGTCAGAGGATCTGCTAGATTTTGTTCTGACCTCACATAATCAATGGAAATAATTCCACTCTTTAGCAGTTGCTTAACCAAATTATGTCTCAATTGAATATGTCTATTCTTCCCAATGTAGTTCTTGTTTTTAGCTATAGCTACTGCCGATTGGCAATCACAATGAATTGAAACAGATGGGGTTGGTTTCATTCCAAAAGGAATGTTTGCTAAGAAGTTTTTCAACCACTCAACCTTACTATCAGCCATTTCGAGAGCAACAAACTCATATTCCATTGTTGATCTTGCAATAATTGTTTGCCTAGCTGATCTCCATGTAATCGCACCACCCCCAAGTGTGAATACATAACCACTAGTGGATTTTGTCTCATCTGAATCAGAGATCTAGTTAGCATCACTGTACCCTTCTAGTACAATGGGAAATCCACTATATTCAATGGCATAATTGAACCTCGTAAGTATTTCATAAGTCTTGCAAGTGCATCCCAATGTTCTTGATTAGGACATTGAGTGTACCTACTCAGTCTACCTACTGCATAAGCAATATCCGGTCTTGAAAAGTTCATTAAGTGCAGTAAGCTCCCAATTATTTGGGCATACTAAGGTTGAGAAATAGATTCTCCTCTATTTTTCATTAATTTAGAGTTAGCATCATAAGGGGTACTCACTAGTTTCAACTCATAATATCCAAACTTCCTAAGAAGTTTCTCAATGTATTGTTCTTGGGATAGTAATATACTATCTCCTTTCCTTATGATTCAAACACCTAAAATCACATTAGCTTCACCCATGTCTTTCATTTCAAAATTAGATCCTAGAAACAATTTAGTTCTAGAAACTATATCAATGCATGTACCAAATATTAACATTGTTGGCACAAGCAAGCTTGAAGCAAAGAATTGATAAAGCCATGTGCATGAAGATCTTAAGTGTTTGATGAATTTTAATGAAGATTGATGAAGATCCACTTGAAGATTTAGTTTTAGTGTGTTAAATCTGTAAATAACAGGTTAAATATAATGTGTTAGTGTTATGTCTTCTTGGTAGGCTATATGACATAGGTTAGATGTCTTGGGTGCCTTAGTGTGTCTCTTTTAATCTGTTAAAATGGGTTTTAACAGGTTAAAAAGCTTGTTATATATAGTCTTTGGTATAAATGTATTCAGTCAGTTGAATTATTTTTCAATCGACTGATTTCACTTAAGTCAAGTGGAATCATCTAACTGTACGAAAAATTCAATCAACTGTTTTCACTTAAACCAGACTATATAAGTTGTGTTTTCGTGAGCAGATGTGCGAATTTGAGTTTTTGTGCACGAAATTTTGTCATTCTTCTCTAGAAAAGCTCTTTCTCTACAATACACAACTACAACTTGTGTTTTGAAGATCTTAGTTGATCTTGGTTGATCTTGGAGACATTTTGGCTTGTGAAAAGCTTGAAGAACACATGTATGGTTGGCTAAGGATAGCCACCATCAGGTTTGGATGTTCTTGTGCCTCTGGTTGGTTTGCCTGATGTGATTTCAGGTCTGTAAGTGTGATTCTTGCAGGGTGTGTCTAGATTTTTGTGTGAGTCAAAAATCTTGTGAGTTTTGTTGTTCAAAAGTGTAATCTTCGTGTGTGATTTGTAAAACTTTTAAATATAGTGGAAACCAAGCTCAGATTGTCCTGGTAAACTGGATGTAGCTTTGTGATTGAGTGAACTAGTATAAAAACAGTTGTGCATTTCTCTTTCCCCCATCTCACTCTCTTTGAAACTCTTTAAAAACTCAAGAAAACCAAGCAATTTGATCTTTGGTGTGATTTAATGCGTTCTTGTGTAATCTGAGGTTGTATACATGTTAAAAATACTGATTGGAACTAGTCTTGTATGTAAAAGATTGTTGTTTGAGTTGAATTTGTGAAATCTGCATTCTGCATAAATCTCCAGTATTTTAGCCGACTGATTTGTCTTTTTAATCGATTCTTTCATAGCATAAAAAATAATTTAGTCAGCTGTTTTATATTTTAATTGACTGAAAGTGTACTGGTCTGCTGCATTTACATCCAAACTTTCCAGTCTATTAGATTGAATTAAAAAGAGGTTTAAGCTTTTGAAAAAGTTTTATAAAGCCAATTCAACCCCCCCCCCCTTCTTGGCCAAATTCACCATTTCAAAACTAACAAACATGTCATCCACATACAAACATATAATGACACATTCACCATTTTCAGATTTAGAATACACACATTTATCAGCATCATTAGGTAAGAAACCATCACATAGTAAGACATTATCTAGTTTTTCATGCCACTATTTCGGTGCTTGTTTTAACCCATGCAAAGATTTTAAAAGCTTGCATACGTTATTTTCTTGACCAGGGACAACACATCCCTCAGGTTGAGTCATATAAATTTTCTCCTCTAAATCACCATTTAGAAAAGCAGTCTTAACATCCATTTGATGTATCACTAGCTTATGGGTAGCTGTTAAGGCTAATAAAACTCGAATTGAGGAAATCCTAGTCACAGGGGCAAAGGTGTCAAAGTAATCTATGTTGGGTTTTTGAGTAAAACCTTTTGCTACTAACCTTACTTTATACTTATCTATGGATCCATCTGGGTGATACTTTTTCTTAAATATCCACTTACAACCAATGGGTTTTGCTCCTTTACGCAAATCTACTAAGGTCCAAGTATTATTTTTCTGAATTGATTCAATTTTAGTCCTAATGGCCTTATCCCACTGTTTTGCATCAGGAACTCTATTAGCCTCTAGAAAGCTTGTTGGATCATTTTCAACTAGATAGGTATAAAAGTCATCTCCAAAAGAAGTTTTCTTCCTTTGTCTTTTACTTCTTCTCAAAACCTCACACATGGCATCACTATTATTATCTATAGACTGTTCAAGTGTCTCACTAACCTTTAAAGGAAATATATGTTCAAAGAACTCAACATTTTTTGTCTCCACAATAGTATTATGTTCAATTACATCACTTTTAAGAACAAGAAACCTATAGGCAGCACTATGTTCGGCATAGCCTAAAAACATACAATCAGAGGTTTTAGAGCCTATGTTTCTTTTCTTAGGATCGGGTAAAATTACCTTAGCTAGGCACCCCCACACTCTTAGATATTTAAGATTAGGTTGATAACCTCTCCACAACTCATAAGGTGTTTTACCAATTCTCTTATGAGGTACCCTATTTTGTGTAAAACATGCATAAGAAGGGCTTCTCCCCAAAGGTTATCAGGTGCACTAGAACTAATAAGCATGGCATTCATCATTTCCTTTAGAGTTTTATTCTTTCTTTCAACTACTCCATTAGACTCAGGTGAATATGGTGGGGTTATTTCATGGATGATACCTTCTCTAACACAATATTCATGAAACAAAACATATTCACCACCTCTATCTGATATAATCCCTTTAATTTTCTTATTCAATTGATTTTCTACTTTTGCCTTATATTTTAAAAACACATCGAAAACTTCATCTTTATGCTTGATTAAGTACAGTTTAGTGTATCTAGAATAATCATCTATAAAGGTTACAAAATAATTTTTACCACCTCGAGACATAGTTTGTTTTAAGTCGACTAGATCAGAATGAATTAACCCTAATAATTCAGATTGACGTTCAACAAGATAACAAGTTTTCTTTGTTATTTTAGATTCAACACATATATCACATTTACCACTTTGTTTATCATGCATATTAATTAATCCTATTCGTTGCAATTTCATAACATACAAAGAATTCACATGTCCTAATCTAGCATGCCACATATCATACGAGTCAACGATATAAGCAGAAGAAGATTCATTAATAATTTCTGAAATATTAAGTACAAAGAAACCTTGATCACAATATCCCTTTCCCACGAAAACATTATTTTTTTTTCATTACAATCTTGTTAGATTCGAATGACACTTTAACCCTAACTTTTCCCAATAGTGCTACAGATATTAGATTAACTCTAATAGAGGGCACATGCAGCACATCACTCAAGGCCAAAGTCTTCCCCAATGTGAGTTTCAAAAGAACCTTCCCTTTCCCAAGGACAAGAGTTGTCCTGGAGTCACCAAGATAGACGTGTTTTTCTCCTTCCCCTATACTGGTATAGGAGGTAAAAGCACTTTTGTTTGCACAGATGTGCCTGGTAGCACTAGAGTCTACCACCCACTTACTCACATTGGTCATCAAATTTACTTGTGAAACGACCTCAACTATAGTATCTTCCCTTTGAGCTATATTTGCCCTAGGAGGATTGTCGTTTCTTGCTCTACACCTGCACTAAGGTGCATGATGGCCAGGCTTCCCATATACGAAGCAATTTCCCTTTTTCTTAAAGGTGGGGTTAGATCCTTTGGGACGGGAGTTTCGAAATTACTTTTCTTATTGTGATCAGGTTTATTCTCGTACCTTTTTGGTGTAGGTTTTTCTTCTACAATGTTAGCTTTTGTAACATCCCTAAGGAATATTACTATTATTTAATAAATAAATTCCAAAATAAAATAAATACCGCATTTAATATAAAACCATTTCCCAAAAACACGGGAAAATTTAAATCCTTTAAATTTAATTTCCAACATAAATAAAGAAAGTATTAATAATATACTCAAATCCTCCTATTACAAATTTATTGTTCAAAACCATAATGAAATTACATAAAGTTATTTAAAAATGCTTTATAAACAATCCCAAGATCTATGTTCCCACTCTCCGCTTCTATGCAGCTTCTGGCTCACCTGAAACATCATCTGCTCCCGGATAATAAATTACCCGATCATCGCCACACACATAGAGATATGCCACCCATCCCAAAATAACATAACTAAATATGCCACCCATCCCAAAATACATGAATTAAATATCTCATATCAAATTACCCAACCATGACCTCATAGTCCTTCATGAGTCATATGCATGAACTAGTTCTTGGGACTTCACTGTGCTCCCACGAAACTAACACATTCGTGGTCCAACCCTATGACCCTATCCCACTCATAGTCCTGCCCTACAGACTCCTCGTCTGTAGTAAAATATCCAAGTCTCATACTTGGACCCTGGCATGCACGTGTAACATCCCGTCAGGATATTACTGATTTAAATAAATAAAACAATTAAAATCATAAAGTGGCCGCATTTATGAATAAACTTCATTTCCCAAAAACGCGGGAAATTTAAACTTTCATAAATATATATAATAGAAACAAAGTTCAAGAATACCAAAATGTAATAATCCAAAATAAACGTCTCAAATGAGATTACATTTTACTCCCAAAAGTAGAAATTAAAAATAATATAAAACACCCCAGATATCCCCTCTCCGTAGCTAAGCGTCATCGGCTCCATCTGCATCAACATCCTTTGCTCACGTGTACCGCGTACACGATCATCGCCAAACACAAGCAGATAAGGTGAGCTTATAAAATCAACATATATCATAACAATAATTTAATAACCAATCATATATCTATAATTTCTACAATTAACCACTGTACCATCTCTTTCTCAATTCTCTAACGTCTGGCCATAACCAGACCATTCAGGTTCTACCTCTTCTAGTGATTACCCCAAGATAATTTGCTGCCAAACCTATCGACCACAACCGACAGAGCACGTGCGGGAACCAATGCCACGGATCATACACCATAACGCCAGGTGGAGTTCCCAATTATGAACATAGTCCGTAATGTCCATAGACTACCAAACTCATCAGCCAACAACTGAGGAGGGCAATTTATTTGGACCCATCCGTACTGGCCACAACCAGCACACTCACACTGGCAACACTCGCCAACCCGAGCTCAACTGAAGGGTTCCTCGTGTTCATCCGCCATCCCAAGCTCAACTCGAGGGATGTCATTCCGAGCTCAACTCGAGGAATGTACGTGCTTAACCCCTATCCCGAGCTCAACTCAAGGGATATGTTCCGAGCTCAACTCAAGGAACCCAACAATCTTACCTTTGAGGCATCACCAAAAGCCTTGTAGATCACCCTACGAAGTCCAATCACTCAGGACTTACAGTAGCCAAATCGCCTAGCGGGGGACACGTACCGCTAGGCACTATCCGCTCCCAGACCGCCTGGCGGGGGACACGTTCCGCCAAGCGCCAAGCGCCTCAGAATCTCAAATTCATTCACTACCGCCCAGCGGAACAACCCATACCGCCAAGTGAACGTGCTCCAGGAGACCACTGATTTCGTCGCCATCGCTTGGTGGGATACTCCCTTCCGCCAGGCGCCACCAATTCCAGAACCCCATTATTTCCTTGCTATCGCCTGGCGGGTGCAATCCCACCGCCAGGTGCCACACCAGTAATATACTTTTACTGGTTTCCTTACTTTTCTTATTGTGATCAGGTTTATTCTCGTCCCTTTTTGGTGTAGGTGTTTCTTCTACAATGTTAGCTTTTGTAACATCCCTAAGGAATATTACTATTATTTAATAAATAAATTCCAAAATAAAATAAATACCGCATTTAATATAAAACCATTTCCCAAAAATATGGGAAAATTTAAATCCTTTAAATTTAATTTCCAACATAAATAAATAAAGTATTAATAATATACTCAAATCCTCTTATTACAAATTTATTATTCAAAACCATAATGAAATTACATAAAGTTATTTAAAAATGCTTTATAAACAATCCCAAGATCTCTATTCCCACTCTCCGCTTCTATGCAGCTTCTGGCTCACCTGAAACATCATCTGCTCCCGGATAATAAATTACCCGATCATCGCCACACACACACACAGATAGGGTGAGCTATGCACAATAAATAAACAAAATACATGAATTAAATATGCCACCCATCCCAAAATAATATAATTAAATATCTCATATCAAATTACCCAACCATGACCTCATACTCCTTCATGAGTCATATGCATGAACTAGGTCTTGGGACTTCACTGTGCTCCCACGAAACTAACTCATTTGTGATCCAACCCTATGAGCCTATCCCGCTCACAGTTCTGCCCTACAGACTCCTCGTCTGTAGTAAAATATCCAAGTCTCAAACTTGGACCTTGGCACGCATGCAATCACCATACTATGGACTCCTCGCCCAAAAGTAGTCGACGGGAACATAACAGTTCCTTGCCCATCGTGCGCCTGACACATGCAATCACCATACTAAGGACTCCTCGCCCTTTAGTAGCCGACGGGAACTCAACCAGTTCCATGCCCATCATGTGTCCACCCATCAAGCACATCCCAAACCCCTATTGGACTTAGTCCTTCAAACCCAAATACCACATGACATGCATATATTTCCTATACTTAGGTTAAAGCAGCCAAATCACACACACAATCATACACATACATAGAACTTCGCATAAACTCACTTAAGCTAGGGACTCTCGCCCAAGCTAAGCCCTCAGCCTCGCTTAGGCTAAATTACCTCGCCTGAGCGAGCTTAAAACAACAACCTGGTCACGTTATCTCGCTTAGGCAAGATCCTCTCGCCTAGGCGAGATCATCTCTCGCCCAAACCCTTAATCCAATCTCGACAGGGCTACAAAACACGCAAAAACATCACACATCACCACGATATCTCGCTTAGGCGAGGCCGTCTCGCCTGAGCGAGACCATGGTTCGCTCAACACATAAAACTCCTCGCCTGGACGAGGATTCACACACAAAACCCTTAAGTCACGTCGCGATCTCACTTAGGCGAGCGTCTCTCGCCTGAGCGAGAGGCAATTTGCTCAACACCGATACCGGGTCGCCCAGGCGAGAAAGGTGAACCAACAGCCAAACACGAGACCCTGCAACTCTCGCTTAGGCGAGATGGACACGCTTGGGCGAAAATTGCAGAGACTCTCCTCTGATCACATGCAAAAACAGCCAAAATATCGTCCATTCACAACAGCAATAGAACCCAACAATTTATAATCAATAGCACATAATATGAATAGGGTATAACTCCCTTTTGATTCACCAAAACGACAGGGTTTGACCATACATAACCATATACAGTACCAAAACCCTCATAATTATACAAAACACTAAAAGAATTCATACGCACTATCAAATAATAGTTAGCAAAAATAAAGCTTACTTTATGCCCATTAAGGTTTGAACCCATGACTTTCCACTCATAAGAACAAAACATAACCACTATGCCAAATCACATTTGGTGATAACCATTACAATCTTATGATTATACTATCACTCACTATTCACAATTTTATTACCAAAACAAAATAATAAATAAACCATAAAACACATAATTGGCATACATAGGATTCGAACCCAAGTTCTATCACACAATTAAAGTACTCTCAACACTTGAGCTAGTACTTTATCACGCACATTAAACAAAAATTAATGCCATAAAGGCTCTTTCTACCCGCATTTATTAATTAATTAATTATTTAATTAATTGATTTTCACAGGTCTTATAGCTTTTGCAAATAATGCTTTGGCCCTTGCACTAGCACATTCCTACCTATTGTATCTTCGACTACGATGTGTGTAATGAGCTCTTGAAGCGACATCTTCTTGTGCATGTGTTTCAGTTGTTGTTTATAGTCAGTCCAAGATGACGGTAGTTTCTCGATTAGGAGTTCTGAAACAAACTCATCAGGAAGGATTATGTTCTCTACTTTGATATCTTAAGAACCTTGTGATATTCGTTGATTTGGATCTTAATGTCTTTATCTTCAATCATCTCCCAGCGGTAGTAGTTTCCTATGATGAATCTTTGTCTGACTACGTCTTCAGCAGTATATTTGATGATCAATGAATCCCAAATTTCTTTCGCTTCCTTGTATGAACAATACACATCAAACAGGTCATTAGAGAATGCACTAAGTAAAGTGTGTCAGCATATCTTATTTGTTTTGAAGGGATATTGGAGTTGGGCTTCGAGGATGTGAGAGCAGTAGCAACTTCATACATGTCTAAAAGGGTAGACACATGTTCTTGCCAACGCCAAAAGTTTTGTCTGGAAAATACCTCAATTTTTGACACATCCGGAAAAGGTTTTGAAAAGACTGTTTGAGCTCCGGAAACAGTATTTGGATTCTCTGTAGAGGATGTGTTGTTGTTGTTGTCAGCCATAAGTCCTTAAGATTGGTGTAGTAGCTGACAAATCACGAACCAAAAAAACTTCCCAAGGTGTGTAGATTCACTGCCCTTAAGGACTTATCCGTGGTGCATTGCACAAGACCCCCAGATACAACAAGAACTTCTCGGAATTTCCAAGGATCTCATAACTAGCAAAGTAACTCTTAAAAAAGAGTAAATAAATAAACCCAGAATGAGAGAAGAAATATAAGAGAGAAAGGAGGAGAGAACTAGAGAGAATGAATGAGAGTATGGAAGTGTGTGTTTTAGGGAGGAGTATAGTGCTCTATTTATAGATGGTGGATGGGGGCGTAAATGGGCCAAAATCCATGGCCTGCGAAGGAAAAAATATCCATAACAAATCCAACGTTTAAAATATATGGTTGCAACAATGCACCATATTTGCATCCGAAAATCATGTTCTCATTGGTGCAACGGACGACTTTTGCAATGTTGATATTATATATAACAATATCAATGCAATCTCAGCCTTAATTGTAATGAACAATATAAGGAAGGAATTGGTCATGATAGCAGCACATTATGGGCACAAAATCAATCAAGATCAGTAATATTGATTTTAACCGTTAACAAATCAGAGCACAAAAATCAATCCCAATTAGTAATATTGATTATAATTATATGAAAAGATATTGTTTTTAATTATTAGAATCATATCACTAATTTCTCTATCAGAACAAAGGTAAAAGATATGTTGAGTTGTTGGGCTCATGAAGAGGAGTGTGATAACAAATTAGGCTTTTCCTTCTTTTTTTCCTTTTTTTTCATCTCTCTTTTTTTTCTTTTTTTGCTTCTAAAATTAAAGTTTGAAAATCTTTGAAGAAAATTTTGTTTCACATTTTTTTCCATTAACTAAAAAAATTTGTTTTATTTTTTATTTTTATTTTTGAAAATAAATTTATTCACCCATATATATATATATATACACACACACACACACACACACACACACACACATATATATATATATATATATATATATATATATATATATATATATATATATTTGATCAACAATAAAAAATATATAAATAGGGAAACACTTGGGGAGCTCCAACCCTTTTACACATAAAAAAGAAAAGAACAAAATCATATAAAAATAAAAAAGAAAGCAACAAATATAACCTATTAAGAGGAAGATATAATAGTTTAAGATAACTATTCTACAAGCAAAACAGAACAGGTTTCTAAAGACAAAGAGACAAAAGAATGTTGAGGATTCTATAAGCACAAGGAAAAACCATTATCTTAGCCAGCTTTGTGACAAGATTTCTCTTTTGTTTTCTATGCATGTCCATCTGGTTCATAAGCCCACACTTTGTGTTCTACAAAAAAAATCTCTAAGCTATATAGCCTGAGTCTACATGACACATTAGATTAGCACAATTAAATAGTTGAGTAAGAGTGTAACTTCAAAAAGATATCGCAAACAAAGTATATCTCAAAGCACCTAACAAACAAGCATCATGTCATGTGTATGGTCAAGACTGTACCTCAAGCAGCTACAAAAGCATCCCCAACTAACCAAAAAGAAAAACAAACTCCTAATCCACTATTGATTTAATGCACATATCTAGACACAAGCATCAGTCTGAGTATGTGAATCTCGCATTGGAAACTTTATTAGTTATCCACATCCATGCCTTGGCTTCGGCTAAGTTGAACACTTCATCACCATCCTTCACCTTACTCCTAAAAATGATTCCATTCCTATGCATCCAGATGGTCCATACAATAGCAACCCATATACACTTCCAAATTGAATTACCTTTTTTACTTAATCTTAGTATACAAAATTGATGGAAATGGTTTTTTGCTAAAATGTGATGTACTCTAGTAATACCAATCCAATTATTACACAAATTCCATATTCTCTGAGCAAAAGGGCAATTAAAGAATAGGTGACCCATTGACTCTTCATACTTGCCATACATGACACACACATTGGTACTCACACTCACGCCTCTTATGATCTAATTATCGCATGTTGCGACTCTGTTTAAGATTACTTTCCATGCAAAGTGTAAGGCAGATGGTAAGGATTTAATATTCCAAAGTTGTACAAATCACCAGTGCAGTAAGGGCTTTTGGCCTCAGTTATTTTTTATATTCTGCCCTAGTTCCAGAACCGAGCCATATTAGGGTGAGGCCAAAAAGGGATGGCTTTTGGCCTTGAGTGTGAATGGAAGCCATAGAGCTACTCTTCTACCTCGTTTCTACTGTGAACCGAAGCCATTGTGTCAACGGTCGCTCAGTCGCGTCCGCAATGGATGCATTCTCGTCGGGGTAACGTGTTCGTGGCTCGCGCGCAACAGCGATTGTCAGTGGTGGTTTGTGAATCTGCAGGGGTCGCGACAATGTTTACAGATCTGGTTTTTTGATTTGCAGGTTTCGCAATCGCAGATCTGGTTTGCGCAACCACTGATGGCGTTGTGTGAATGCGAGAGAAGGCTCTGTGCAGTGAGGTGCAGCACCAGCGGAGGCGACGCCGTGACGATGGCTGCAGGATCGTGGTAGCAGCGACGGAGGAGGGTGGTGGCAGCGACGGTGGCAGGGAGAGAGACGAAAGAGCGACGTGACGGTGACGAGAGGTGCAGCATAGAGAGGGTTCGCGTTTGCGTTCGTGTGGTTGCAGCGGTCGGAGGTGGTCGGAGACTTTGGTGGTAAAGGTTGCAGTGGAGAGAGAGAGAGAGAGAGAGAGAGAGAGAGAGAGAGAGAGGAAAAAGTTGCAGATTCACGGCGCGGGGAAGTAGAAGGGTTCGCAAAATTGAAACCCTAAATAAACCCTATGGCTTTGGTTCCTCTAACAACCAAAGCCATATACACCTTTTTGGCACCGGGTCTTGTTGGACCGAGGCCAAACACCTAACGACTGCTTCACTTTTTCAAAAATGCAGTCCCTATTTGGCTTCAGGTCTTGTTGGACTGAGGCCTATAGCACTCTTTGGCATCGGTTTTGCGCGAACCGAGGCCTATAACTGTCTTTGGCTTCGAGTGTTAGCTGAACCGAGCCATTAAACTTGGCTGGAATTGCAAAAATGTCACCGCGCCATTATATGCTTCGGTTCCTGGCCAACCGAGGCATATAAGGCGAGGTAAAAAGGAAATTTTGCACTAGTGAATAGATCATCATCGACATCTATCGATCTTATTATGACTTTACTAAAGGCTTTACAGTATACACATTATTATGATTATCCTTCCAAACCCATTCATCTTCCTTACTCATATCCACAACATGCTCAGACAACTCATGTACAAAATTAGCAACATGTGGTTTCTCCCACTCAAACCAATCTTTTCGCCATAGCAAATTTCATTCACAAACTCCATTATTCCAACTTCTAATGTCCTCTACTTTACCCTCTTGTGTAATAGAGTTAGCATACATCCTTGGAAATCTTTCTAACAAGGAAGAATTGCCTAGCCAACTAACTTTCAAGAAGAAAATCTTATTTCCCCGTCCTCTACTCCAAGAAATGTTATTATCAAACCTCATTTTTTCCCTTGCCACATACTTTCCTAAGATCTCTCCACCACTAAGACTCATGTTTATTTTCAGTTAAATTATTCAGAGTCCTCCCAAATTCGTACTTTGACTTCAGAATTTCTGCCATAGGCCATCTTTATCAATTCCCATCCTCCACTTCCATTTACCAAGTAAAGCCTTATTAAATGCTTCTAGGTCTCTAACTCTTAGGTCGCCCTCATCTTTAGGCTTATATAAGGTATCTCATTTTACCCATGCTATCTTCTTGCGATCCTGACCCCAACCCCATAAAAAATCCCTTTCAATTATCTTTACCTCTTTTATAACATTTACTAGCATCCTGAACAAAGAAAGATAAGATAAAGGTAAGGGTGTAATTACAGATTTTATGAGTACAACTCTGCCAACAATGGACAAAACCTTTCCTCTCCACTTAGCTAGTTTCTTTCTAATCTTATCTGCAATACTATTCCAAAAATCTCTCTTCCTATGACTACCCCCTACTAGCATGCCTAAGTAAATAAACGGTATACCCATTTTACTACAATATAATAAGATTGAGAATCTATCAATCATGAGGTTTTCTACTCCAATTCCTCCCACTTTGGATTTATGAAACTTTACCTTTAACCCTGATACCAATTCAAAAAAGCGCAGAATGCTCTTAATAGTCAAAATGTTTTGGGTTTCAGCTTGGCAGAAAAATAATGTATCATCAGCAAATTGGAGTATGTCCACATCTACTTCCTTTTTTCTCACCTTTATACCTTTTAGTAGATTTTTATCCACCACTTGTCTAACAATTCTTGATAGGCCTTCTTCTGCCACAATCAAAAATAAGAATGGTGCCAAAGGGTCACCTTGTATTAATCCTTTTGTTGGTTTAAATTCTCCTATTGGGCTTCTATAAACCAACACAAAAATTGATGCAGATTCCAAACAACCCTTTATCCATTAGATCCATTTTGAGCAAAATCCTAATTTTTCCAACATATAATAGAGAAACTCCCATTTGACTTAATCATAGGCCTTTTCAAAGTCTACTTTTACTATTACCATCACTCCGCTTTTCTCTTTTGATTTCATCTATAACTTCATTGGTTACCACTATAGAGTCTAATAGCCCCCTACCTTTAATGAAGGTGGATTTTTTTTATCTATCACCTTGTGTAGTACTCTCTTAAGTCTATTTGATAGAATTTTGGATAAAATCTTATACACTAATGAGATAGGCTTGTATTCATTTAAATGTTGTGGGTTATCCATCTTTGGTATTAGTGAGATGAATGATGCACTACTTCCTCTTGACCATTTTCCCCATGCATGGAAATCTTTGACTACCTTCCCTACATCCTCCTTAATAATATCCCAAGCAAATTTCATAAAGCTAAAGTTGAAACCATCAAGACCAGGACTTTTAGAACTATCACAATCCCACATTGTGTCCTTAATTTCTTCTTCTGAGAAACTTTGTATTAGCATGGCATTCTAAGATTCATTAAGGGATGGAAATGTTGTGTTATCCAGCCTTATCTTCACATCATCACTTTCTACAAATCTATTCTGGAAGAATTCTTTAACTTGGTTCTTTACTAACACAGGGTCCTTACACCACTCATTTTGAATTTTATATCCTTTGATCATATTTTGTATTGATCTACATCTAGTTGTCATATGGAAGAACTTGGTGTTCATATCCCCTACACCTAACCAACATGATCTTGATGTTTGCTTTTGTATTGCTTCCGATCTAGAATTTACTATTTCCAAATCTGCAAACAATTGTTTTCTCTTTAACTTACTTAGATTATCGAGTCCTCCCTCCTCATCTCTTTTATGCCATAGACACAAGACACCCCATCACTATTGTTTGCAACCGAGTGAACCCGGTCTATATTATTGTCTCCCCACAAATCATAGCATTTGTTATTATTTAATAAGGCTGTTTTTGTTTCTTTTCACTGCCCCCACTAATCCTCTAATGTTAAAACATACAATTTTCATTTATCACCATTTCCTATCCCTTCATCTATCTTTTATTTCTTTTTCTTATCTCTCCTTTCCAATTCCTCCGATTTATTTAAGACGCTTTCTTCATCACCAAAATATGTGAACCTTATTTGTTTACCTACATTCCACATTTTTAAAGCTTCTAAGGGTTCGTTTTTTAGCCAAAACAACCTATTATAATTAGTTATGTCCTCATCAGTAATGGAATTACTCAAAGATCGATAGTATAAGTTCCTTAATTTTTTGTACACCGTCCTTCCTTTAAAGCATGTATCTTGATTTGTCTCCGTCATTTGTACCAGCTTCATTTGACCTTCGTTTTCAATTAGGTCATTGTGAAGATTTGGTTGTTCGCTTCCTAGGATTTGGATATTCTCTTCCGAGATCGATCTGGCTTCTTCTCCAGTCACAAAAAAGGGTGAAGACTTCGCATGTATCGTTCATCATTCTTTTTGCCCCTCACTTGGATATATATATATATATATATATATATATATATATATATATATATATATATATATATATATATATAACGTCCCGATGCGCCCGAGTTACACCCGACCAGTGGGCCTGATGAGAATAGACCTGCTCAACTTAGGCTCTGAGTGGCCCACTCACTGCTAATCAACGGCATAGTCAAAATGTAACAACAGGACCCCCCCCCCCATGCACCGAATAGGACGGGAAACTACCACGACGTTAGGTGATCCCCCGCCATACGAAATCAACTCGCCTAGTTGGCAGATTTTTAGGTACACGAACTCATAACGGGTGTAAGACAAGACAGGGAAGGGAAAGGGGGACAGACTGTTTTTTGAGACTTGTTCTTGCTAGATATTGCTCGGTAATACATTGGAACGAGTCCGGCAAGAACATTTTGGCGCCCACCGTGGGGCTCTCGGTAAAAAAGATTCCCAGACCCCAAATAACCTAAAACATAATGGTCTAGAGCCCCGAGCAAGGTTCTACCCATCAGACTAATCATGCGCAAGATGTTGCACCAGATCCAACCACCAGGGAGCTCTTGCATCAAATAATGGAATTGAGGCGAGAGAATGAACTCATTCGGCAAAGAGCTGAGGAGGCTCATCGACGAGTGGAAGAGGCAAATGCCGAAAATTTAGCAGCACGTCGGGAGGTAATCGAGACCAGGAGACAGATGGACAAGACTATCCGAGGACAGGATGCCTTTCAGTGTGCGAATGACGACCTCTTGAGGCGCATGCAAACGAGAGACGAACAGGAGAGGGGTAGGCGGACAGAAATCGTTATGCCGAAGGAGGGTTATCCACTCTCCGCTTCTATTATGTCTGAGATTGTTCCTCAGCATTTTATCATCCCGAAGATTCATCCCTTCATTGGGAACGCGGACCCTGAAGCGCACCTTAAAGCGTTCAATGCTCAGATGTTAGTCTCGGGGGGTAGTGACGCAGTGCGTTGCAAAGTGTTCGTGGGTACGTTGGCAGGCACAGCTTTAAAATGGTTCTGCAGTTTACCTCGTTCCTCGATCTCCTCCTTTGTTGTGTTCGCTCGGACGTTCGTAGAGAGGTTTGCCGCCAATAGAGTCAAATTACCTAAAATGGCCAACCACTTTGATGTAAGACAAGGCTCCTATCAATAGGACACATCCGGGAGATTTTTCCGATCTCAATAGTGCCTGCCCGAAAGACTCGTATCCGTTGCCCAACATCGACATGCTGGTGGACAATGCCTCAGGATGCGGCCTCCTCAACTTCATGGACGCATACTCAGGATATAATCAAATCAGCATGCACCCGGTGGATGAGGAAAAAACAACGTTTATGGGTGAGGCGGCCACTTATTGTTACAAGGTCATGCCTTTTGGCCTTAAGAATGTGAGTGCCACATACCAGCGCTTGATCGATCGGATTTTGAAGCTGTTTCCCCAAAGGAAGGTTCAAGCGTATGTCGACGATATGGTGGTCACCTCGAGCACAGCCGAAGCGCATGCTGCTGACCTGGAAGAGCTCTTCACAACTATCAATAGTTATGGCCTAAAACTAAACCCAGATAAGTTCTTAGGATTCTTGCTTACTAAGAGAGGAATTGAGGCCAATCCAGACAAATGCTCGGCGATCTTGAATATGAGAAGTCCGACTAACATCAAGGAGGTACAACGGTTAACAGGCCGAATTGCGGCCCTATCAGGGTTCTTGCCGAGAGCCGGCGATCGTGGACACCTATATTTCAAGTGTCTCCAGAAGGGAAAGAGTTTTGAATGGACGGACGAGTGCGAAACAACTTTTAAACAACTCAAAGAGCATCTGAGCTGCCCACCGATCTTATGTCGACCTATCCAAGGAGAACCACTGAAGTTGTATATAATTGTCACTATCAAGGCTATAAGCGCCGCTTTGATGCAAGACCAAGGGGACGATTAGAGACCAATCTACTTTGTCTCAAAACGCTTCGGGGACCAGAGATCAGATACCAAAAAATTGAAAAGGTGGCACTTGCTGTGATTTTTTCGACACGTAGGTTGCGCCACTACTTTCAGGCACATTCGATCGCAATGATGACCGACCAGCCCATAAAGCAGATCCTTCAGAAGCCTGAGGTCTCGGGCTGACTCGTCAAATGGGCAATCGAGCTTTCCGAGTACGACATCTTGTTTGAGCCTCGAGGGCCAATCAAAGCACAGGTTTTATAGGATTTCTTGGCCGGGTTGACGCCATTGCCAACCGAGGAGGACGAAACAGTTGTAGGATGGGTATTGTCGGTAGACAAAGCAACAAACTCGAAAGGAAATGGAGTAGGGATTATCTTGGAGGACTCGCAAGGTGCCTTGATTGAACAATCACTCCATTTCGCTTTCCGAGCTAGCAACAATCAAGCGGAGTATGAGGCTCTTATACCAGGAATGTTACTCGCCAAAGATTTAGGCATCTAGAACCTTTTTGTAACGTCCTTGCCAGAAATTACTTATTAAAATAAAATGAGTCGCATCGTTCATATTACCAACAAAAGTGTCTAAAAATTATTACAAATAAATTCGTAGTGCAATATAGTAACTAGTAATAAAATCCCTGAGATATCCCCACTCCGTCTCTAAGTGTTTGTCTGTTCACCTGCATCAACATCTGCTCCCATGTAACAAGTTACATGATCATCGCCACACACACAGATAGGGTGAGCTCATTTAAATAAAATCAACAATATAATATTAAATACCATATTAACAAATGTAAACCCAGGTTAGTACACTTCCCCCTTTTCTTTTTACCACTTCACTTCCAACACTTGCCTGTAGACGTCTATTATCTCTATACCCTTTAAGTGAGATCAATGATCGATCTTTGCTGTACGAGTGTCTACTCGCCCCTCCGACTACAGGCCACCACCTGATAGTCCACATGTGGGAATAACCTTGCCACAGCATCTCACCGTGACACCAAGTGGAGTTCCCCAAAACAAACCTAATTTTGTAGTTGTTTCCAGACTACCAAAACTCTATCAGAATCCACTGAAGAAGGCAATCATCTAAAACCTCGTTGTACGAGCCACAACCCGCACACTCCACTGGACTTCTTAAACCACCAGGCTACAACCTAGAGTGGTCACGTGTTACCCCAATACAAGATGCACTCGTAACTGGACCCCCAGTCAAAGCATCGCATCATGAACATCCCCTAAAGCAGTGTAGAAAAACTTTCCTCGTGCACCATCACTGGACAAAAACCGCCTAGCACGCATCTCATGCCGCTAGGCGAAACTTAGCTCCAGACCGCCTGGCGGGCATCACACACCGCCAGGCGCAACGCACCTGCAGTACCCTCATTGTACCGCTACCGCCAGGCGCCCTGCTCCGCCGTCACCGCCTGGCGCAACCATCACCCGCTGCCAAGCGCCCTACTCCCGCTGTGACCACCGGATTTAATTCCTGTCCGCTTGGCGGCTCGCTCACACCGCCAGGCGCTATACCAGTAGCACTCTGCTACTGGTTTTTTGCACTTTAAACAGATCTCAAAACATACCACTCACCAAGGTATAGCGCAATTATGTCACAACAAGTACAATTCTACTCCATATTATCATTCACACCATTTTGTCATGCAATCAATAACTACCATTGTTACACACACTTCTCAAAGTTAACTCAACCTATATGGTATTTTAGCTATACTCCTAATAACATAACTTTCATGCATTTAGACCTGTTCACCAAACTAAATTTACACTTTACACACTCCACTTGGCATTTTTCTCATCTTATTAACATACCAACTTTTCACAAAAGTCAAACAACAAAAATTTGCAATGTATCTCATACCTTAGATGACTCAAATATTGTACATGCAATTCAAACCACACCAATATCAATTTCAGACATCTAACCATATTTTCCACAATTAAATGCCATATTCTATTTCATGCTCATCATTTTTACCTTTTTGACCAAACCCAAAGTCATCAATTTCATAATATAATGTCATATTTACAATTTACAATTCACAATTGAAGATGATCCTCGTACCCAAGCATGACTAAGCACCCCAATTCTAGTACATGCTATCATGTTGCAGTAACACCATTATACTCATCATACAAAAATTAACTGCATTCATTTAAACATTATTCATATATACCATATGTCCATAAATTCATCAGTTTGATGCTTACTCACCCCCAACACTAATATAATCCGAAATTCCCCTTTTTTCATCCAAGAATTCAACAATTCATCACGCAGACAGTAATATTCATCATAATTATCAATCAAACTGAACTCCATTCAATCCCCAACATAAACCCTAACCATTAATTCATATAGAATTGATGCGTTCAACATAACCATAACTACACAACCAAATAGGGTCATTAAGATTTGCATTCCAGTATGAGATCATCACAGCAATATCATAATTATCACAAAATACTCAAAATAGCGAAAATCCTGAAATCGTGCTCGCGTTGCCTGGCGGTTCATCCTTTGTTGCCCGGCGGTTCATGAAGAAAAACCCAGAAATTGGGTCTGCAGCTTGTGTCGCCTGGCAGTGCATGCATGACCGCTAGGCGGTTTCTGGAAATTCCACAAACCCGACTGAATTCAAATGAAAATAACAGCACGCAATATCAAAGACTTAAATAAATCATGATTACGTACAATGGCACTTAAACCAATCAAAAGAAACTCCCCTAACTTGGATTCTTGCTCAATTTGCTAAATGTGCTACTTCCTCCTTGTTTGCCAATCTCCTCTCTTGCTTTTCTACCAATTCAGACCCAAAACCTCTCCCAACACTCACAATTACTCTCCTTTCGTGCTCTCTTTCTGGTATAGACTCAGCCTTGGCAAAACCCTTCCTAATACTCCATTTTCACCTTTTAAACAGTGCTTAAATTTAGGTTAATAAGGCAAAAACGGGTTTCTCACTTAATTAATGGTTAATGGCCATTCATGACCCCTATATGACTGTTTTTCAGCCTCCCTTGGCTGCTAGATCAGTTAGGGTTTTCCCCTAACCCTTCCCATTCCACCCAAATCTACCATAACAAAAAAATATAAAGTTTAATTTGAGCTCTCCAAGACTTGAACCCACAACCATGCAATGCCAAATCAATGGTAAACCATCATGCCAAATCATATTTCATGCCAACTAGTATAACTCAATTGTTATCTTCTTACTTACACGCACATACATATTAGAAAAAGAATTAAATAAAATTAAATCTTACACAAATGGCATACATAGGACTCGAACCCAAGTCCTTTCACACAATCAAAGTACTCTCAACAACTTGAACTAGTACTTTTCCACGTCATGAAGGTTAGCACTTAATGCCATAAAGGTTTCTCTCAATCACATTAATTAAATAATTAATTATTTAATTATTTAAATTTAGCGGGTCTTACATTCCCCCCATCTTATAAAATTTTCGTCCTCAAAAATTAAAACTTACCGGGAAATAGATGTGGGTAGGACCGTCTCATCAAGTCCTCCATCTCCTAGGTCATCTCCTGTGTAGCCTCATCCCAAAGGACTTTCACAGTTCTAATCTCCTTGCCCCTCAACTGTTTGGTCTAGAAATCCAAGATCCGTATAGGTCCAGCTTCAATCGTCAGATCCTTCCAAACCTGGATGTCATCTACTTCCAACACATGTGAAGGATCTGCCATGTACTTTCTTAACTGTGACACATGGAATACATTATGCAGATTCGCCAAATAGGGCGGCAACGCAATCTCATACGCCACCGGACCTATCCTCCGAGTGATCTGATATGGCCCAATGAATTTGGGAGTCAACTTCCTTGACTTGAGAACCCTTCCACGAATCTCCGATAATAACCCGCCAATCCTAGAAAGCTCATCACCTTTGATACTGTTTGAGGTCTCTCCCAATTCATCATTGTCTCAACCTTTGCCGGGTCAACTACAATACCCTACGTTGAAATTACATGACCAAGGAACTGAACCTCTTCTAGCCAAAACTCACATTTGGACAGTTTCCCATACGGTTGATGCTCCCTGAGCACTTCTAACACCACACGTAGATGTTGTTCATGGTCTCCCCGGTTCTTAGAGTAAATAAGAATGTCGTTTATGAATACAATGACAAACTTATCTAACCAAGGTCTGAAAATCCTATTCATGTAATCCATGAATATCGTCGGGGCTTTGGTCACTCCAAAGGGCATCACTACATATTCATAATGCCCATAACGCGACCAAAATGCAGTTTTCTGAACATCTTCCGATTTAACCAAGATTTGATGATACCCAGATCGTAGATCAATCTTTGAAAATACCCATGCTCCTCTCAACTAGTCTAGCAAGTCGTTTATTCTGGGCAGCGAATATTTATTTTTTATCGTCAATTTATTCAGCTGACGATAGTCCACACAAAGTCGGGAGCTCCCATCTTTTTTCTTGACTACCAACACAAAGTCAGGAGAATACCAAGCCAAGGACCCTTTACTCGCCCAGTATCTGGATTTTGTCCGAACTTTAGCCGTTAACTTTAGCTCCTTTAAATTGATACATGTGCCGCAAGAGCAGAATTCGCGTGCAGATCTATTGTCCAAGCTAGCAAGTTGTTCGCGTCCAAGAAGATAGAGATCGGTAATACGTGAGACCTTAGTGGCACCTAGGGTATCAGACGTCGGGTCTGACGTACAAGTCTGCACGCTCAGCATCATGTCAGGGGGACAAGTCCCACCGAGTTCGTGGTTAGTCCCCTATATTGAATACCTAGCAGACGACCATCTTCCCTCCGATCACGCAGAAGCCCGAGTAATAAAAAGAAATGCCGCTAGGTATACCATCGTAGAAGGTTAGCTTTTTCGAAGGGGATTCAGTAGACCTTTGCTCACCTGTGTAACGTTGGAGGAAGGTTGGCGATTGATGTCCGAGCTTCATGAGGGCATTTGTGGAAGTCATGTCGGTGGCAGGGCGTTGTCCCTTAGAGTTTTACGTGTGGGCTATTACTGGCCTACACTAAAGCAGGACTGTTAAGATTATGCTAAAAAGTGATGAAGGATTATCTTGTTTTCTTTTAAGATTATTGAATATGGTGTGAGTTGATTAAGAAAGCTAACTGAAATCCCCACTGGACATTAAGATAGCAAGCTAAGCTATCTAGATGTGAAGGTTCCTTTCACAAAGTTCAAGAGAAGAAGATGATGGATTGATTCAAAACAAAAGGGAAATGGAAAGCACATAAATCATAGAAAAACAAGAAAAATTAAAGGAAGAAGAAAACATAAAATGGAAAGGAAAGAAATGGTAAAAATGTGAGAAGCACGCCACTACAAGGCTAGGCTAGAAGCCATGGCAACCTTGAAGATGAGTGGATGTGTGCCGCCACTTGCTATGCAAGATAAGGCTTAAAAGT
>Ga0209589_1003828_pt1 | contig 26199 bp, 12 predicted proteins | sample CowpeawhiteBW_FD_187525 | JGI IMG/M metagenome (GOLD analysis project Ga0209589, IMG submission 187525) | Root nodule microbial communities of legume samples collected from California USA - Cow pea white BW (SPAdes) (version 2) | ecosystem: Host-associated > Plants > Roots > Nodule | place: USA...
CGGGTGATACCCACGGGCACGGGTTTATTTGCCATCTCTAATGACACAGTATTACTGATTTTAATATATATATATATATATATATATATATATATATATATATATATATATATATATATATATATATATATATATATATATATATATATAAAGGAGTTAATTATGTCTTGGTCTTAATTTTATTTTCGTCCAAATTTCAAACTTTAATCCTATTAGGTTTCTGTATTTAAAAAATGCATAGTTGTAATACGTCTAACAATGTTAAGTGTTAAGTGTTTTCTGACATGATAATGTTAAGTGTTTTTTGACATGATAAACAATGAATTGTATTGACCTTTTCAGACATCGACAAAGGAGAACATGTGAACCGCATAGATAAAATAATTTTATAATATATAAGTGAGCATAAACTTCATCTTACAAATCAATAGTGTGAAGTTGAGTTAGGTTTAAAATTCACTTTTTAATATGATATCGGAGCCATCGAAGTCTATCCTAGTGACATTTATGTTTGTTGGACATATAGTTCCACCCGCTATTGGGCCGTTATTGAACCATCCATTAATGTTTAATCTCAAAATATGAGATATATATATATATATATATATATATATATATATATATATATATATATATATATATATATATATATATATATATATACTTTAACGTGAGAGGGTGTGTTGGAAGTCCTACATGGACAAGAGATAAAACAATTTTACAATATATAAATGGCTGCAACCTTCAATATTTACTATTTAAAAGTTAAATTAGACTTAAAATCTACTAATTTTAAGAAAAAGAAATCATCCGAAGAAAGAAAATATAAAATCTCTAATAATGATAAATAATACTCTTATTTAATATATTTATTTAAATTTATGCAGAGAGATGAAAGAAACGACTTAGCCACACTTTTACTCATTTTATTTTTATGTCTGCTTACGTAATTTAGTCTATTAAATTTCTTTTGAGCCAATTAAGTAATTATGTTTTTAGAATTAAGTTATTTGGTTTTGATATTTGTTTTATTTTTCTAATCAAACTTCTAAATTATTAGTAATTATTATTATAATGAGTACCTATATATTTTTAAGAGTATTATAAAAATAAAGTTTGAAACTAATAAAGAATGATAATTATATTTTTTAAGTTAGGAGAATATATATATATATTTGCTAATATCACTCACTCGAGAATTAATGTCTATTAGATGGTCTAATATAATTTTACAATAACTGAGAGAATACTCACCTAAAATACTTGCATGCAAAGTCTATATATTTTCAATTCAAATATTTGTTTGGATTAGTGAAATTGTTTATATAATCCCTTCATGTGCAAATATTTTATCTTGTATTAGTGTTTTATTTGAATTTGTCGGTATCTTATATTGATACTTTTTCATGTGATACTTTATCTTTTCGTTTTGTGTTTTCTTTTCTTAAAGATCTCTCTTACAAAATTTTGTTCATTTAGAATATAGACACATTGTATCATAATTGCATTTGATATTTGAGTGATCAAATCACTTTACACAAGACAATCCGATATAATTACAATGAAATAAGGTTTTATCGTTTATTTTTTGCGCTTAATATCGAGTAGTCTTTATTTATTTATAACATAGTTTTGTAAAAGATTTGAAGAAAGATAAATTAATATATATATATATATATATATATATATATATGATATAAACTTGATACAAATATTATATGTTCTTGTATGGAACCGAAAAGTCTTCAATCTTTCATCTCTTCCTCACAAGACTCTTCCTAAGATGTTATTTAAAGATGTGTAATCATTGAGTTCAGACTAGATATCTTACAGTTAAAGAGTATATCTTATTTTATAATACCTGACTTTAATAATTACTTTATTACCTTCAAGACCGTTTTTATTCTTTCATAAACACTAATAAAACCCACAAATACCTTATTATAACTGTCGAGAATTGAGATTGTGTATCCACGTCTTTGTGCCTGTATGTCGTTTGTATATCACATATCCTTTAATTGGGTTGAGATACAACTGTCACGGGTCGAGATGTACTCGACTTCTTCAATGCCAATGGGTTGGGGTATCCTCGACCTTCCCATGCACCAACTACTTCCCCATGAGCAAATGGTCCGACATATATTTGGGATGTACCACCTATATGCTTGAACTCATGTGTATTGGGATGTTTGTATGTTTGAGCTCATATATACTAGAATATACATTTGTATATCTAAGTCCATATCTACTTATCCATAAATTGGACCGAAATGCATCTGACCTATTGGACCAAGATGATCTAGGTCCCTAATACATTCTTATAAAACAAGTTATATATGTTATAACCAAATCACTAAAAGTGTTTAAGTCTTATCAAAACTAAACTAAATTATTAAAATTAAATTATTCAGTCTAACTAATCAGGAGAGATGTTGTTACAATTATTATTTTGTACCTAAATATTGTAGAATTTGTCTACTTTTATATTTTAAATCTAAATCTATATTCTCAACAAAAATATGTTTCTCAAAATTATTCTTCAATGTTTTTAGGATTTTATTTTTTTAAATTTTAGCATATTTAGAAGTTATTAACAATTTAGTTCAGAAGTTGTTAACATTTATCACTATCAGAAGTTATGTGTCTGAATATATTATACGTTTAATTTAATTCAACTTTTAATTTTATTAATTTTAAATATAATTTTGAATTAAATTAGATTTATCTATTAGCTCAATATTTTCACCACCCTGTTAAACCACTATTCTTTTATCTTTGTTAATGTTTGATTTTCTTAACTTCTTTTATTTTTCAATTTATTATTTTCATCTATATTTTTAAATTATATTTCAATTTCAATATACTTTTTAATATTCAAAAACACAAAAGTTAAATTTCTTACAATATTTTGGCTTGTGGTTTAACACAATACTCTGAAAATAATAAGCTTTTTTGAAAACAGAACGATGAATATTTACTTTTTATTTTTATGGAAAACAATTTCAAGTATGTATAACCTCTAAATAACAATTTAAAAAAAAGATCTTAGAACCATTGTGAAACATTTTTTTTTTGTTTTTCTTATTCTCGACTGTTTCACCCCCAAATGGACTAGACGAACATTCACTGATTTTCAGCCATTTCTTTCTTCATCTTTATCAAATTTCTTACTGCACCCTTCATTTATTCTTCCAATTTTTTTTTTCAGACTAAATCAATTCCGGAAAGCACTCACCACTCTTATTCCCGATAAAATCCGGAATGATGAACTACAAGAGCAATTTGATAGAACGCAGGATTAAAATGCCCTAATTTTCTGCTATAACAGACCGATACGGTCTAGCTCTTACAACAGAAAAAATATAAATAACTAAAATATTGTATTGTAATATTTATTAGTTGTTATAAATTTAAAATACAATTTGCATCTTAAAAATATTATGATTTTTAATTATAATACAATTTTACTTATTAAAAATATTTATTCACCGTAAAATTTAATAGTACAAACAGGATTTAGCTAACATGTGCAATTTGAATAGGCTTCCATAACTAGCTATCAATAGCAGCTATCATGATAGATTTTTGTGGTTGCATGGTGACATTTACCACCATCCTTTTATCAGGGTGCATACCCTTACTTTGGAAGCTTCTAAATCATCAAACACATCTTCTTCATTTATAACAACTTGAGAAGAATCACCAACAACTATTATATGATAGTTTATAGTGATAATTCACATACTGCTTAATTGAAATCTACACGTCTGGACGCTAATTCTGATCAAAAATACGATTGTGGCAAGTTGGGTTGCAAGGGTAGGCACAATCTATCTGTTTAAATGGCTTTCGATCATAATACCAGTCTCCAACTGCCTTTGCAATTGTCTGCAAAGTGTTCAGAAAAATATGTCAGAAATTTTGATGCACACATATTTTAGAAAGGAAATCTTTATGCAGTTTCTTACTGTGCCGCCTAACACAGGAGAGTCATTTCTCAGCCATGTCTCTTGTGTTCCAGTTTGGCAGTGAGCATAGCAACCATCTATGAAATGCCCTTTTGATGGAGAGTTCCCAACAGAACCAAATGCCCTTAGGAAATCAGTCCTGAATACTGAAATCATGCATCAAATGAGATCATAAATTAGAGTTTTGGTATCAGTGAATTTAAGTGTGACATGTTACTGAGATCCGAAGATGTTCACCTTGCATTACACTGAGTTGATTTGGTGAGCAGTTTTTTATATCAAGCTTGCATTCACGCCAGGTGCCATGGGGATCAGCAGCACCTGGTGCCACAATGTTTTTGATCTGAATCAAAGTAATATGTTAGGGATCACAGAAAATATTATATCATCACTTATTAATAGCAATATGGTGGTAGCAACATTAACTTTATGATGAGATGAGTTATTGAGCACTTCATTGGAGGGGAAATATGATTCACAATTTCAATCATCTATCATTTACAGTGTTCTCATTGGAAAACAAAATGTTCATATTGGTATATATAATATAGTATTCTAAGATAGAAATCATGTGTAGGAAAACCTTGGCTCAGTTTGTGACAGTAGAATTTTCTCTAAAGTTAAGCAAAATTAATCACATTGTTTTGTATAAATCCTCATATATGAATTTTGAGATAAATGTCAGAACTAGCACCAACTGATCAATGAATATAAACATAGTGGCCTTTTTAAGTTGGGACAATACGTAACACCATTTCAGGATTAAAATGATGTTTTTTTTTTTTTTTTTGAGAAAGAGAATAATCTGACCTGCCATGAATCATAGGCTGCATTTACGAAGAAGATTGGCGTACTGATTTGTGATACCACATTTTGTGGGAAAAAGCACTACAAATTATTCAGAAGAAGTATTAGTAACACCAAAGAGTCACAAAGGTAAAAAAAGTATTGGAATTCACAAACTTACCAGCCCTGGTCTGAGTCTTGAAGTGCAGGATGCAGGCAAATTCTTAGCTGAGCCCTAAAATAAAGAAGAAAAAGAAGGTTAGTCACCATTGGTGAAAGCTTCAGAAAGTTTCTTCTAAACAGAGAGAGTGAAAACATTAACAGCATGTGCTTGTGAGATGGTACAGGGAAACATAATGAGAGAAAGAACAAGTACATGTGTTTGAACAACTTGACTGTAGAACTCTTCAATGCGCTGTGCCCCAGAGACATCCTTGCTGTTGCACAAACAAAAACATATTGAATCATTACATTACATGACTTAACAAACTTCAACAGAATTCAGGTAAAAAGGATAACTACAAAGCAAATAAAGAAGCTTACACATTGATAAAATAACCAGCATCTGCAAGGCATTTCACTTTAGTTGTTCCAGGTAGCAGTGATTTGAATCGATCACAGTTTAAAATTGCAGCCAATCCTCCAGCAGAACATCCAGAGATAATTGCCTAAAGTCACAAGTTTCAACTAGTGAATTAAAAATTATTCAAGATGAAGACAAAAGTACGTAATCATCAGTGTGTCCCATACATTTTGAGCGTTTTTCATTCCTTTTGCAAGTAAATCATCAACAACGGCAGCAAAAACCCTTGCTCCTCTGAAGTGCAAATTGGTTGCCTGATTTATAAAATAATCTTATAAAACGTCAGCAAAAAGAAAATTAATTAATATTTTCCTACAAATTTACAGTGCAATATTCCTTTGAACTTGTAAAACTTACTGGATCAACAGCTTCAACATCACCAGTAAATGATGACCCATCACAATACCTAACCTTGATTCTGTTCCAATCATAGAAATCTGGAACATATAACATTTTTAGGTATAGATTCATGAGATAAACAATCAAAACACTGTTTATTAATTTGTAGACGTTACCTGGATTGAACTTTTTACTGTTACTAAAAAATCCAGAAAAGGAAAGTTGGGTATCCATTTTCTTAGATGAGCCTAATCGAGTGTCCCTACGAGAAAGGCAAGAAGTGACGTTGTTGCACCATCCTCCTCCCTAAAAGAAATTGTATTAAAGATCATCAACAAAAATAGAGAACTTACCAAATTTCATATATTGCATCAAGAGTAGGTTTCACCAAAAAGGACAACCTAATTAACCAATGTTGTCATATCTATACAACGTTAAAAGAGATATGCTAATAACATACTTCTTAAATATACTCTTGCTTATCGGTTCATTCTCTAAAAAATTTATAAGGAAAAACGTACGTATATACAGAGAGAGTCAGACTTAAAAATGAACAAATATTTATAAATCACGTATCAACGCTATATTATATTGAGTTTAATTATCATGTAATGAAAAGAATTTTCAAGGTCAACAATAAAATAATTTTGAAATGACTTTTAAGCTAGTTATTACAAAAATCAACATATTTAACAAACACGGTCTTTAATGATTGGGTGAGAGTGTGGAAACTAAGAAGTGCACAGGAACAAAATTCTATGGTTATTATCTAAAGTCATTCTGTCTTTCACTCCTCCTCAACCTAAATCCTTAATTCCTATAATTTCAATAACCAAATTTGAGACTTAAGAATTGAAATACATGACTAAGTTTCAAGGTATATGTTATTACATTTCTTGGAACATTTTGACCAAAAACAAAGAAAAACATGGGATACTTTTTAAGATAAACTAATACCAATAACAAAAATGTCAAATTCTCCCATGCCCATTTATGTGGGAATACCTTCATAAACCTTGGCAAAAACACAACCCATATAAAAAATTACAAATGCACCTTCTGATCCAGTTCTCAATTTAACAAATCAATATTTGTACACGTACTCAGAAAACATAAATGGAACAAACTCAAAGTTTAAATTAAAATGGATGTTTTCCTGAGTTGGTAAAAGACTCTCATGATATTGAAGCCATGTTGCAGAAGGAAACATACCTCAAAGTGAACAATCCAGTTGTTAATCCCTGCTCCAGAACCCTTATGGAAGTGGTAAGCTGGTGGACTCCCATCCAAACAAACTGCACAAGATTTCAAACATCAATTTCAAACCTACTATAAACAATCCTAAAAATAGAAGAAATTTCTCACCAGCTCCTTTTGCCACTGCATTTTCAACAAAAGTGATTCCCACAGGAACCCCTTCTGCCTTTAGTAATAGTAGCACACATATTAGCACACTTAACCATTGGCCCATTCTACTGGCCTTCATTCTGCACCAATCAAACAAATAGCAAACAATAAACTTATGCATAAAAAAAGAGAAATTGCACCTTGGAAGTATCAATAGGGTGTGTTCTTTATTTAACATAAAGAAACAATATGTCGTACAAACTTTTTATAAAACCAGCGTCATCACACCAAAACAAGGACAAGTTTTTATCATTTTCCTATCCTCTCATCGCATCACTTGTGCATTCAAGTTACCAACAAATGATCAACTCTACTAATTTCCCGAAAATAATCAACCAATAAGTTTGATTTTATAAACATAAAATGAGAAAAGACAGAGGAAATCCTTCAGTTGAGCATGAACTGGCAAAAAGGCACCTTTTGATGTTGTTTTGATAGAGTTTTCAGGCTTAAATTCTTGCACCGACAGAAATGCAGATTAAAAAAGGCACGAGAAATATGCAGACAACATAGAAAAGACATGCATAGTTAAGTTAGAAGAATCTGATCTACAAATAAATTACAAGATATTATTATTAGAACCGTTGTTGCAAAGGAAGATGAAACATTTTAAATCCATTGAACAATCTTCGAATCAGTAAAGAACTTCATCCGTTTGGCATCAGAAAGCTTAATCAATTCAACAAAGCAGCCTAGAAAAACGAAATATGAGACACTATCACACTCCAATACCCCCATTAGTACCTACAACGGAAAATCCACAAACTAGCATTTCCCTATTTGAATATCAGACCAAAAACAGATAATGGATCCCATCCCAACACTTCCTGGATCAGCAACTCTCCACCATGGATAAAGTTAAAAACTTTTCCAGCATTCAAAATGCCCATAACAGAAACTTCCCACCCCACAAACTACTGACGAGAAATTATTAAAAAAAAAAAAATAGTATGAAGAAACAAAGAAGATATACATGAAACACAGTGGGCTATACCTTAAATGGTAAGTGAAAGGATGTCGAGGAAAATGGTGGCCTGTAAAATGCTTCAGCTAACGACAAGTCTTCACTGAGGAAGATAAATGTGGTGTTGATGCACTTGGAACTTGCAAGAACACAATCTTATATACACATTTATTTATTTTATTTTCTTTTCTTTTTATTTTCCTAGGAAAAACATTTTGCTTTATTTGAATGGGTTATGTTAACGCGTAGCACCTTGACGTGAATCTTTATTGCTGAGAGGGAAAGAATAGACAGAAAAAAGATAAAGACGTAAAGAAAGGGAGTGAAGTGAAGTGATAATGAGTAAAAGAATTATGTTTTTATTTAACAAATTTAACTTAAAGAGTGCTTTTTTTTTTCTAACGTAAATTACTAAATTATGACAACCTTTCTCGTACTATTGAGGTAAGAATAACAGAAGTGAATAGGTCTAATGTCAAATGATTTTAAATATGTATTATAGTGATTAATTATGAATTTTGAACAAATAGTGTTTGATTAGTTTTTTCTTTTAAGAATGACAACAAATCAAGTAATATTTAACTAAAAATTGCACTTATATTTTTTACTAAAAAAACTACAGGTTATAAATAACAATTGTCAAACAAAAACTAATAACTAAGGTTGTAATAATTTAAATTTGATTACATATATTTAATTTATCGAAATCAGGTCCGACCATGATCTTGCTAGCTAAATGGAAAGATTTAAGACCCTAATTAGAGGGAGCTAATTTTGTTATGCTTTAAGAAAATATATACATACATATTTAATTTATGTCTTTTAGCTATCTAATTAATTAATTAATTACATATCTCTATACGATAAAGATTAAACATTCATCATTAAAAATAATAAGATTATATAAGATTCTCAAAATCAAGAATATTAAAGTTATTATTTCTATGTGTTTATTATGCTATTTTATTTTAGTAAACTAAAACATCAAAAGTTAAAATTTCCTTAAAATATAAAGAAAAAGACACTCTGAAACTATTTTCTTTTTTAACTTTCAGTTGTTTAATATTTACTATGGGCATTTTATTTTGTTTATTAATCCTATTCTATTTTACTTTTTGAAAAATTTTCAATTAATCTAATTGTTACGTCTAATTTTTCATCCTTGTCCAAAAAGACATTTTTATGAAAGTGAAAGAAAAGAAAAAAAGAAGAAGAGAGAAAATGAAGATAAGAATTAAATAGAGAGGTATAAATGCATAATTATTAATTAGGTATGACACAACGTCAACATTTATCGACATTGTTCTTATTAAGAAAGCCGTGAATCTATGGTTTGAAGAACGTTGGTTGGGGCTACACCTGGAACGCGCACATGTCGGTGATTATTTTTTATTTCGGACCCACCAAAATACAATTCTCATACTGTTCGCGCTTTGACATGCATGCATGTTTGACATGTTTAACGCTGATGTTTGTCCCATAATTTTTTCTTTTTTATTATTTATTTTACTCAATTAATCTAACTTTCTGTGTTAAAATTCATATCATTATATACTGATTATAAATTTCCTTATTTATTCATTAAAAAATCTTCTGTTGAATAAATTATGATTTTAATTTGAATCCAATAAATAAATAACAGGTTACCGGACAAAGGCATGCATGCAGAGTCTCTCACTTCCAAGCTGTCATCCAATAAAGCAAAATCAAATTCGGTTGCATTCGGTCCTGTTCGGAAACAGCCCCACATGCTACCAAAAGTCTTTCTCCCACTTTCTATAAAGAAAAAACTTATGAATTTGTGTTTTACAATATTTAACTACATATGTAACTGTATTCAGAATCTACATAAGTTTCCTTTTTAGTTGTTACTTTAGATTAAAGAGGAGGTTGAGGAAGTGGAAAAAAGAAAACAAATAAAAGAGGAGAGAGTACAAATTAAAATTGTTTTTGATTAAGAGAAAAAGGAAAGAAATGAGTGGAAAGATTATAAATAACTTAATCGATACTGTATAATAAATTTGTTTATATATTAATATATTTAAAATGTAATTTGTGAAATATTTTTTTAAAAATAATTTAAAATATAAATTCATTTTTAAAAGTGTAGAAAACCAAAAAAAAAAATATGAAGAAGGACTTAGGACTTAGGTCATCAAATTTGTGACAACGACTTAGAGTTTAGGAGAGAGAATTATTGCAAAAATTCCGTCTCAATCATAAATTGTTTGGGGTTCCTGGTACTGTGTAGAGAACAAATAAATATACGAAGAAATAAATATACGAAGAAGGAGATTATATATTATTTAGTGTATATAAAATGTTATAATAAGTGTGTTATATATACACAAAGTTAACCCTATTAGCTACAAGTAAATGTGTTTAGAACACGAGTTTAGTAGATGCATCGGTGGACCTTGGTGATGACTGCTCTTCCAAAGTTTTTTTGTTTTAGTTTTTACATATATTTATATATATTTTTAAAAATTATATGTATATATTATTTTAAGGGTTAAATATGTTTTTGGTCCCTCAAGTTTCAGTGAATTTTGGAATTAGTCCTTCATCAAAACTTTATGCCAATTTAGTCATTCATCTTTCAAAATACGTGAATTTAGTCCTTTAAACCAAATTTTGTTAAGTTTATCTGACGTTTCAAGCACATTTCATGATAGTATTTAAGTTAATATTGAAGCAAAAATGTGTCAAACAGTGTAAATAATTTAAATACTATCATGAAATGCACTTGAAACATCAGATAAACTTAACAAAATTTGGTTAAAATGACTAAATTCATGCATTTTGAAAAATGAAGGACTAAATTGGTCAAAAGTTTTGATGAGGGGCTAATTCCAAATTTCACTGAAACTTGAGGGACCAAAAACATATTTAACCCTTATTTTTATTAAGTTTATATTATGAAAAAATATAATAAAAAATTAAATAAAAATTAATGTGATAAATACCTTTGTCAATAAAAGAAATTATAGTTATGTATCTAGTTATAAGATAAACCATTAAGAAATTGTGAGAAGAGAAAAAAAAAAGACAAAGAAATAGATTGAGAAACAGATATTGAAAAACAAATATGTTGAAAAATGCATTCTCACAATGATCTCACATAGAGATTGAATAACACATTCTTAAACACATTCTTTCACAAAGAGATTGAATAATCATTCTCATATGATATGTCCTAAATTAAGTTTTTTCCCAAAATATTATCAATCATCCTAATTATGATTTTAGGAATTTTTTATAAAATCGACATAAATCATACTTATATTTTTTTCCCAAATTAGTATAATCCTAAATTTGAAATTTAGAGATTGTGTTTATTTTATGATTTTTTTTTTTATAATATGATAGTGAATGATAGTCCTATTTTTCTTATTTTACTATCATGTGTGATTGTTTTAAGTAGAGAAAATGAAAAAAATGAATTTTTTTTCAATTAAAAATAATAATTTCTATATAAAAAATCTAATTTGGTACCTTTAGAATTTTTGTCTGAGTTTCGCTACTAAGTAGATGAGTCTAAAACATGAGTTTATGTTAACAAAAAGTACAATTAAATAAAGAAATGAAGTTTGTTTAAAACCAATTGATAAAAATCCATTAAAAATAATGTGTTAATATTTTAATCATATTTTTTTTAATTTAAATTTTAGTATAGCGAATACGAATATTCACTATACAACCACTATAATACATGTGTCTGTATCATTAATATGCGAGTATAAAAGATACGCATATTCATTATCCACGAATATTCATTCTTCCCCATTACAAATTCTATCCGTGCATAACCACATATAAGAATTTATTTTACATCCGTGTTCTTCATATTCTTGCATAAGGTCTAAATCGTCAAATTCTAATCGGTTTGTGATTTTTTACTTTTAAATACTTGATTTCCATATCTTTATATATATATATATATATATATATATATAACACTAAAAAATAATAGTCAAAAACTACTGCTTAATAGGATCTTATATAATTACTATTTAAAAGGTATACATAAAGTATATAAATTGTTTTATTTACACTCATCCATAAAGATTAAACTATAACCAAAATAAATTCAAATTCAGCTTAAGAACATAAGTTAAAAAGACAGTAACTACATAGTTTTTTATAAGATAACAAGTAGTAAAATGTTAACTAAAATCTAAACAGTTGCGCTATCATTACCATTGCCAAGGTAGCCAACACCTAAATTATCATTTGTTCATATCAAATAATGGTGATCATTGCAAAAGGAGAGAATAACACAAGTACACAAACACATAAAAGGGTAAGCTAATTACAAAAAAAAAACGCATATATAACACTGAATAAAATTGCAAAACAATGCGCCAAATACACCAAACTAAACAATATCAAGTAACCCATCACACATAATGACATTCTAGACTCAATTATTCAGATATAGTCATTGATGTATGATTCTTGGTGGTTTTTGTACTTGTGGTGGTCATTGCTACCTATAAAGTCATTGCCAATGAGTTTCACCCTACTACATACAATGTTAGTTCCTTTAATTGTCATAAGAACCTTGTGGTCGTTCTTAATTATAGGACCTCATGCCCTTCTCACTACGTAGCCCATTCTACTCTACATGAGTCTTGAATAAGCATTAGAGTATCAGGATAAACCACGAGTATTGACTCCTTACATCAATGCACACACTACTAATTTCATCAAATAGGATTTCCTCCATGGAATCCCCTACATTCTCACACAAGCATTTGAAAGACATATTAGAAACCATACAACATATGCCTCTCTTGAAAATCAATAATTCTTATCATTTTATCCAATCCAACTTAACAACACATTGTACGAACTGTTTGGGATTTTAAAAATAAAGTTGGTTGAATCAAGAACCAAATGCAAAAAGAACCAAACTCATTTCAAAGTGATTTATTAATGATACCAAATTGAACAATTGCAACCTTATACCACATTACACATCACCTGTCAAAATAAAACAATTTCATTTCCATTCAACTTAAGAATCATATTTCTCCAAGACCCATAATTTAATCTCATATACATCAACTTTCAGCATGACACTATAACCCACCAAATTCAATATATTTCTCATAAAATAGACCACCACATCTTTGAATAGATGCATCAATTCCGTAACAATTAACATTTTGAAAACTCAACTTTTCTTATCAATACATGGAATTAATTATAAATTAACAAGAATCCCCAAATTTGCTAAAAATGAAAATTCCAAATTTGAAATAAGAACAAACATACAGTACCATAATTCAATCGAAAAACAGACTAAACCACAATCATTAGCTTCCCTTACCTTGAAAGACAACCCCAAACAACTTTATGAAATTCATCAACCCTTTGACTCACAAAACCTTTTCTTCAACCTAGAAACAACGTACGAGCGATTAGACCAGAGGAAAGAACTACTGATTAGAATAGAACTTAAACCAAAACCCTAAAAGAATGAATAAAATCCAAGAAAGATCGCAATACAAAACAAAAATGCAGTGGGAATCGAAGGAGGTTGAAATTTTTTACTTAGGCAGCGAATGAAGAAATTGATCGGGTAGATTCGAAGATGGCTCCGCGGCGATCGAAACCCCTACCTCTAATTATAAGGAAGATGAAGTGAGAGTAAGAAATTGGATAAAAAGATTGAGATGGGGGTAGAGGATTGTAGTTTATAGAAAGAAGGTTTATGTGTTTGAAACTAAGAGGGATTCCTTTTTGTTGTTTTTAAAAGAAAAGTATTATTATTATTTTTTTAAGGGTTATATATATATATATATATATATATATATATATATATATATATATATATATATTATATATATATATATATATATATATATATATATATATATATATATATATATATGCTATATTTATATTTGTTGAATAATATTAGTATATGATAATTTAATAAGATAGGATTAAGAAGATACCCCATGCAATAAAATAGCATGAAATAAATTATTAATATTAGCATAAAATAGTTGGACTGAATTTAAATTTTAAAAATATGAATTTGATTTAAAATTAATTCATCAAAATTTAGTTAAAATGATTTACATGAGTATAATTATGAAATGAACTTGAACTTTTGGACTTTTTCGCACCTTATTAATGTTGCTATTTATATATGAAAATGAAATTGATAATGTACATTGAAAAGGCTATTGCAACCAATCTTCGTGTAGGTGTTATTAAAGCCATTAAACTATGAAAGATAGTTTCTTAAACTATATCCACGCAAAAGTATACTTCAGCTTCATGTTAGAAGATGTTCAATAATTTTTCTTATTTATTAGAGTTATGTGTTAAAAAAAAAATAGTCATTGCAATATAATAATTCAATTCATGTCACTGTTTATTTAACTGGTGTGTTTCCAATTAATTGTGTAATTGATAGATAGACTCATTATAAAATTAATTGCACATTAATTATATTTAAGATCTAACTACATCTGATAATCCAACTATTTTCAAAAATTCATTGATCAATATCTGCTCTTTTTAAAGTGGAGATATCAAGATCTTAAATCTGATAGAGATTAGTACTAAAAAGTTTTAATACATATTCTAATATTATTACAATGTTATCATGATAAATATGAACATACCTATATATGAAAAAAATTATCGTATTGTGTTAATGCTGAATTGTTCTTATTCTAATAATTATAATAATTAAAACAACAGGAAATTTCTTGCTGACATGGCTGCAAGTGATGTGGTTCTGGCATGTGTTAATCTTAGTGATTGAGATTACAAAGATTTTTGACTTGTGACAATTTTTAAATGCTTTCATGCTGAAAGCTTAGGTTGAAGGCAAAAGTAGAAAAATAAGTATTATGCATTTCCAAAATGGAAGATGTTTTTAATATTGTTATATAATAATTTGAATTTTTTAATTCTATTGTTGTTTTGTTGTTGTTGCGTATATTAAACACATGTAATTTTATTTTGAGTAGAAACTCGATTGTAGGTTTAACATGTTTTAAGGCATTGGACTAATTATTTGTTCTCTTTAATATGTTTAACTCCAATTGAAGCATAAGAAATTATATTCAATAAACTTTGCCAGTATAGAATTTATAACTTTTCATATACTTGACTATTTTAAATGAATGTTTTTGGAGTGCGTAATATGGAAAAGTACATATAAAGAGACATTTGTTTGGTCTTAAGTATATCAAACTAGTTTTGTTGGAAATCGGAGTTAAAAACTATTGAAGTTAGATTTTAGAATCACTCAAGAAGTTTTGAAATCAAGAAGCTGTGATTCTTGAAAGTTAATGCATTTAAAAAAAAAATAGACGAAATAACACAACTTCATTAAATTTTTATATTAATTGTAAAATGTTTAAAAAAATTGAAGATTTGAAAAGTAAAAAAAATTATAAACGAAGCATATCTCTGCTTTATCTAAGTGATTTTTTTTTTTTCACGTTTTACTCATCCAAATGATATGAGATAAGTTTTACTGGAAGTAAGACTTAAAATCTTCAAATTAGGTTTTGGAATAATTTAGAAAGCTTTTAAAATAGAAAAGCTAGAAGATTTCAAAGTTTAAAACAAGGGTGTAAATAATGGTCATGTTTAGAACTTAGTTTTAAATACAAACAATTCATATTAGCTTCATCCACTTGAATATTAATATTTCATAATAAAATATCTTTTAGATTATTTTCCTCCCCTATTAAGTAAATTCAACACAACATTTATGTAGGATAAGAATTTAAAATAATTAAAGTATAATATTTTATTAATCTGTAAGTAGTTTTATAATTAAAGGTATATGTATAACACTCTCAATATTTTAATTACTTAAGGATAAAAACGTTAAAATAAACAATATTCAAGATTACCCGGAGGTTTTCTTTTCATATATCTATTGATTCTTTCTGTCTTCTTCCAGAATTCTTCCAGCCTTATTCATAAAGGGCTCAGATGGGGAACCATCTGATAACGAATATGATGATCAGTTAATGAAGAAGTGTAACCAAAGGGTCATTTGCCAAGTTAAATTCAGAAATTTAGTACTTAAAACCTCTATCTACCAGAGCCTGAATCGTCACCTCCAAGTTGTAAGTTTGCTAGCCACCAATCATCAAAATCACATGTTCCTTACATGGAGGGGCATCTTGAAGCTTCCAAATCCAACAACACGTACCTGAAGAAATTAATATGAATTCATAAGTACATAAGATCAAATACATAGAAATTGCACAAATAGAACGAAAAATTCGGAGGGAGGAAAAGAAAACCCTCACATTCAAGGTAGAAAGTGTCTCCACTTCTCCTGTATAAACTTCAAATATAGTCTATGCATTATTCCAGTAGCCCTTTTTCTAAATCATGATCCCCTCCCTGCCCTAAGATGGCAAAATCATTCGGTGGATATGAATTCCTGTTCGTTGAAGTTCTTATTATTTTCTTTTTGTACGTGTGGGTAGTTGGTGATGATGGTTGGGAAAACAAACTAAATAAAATTATAGTTCAAATTAAAAGAGCAAATAAAACCGTAGTTACCATTCCCAGATTGAACATTTTTCTCTAGCTGTAACATTATATCTGACATGTCATGCTCGTCATTGCCATGCTGTTGATCAAGTAAATATACCATGTTTACTACTGAAGATCCCCTGGCTGTTTTCCTTCAAGTCTTTTATTTGTCTCCAATACCCATGAGGTTTGCCATCCGGGAAATGCCTTGAGATATATGACAGGTTCAGAGGCGAAGGTAAATATAATGGATATACACAAAACAAAACCAAATGCTCATAACTCAGATTGGACATATAGATATGAATGAAACTATCCAATTAAAGGGCACTCACCAGACAACAAACGGAAAAGAGGGATACGATATCGGTTTGACCATTTGGCTATATCCCTCCTCTTGTTCCCATCATATCAGGGTAAGTCTGCCACTGGCAGGAGTGGATTGCCACAGATCACCTGAAACATGGATAAGCAGAAACTAAATCCCTGCGCTATGACATCTGTTCAATCACCATCGAATAAAAGTCACATATTAAAAATGCCTTAGTAAGTAAAATTAAGTAAATGTTATGCAATATCAATATGGAGTATTGTGTTAAACGTTGTTTTGGATGAAAGAAATGTTATTAAAGAATAAGGTGAGAAAGCACACCCGATGGAGGATATCTTATCCGCCAAAACTGAAAAATCACAATGCCTATAGTCTAGAGAGCAAGAAGATAACAAGAATGCAATAAAGCTCATAAAATTATAACCCTTGGAAACGGCTAAAAACAGGATACTGCGGAACCCATAAACACAATGTATATTACAGCCAATTGAATAGTAGAGGTCTACTCTTTTAAATGTTTACATGCTGCCTTTGTATCTCATAATCACTAGAATCTGCTCCAGAGTAGGACACGGCAATCGCAAGCAATAAATTCCAACCAAATTGTTCCAACAAAAGTAGTCAATCTACATTGTAAGACATAGCTTCCAACCTTTTCTGAACTAGTTTTTGAAATTGGAAGAAAAATGTGAAAATAAACATACCATCAAACAGGAGTCCAAAGTTGAAATCATTCCATCAGGTATCACAGGGAACCAAACATAATCATGTAAATAATAAAAGTTGCTCTGGCAAAATAGTAATATTACCGTTATAATTATCAATGCACCAATCGATCTTTAACACTATGAAAAATATACAAGATGGACAAAGTAGAAATGTTTCTAACATCCAGAGAACATGATGGTGAACATAATTAAAACCATTAATATCAAGAGAAGACAATGTGGAACCAAGAATGCTTGGTTTTAACAGAAAAACACACATTAATTGCTCTAATTAACCAAGAGTGAAATCACGGCTAACAAAGGGAACCTAAAGAAGTGTTTATAACCCCAGGATGGTCAAAATCCTCAAACCTTAATCTAACACTATTTCCCTAAAATCAATAATTGGACAAAACTAAGATATTATCCAAAAGGTAGCTCAGAATAAATCATATATTCATTCGGCATCAACGACTCCAAATGGAAATACTTGCCTATGGAGCAAATGCTTAAAACATCCATCTTCTTATAAAACTATTATCAAATAATTGTTTAAAGAATCAAATTAAATCAAATAAATAAAGGAAAAACAATTAAAAAAAATACAATTTAAAGAAAAAAAAATTATCTTAAATGACTAACCTCTAAAATGCACGACTCCTTTTTCAACTACGAAGCCAAGTTCTTGCATGTTGCTTTAGTTGTTGCTAGTCCTCCACGCATCTAGATATCAAGCATATGAAACTTCATCTTACAAATAGCTAGCGTTTTATAATCAAACTAAACAATGACAGGCTTAACCATATACGCCCTAGCATCAACTAAGCATCAGAAGTTTGAGAAGTTTCCTCATCATTTTTTATTGATAACTGCTGTATGTGGATGCAACCTGTGAACCAATGTGTCATAAGTAATTTCTTCTTCCAAGTGTAGTCCCGTGTTAGAAGTAACTTCTAGCTCCCTTTCCTTGCAATATCCCTTTTGCAGTACATTGTAAGTGATGGTATCTGGAGCTATTCCATTTCTTATCATCTGATTTAAAAGTTTTGTAGCTTCTTTCACATTTCCTAATTTACAATATCCATCAATCATAATAGTGTAAGTAATTTTATTTGGTTGTATACCGTTTGAAGACATTTCCATTAATATACTCCCCACTTTGTCCATCTGACCTAACTTACAGTAACCACCGATTAGAGCAGTATAACAAAATATATTTGGAAGCAAGCCTTCATTTCTCATCTGTTGAAAAGTTTCCTTTGCTTCATCCACACAGCCAATACAGCACATTCCATGTATTAGAGAAGAATATGTAGCACAGGTAGGTGGCATGCCCCGACTTTTCATAGCATCACACAGTTCGAAAGCTTCCTTCAGATTCCCAACTCTACAGTAGGCTGCAATAAGTATGTTATATACAACAGAACTTAGCTCTACTTTCTCGTAAACTAACTTCTTAAGCAATTTCACAGCTTCTTCAATCTGATCAGCCTTACAATATCCTTCTAATAAAAGTGCATGTGTATATACATTGGGAACTAGGCCATATTCTTTGGCTTCATGCAAAAGCCTATGAACATCATCTATCTTACCCATATCAGCCAACCCTTTCATTAGGAAATTGTAGGTATATGTATCTGGTTGGAATTCTTGCTGAACCATTTTTTCCTTGAGTTCGAAAGCTACATCAATTTTACCCCATTTACAACAACCAAAAATAAGTGTGTTGTATGAGATCTTATCCAGTACCAAACCTTTTTCAGTCATTTGTTTCAGTACTTCGAAAACTTTCTCCATGCTCTCTCGTTCACAAAGTCCATGGAGAAGCGCATTTGAGGTCACCGTATTGGCAGCAAGCCCTTTACCTGCCAGCATAAACCAAAGCTCAATGGCCTCCAAATGTTTTTCACATTTACAAAGTCCGCAGACCAATGGGGTTAGCAAGCTATCGCTAGCCTTGATGTTCCTAAACAACAATTCTCTAACTATTTTTAATGCCGAATCCAACCTAGATTTTTCCAATAATTGATGAATCACATATGAACACGCATCCATGTTAACAGACAAACCACTAGACAATAGGTACCCCAATACCTGCTCAGCCTGCTCCATTTGATTGCTCCGGCAAAATCCCTGTAAAAGAGTATTAAAAGTGACAGAATTAGGCTTCATGCCCTTCAATACCATGTCATCCCTAATCCTCAATGCCTCAATCATATTCCCCTTCCTGCAGTACCCATCAATGAGTGAGTTAAACACAACCTCATTGGGAGTAAAACCCATGCTATACATTTCCACCAACATTTCACTCGCCTCCGCAAACTTCTCAAACTTCATCAAACCATTGATGAGTGCACCATAGGTCACCACACTCGGATTCACCTTGCTCCTAACCATCCTATCCTTAAACCGAAACGCCTCGTCTAACCTCCCACTTTTGGACAACCCATCAATCACATTGTTGTAAGTAACCACATTCGGCGAAACACCAAGCTCCTCCATCTTGCGGAACAAGTCCACTGCGTCCCCAACCCTCCCTCCCTTGCAAAACGCGTTAATTGCCGTGGTGAACGTGAAAACATCAGGCACAACACCCTGACAAGTGACATCAAACACCTCATAACTCTTGTGAAGTTCATTGGCCTTCACCAATGAGCCCAACAAAAAATTGCAAGTTTTCAAACACGGGAAAATGCCCTTCTTCGAGAACATGATAAAAATATCAAAAGCGCAACGGAAGCCGAAGCTCTTGTACTGAGAGCAGAGAATGTGGAGCAACAAATCCAATTCGCCGTGTCGTTTATCCGAAGCCTGATTACACTCCAGCATCGATGAAGCTATTTCGCGGAGCCTGTTCTCATGGTCGTGAAACGACGTCGGAACGTGGCCGTCGATCAAACGACTGAGCAAAAACCTGGCGCGCGGCAAAAAACCGGAAGCGAGAAGCGAGCGAAGGAGGAGGCAATAGGAGCGAACGGTGAAGCGGAACTTAAAATGGTTAGAGGCAAAACGGAAGAAGTCGAGTGTCGTTTTGGGGTTAACGGTGTGGTGGATGGGGAAGAATAAGCGATCGAATTCGTGCGGGGACAAATGGGGCAAAATGGATTTACATTTGGAAGAATCTAGAACTCTGTTGGTTAGAATAGAAGGTAGAAGGGTGAGAGGGGCGTGGTTAGAGGTTTGCGGAGGAGTGGGGTGAGGTGGCGGCGGGGGGGTTGGCGGAGGAAGGTGGCGGGGTTGGTGGCGGAAGGCGGTGGAGGTGACCCAGGTGAGGGGGCGCGTGAATATGGGAGGAGATTTGGGAGAGGAGAGCCTGGTAAAGTCCATTGCTGAGTGCATGGATTTGAGGTAGGCGATGGAAATGGTTTTTAGTGCATTTGCGGTGTGGAAGCCATTGGTTTGGTGGGTGTGAGAGTGATAGAAGGGTTACGTTGATGGGTTGGTTCCCTCAGGTTTGGAATTGATATTGAACTGTTCCGTGGTCAAGGTAGAAGACGCAGCAAATTCGGCTGGCCTCTGAAGCGAGGCAACACCGTGAGCGTGGGACGAAAAGGGGATCAAAAACGGGCCATCTGGTTCACGAAAAACCTGAACCCGGCCCAATAATAAGGTTGTCGGGTTTTTTTTTTTTTTTTTTTTTTTTTTTATCTATTTTAGGGGTTTGGCATTCTTGCCCACTACGTCGTCTTCTTTAAACCCCATACTTCGTTTTAAAACAAAGGGTGAAGATCAATTTTACCCTATTCTAATTTTCTAAACCCCGTATGAAAGAGGTATTTCAAACTTGTCTCTAATAAGGTCTTATAAGGACCAAGTAATTCGACTTTTATGATTGTAGATACTCGAAAGGATTTAAATTTGGCGAGCAAAGATTGTAGGTAGAAATGTGAATTCAGTCCAACTATGATAGGGAAGATTGCAATTTACTTTGGAGAAAATCTTATTATTTAAAGATTTAAGAGATTATGTAATGATAGATAGGATTTGAATTTATCTTAATAAAATTTTATTATAAAATATTAATTAGGATTGTTATAATAGGAAAATAAATAAATGAAAATGTATTTATGTTATATAAATATATAAATTTTTTTATTAAAATTGAATAAAAATAAATAAATATGTAATCTAGTGCTAAAAAAGATATGACAAATAATTCCATCGTACGTGGGTATTGTAATAATTCGTCCCCGTTTTGACAAGAATCCTCGTATTGGTTGGGCATGAATATGAGAAATATCCGACTTTTTCAATTGGGTATGGGAATGAGGATGTACATCCCGTCCCTACACCCGCCATAATACATATCCCCGCCATGTCCATGTTCTCGGTTAAATTATTAAAATACTCATTGTCTATTAAGTAACCTTATATTCGTTTATCTCTGATATATTTTTGGTCTCATCCCAACTTTTATGTAATTAAGTTGAAATGATGTATGTCAATTAAATATTTTTTATGTCTCACTTTTGAATATTTTTACTTTTTTAATATTTTTATTTATTATATATTTTCTTTTCACATATCATGTTTAACATTATCAATGTAAGTGTTCCACAGCATAAACCTTTCATTTATTAGGTAATATAAAAAATTCATCTTCTTTATTCTAATGTTTGTTTCATAAAAAGAACTTTTTTATTTCATTAAAACCATTTTCGTTATATGTTAATCATCGACTAGGTTGATATTTGAAAAGTTTTCTTAAGGTATTTTCCATCTTAACATACTTTTAATTATACATTTGTTATCCGTTGTGCGATTTCATTCGGTAGTTTCTCAAATTGTTCATAAAAGATACATTTGATTATTGTTTTAGTTTTAGTATCTTTATTTATGGTTTACTTTTATAGTGCATAATACTATTATGATATTTTTTATACAATTAATTTTATTTTTTAACTCATTACCATATGTGTAATTTTATCACCATAATTTTATTAATAAATTTTATTTACTATAATATAATAATTTAATTAATCATTTGATTTTTTTATTTCCATCCAACATATATAGAAGTTCAAAAGGTGAAAGATCTATATTAAAATTTGTTATTATTAATTTAATCTTTGTTCATTGTATGATTTTGATCAAGTGATGTAATATAACTTTTATTTAGTATATTAAAAAATATATTTCATTAGAATTTAAAAACTTGAAGTAAATAAACATTTAAAATATTTTTTAATTTGAATATTTATTTTCCTTTTATATTTTTTTAAAAAATATTTTTAAAATTTATCAGCTAGGTTTCATTAATGCTTGCAAATTTAATAAATGTTTTGGTTCTCATCAAATTTTATTTAGTATTATAATTTAAAATGTATATAATTGTAATATAAATTATTTCTAACTATCTAATATTGAAGAAAGAAATACTTATTTTAATATTTAATATTTAATAATATTATGTTTTCTTCACCGTATTTTTTTATAATTTTTTATTAGTTTATAAAAAATTATCTAATTGATATTGAAACTATAAGAAAACATGTGTGGATACGGGGTACGAATATATAACGGATACCCGATAGGGATTAAGATGAGACAAAAACTTGATAGTCATTATGTTTGAGTATTGGGATGAGATGATTTTTTTTCTCTGGAGATAGGTATAGGATAGCAAAACCCGTCACCGTCCCACCCCATTGTCATCCCTATAAACAATATAACAAATTATAATACCAATAGGTAAAATCAAATAATCATTAAATAAAAAGATAAATAAAATAATCTATAACTATATATAAAGAATTTTTTTTTTGTGTGCACATTTCATAATTTCAATTTTATCCTTTACAATGTAATTATTTATCAAATTTTTAAAATTAACGGATACTTTTACATGTTTTCTATAGAACTATCGATCTTCTTTTTTTTTCCCTATTCATCCATAATTATTTTCTCGTATTTTCTTCCTTCGTTTCACTTTATTTTTAATAAATATAAATTTATTTTGTATATTAACTTAACAACATTACAATATCTTCACCAACTAATATAATATGATGCATATTTAAAAAAAATGTACATGTCTAAATTAAAAAGTATATATATATATATATATATATATATATATATATATATATATAAAAAAATATATATATATATATATATATATATATATATATATATATATTTCCCTAACTCAACCAATGAATAATTTATTTGTTATTCCTAATCCCTAATGATGAATTAAGAATCCAATTGACAATTCTAATAACTCAAATTGTAAATGTTATCTTGTATAAATATCGTTATATTCCACGCAATTACTCAAAGCCATTAGTTTCTTTGTTCTATCTATATCTATATAACGAAAATATCTTATAAAATAATTATTATCAAAAGAAAGAGTTTGTAACTCCTACATGATTATCTTTTAATATATTTTCAATGTTAATGTTATCATCATTCCTGTGTATTATTAACTTTTAGGAATAAAGTTTTATATAATAATATTTCAAGCTTAAGAAGCTTTATTTTAATTTATATGAATATTATATTTTATATTATGTTCATTATTTTATTATTTGTCAAATAACTTAAGTATTAGAACATTATTTGTAAGTAAAGAGTATTCAATTTTTATTTATATATCATTAGTGTAGAGTTAATTCTTCATTAATATTAATAACTAAATTAATAAAATTAAAAAATTCATCTCATCAACAACTCAATAAAAAACGTTCATTTCCAAGAATATTTGTTTTCCATCATGGATCTTTTGGTAAAGATTTTCCTAAATTTCAAAGCTCATGGTTTTGACAGAAGCCACACCGTTTTAATTCTTCAACTAATGAGATGAACAAAATCCTTAGTTAATAAATTTGAAACTCACTTGAACTTGAAAGAGATGCATAAGAAATATAATGAACACACGTGTGAGCTACAACTTAAAACACTTTGTAACAATACAAAAAGAAGGCAAGAAATAACTTGGAATCAACAAGAGAACATTATTGAACAATAAGACAATTAGGGATGATAATGGGGTAGAGACGTGTTTCGCTATCTCATACGCATCTTATTGAAAAATTTCATCCTTATACTCATACCCAAACTCAACAGGTATCAAACTTTTGTCTTGTCCCCAATTTCACCGGATAATGGGTATATATTTGTACTCATACTCGTACCCTTTCATGTTTCAATGTTAATTAATTAATTTGTATAAAATGATAAAAAAATTATGACAAAGGAAAAATAATATTATCAAATATTCAATATTAAGATGATGATTGTTTCTCCAATATCAAATATTTATAAATAAATTATATTATAATTGTATACATTTTAAATTAGAACACCAAATAAAATATCATGAAAACTAAAACATCTATTAAATTTGCAAACATTAATAATTGTAATTGATAATTTTTTTTTAAATATAAAAGGAAAACAAATATTCAGATTAAAATATATGTTAAATGATGAAGATTTTTTATACACTAATAAAAGTTATAATAAATCACTATCCAAATAATACAAAGAACAAACATTAAACTAATAATAATAAGATTTTAATATAGATATTGTATTTTTTAAACTTCAATATATGTTGGATGGTGATAAAAAGAAATTAATGATAATTACATTAAAATTTTATATTATATTAGATAAAATTTATTTATACAATTGACAAAATCACATTATGATTATGAGTTAAAAAAATAAAAGATAATTATATAAAATATATCAAATAATATTTTATATTATAAAAATAAAAAACAAATGAAATAATTAAAAAATTATCAAATATTTGTCTTAGAAACAATTTGAGAGACTATTGAATGAAATCATATATATATATATATATATATATATATATATATATATAATTAAAAGTGTGATAAAATGAAAAATAATTTAGAGATCTAAACAAACTTTTCAAATATCAACATAGTCAATAGTTAAAAAATAACGAAAATTGTTTTAGAAAAAAAAATAGTTATTCAAAAGAAAAAAATAATAATAATAGAATAAAAAAATAATTTTTTATATTACGTAGTAAATTAATAGTTTATGCTATTGAACATTTACATTTAAATTGAGAGTGTTAAAAGTTCTCATGTGAAAAGAAAATATATAATAAATAAAAATAATAAAATAAATATAAATATTCAAATGTGAGACGTAAAAAATATTTAATTGACATACATTATTTGAATATAATTGCATAAAAGTTATAATAAAATGAAAAATATATTGATGATGAAAATGAATTTTATGACAAACCAAACAATTAAAGGAAATAGAAAATAGAAATTGTGTAATATATATATATATATATATATATATATATATATATATATATATATATATATATATATATATATATAGTGGTGGATCTTGACCAACATTGTTGGGGGTGCCCAAATAATACATCCAAAATTTATACATTTCATTATTGTCACTCACACAATAAAAAATGAAGTATACAAAGAAAATTGAGAGACATAAATACCAAAAATGATTTATCAATATACCTATTTAAATAATCTATTCCTTTATTCTTCATCAATATACCTATTTAAAAAAATAATACTAAAAAATGATTTATCATAATCTAATAAAAAATTGAG
>Ga0209589_1003830_pt1 | contig 26193 bp, 13 predicted proteins | sample CowpeawhiteBW_FD_187525 | JGI IMG/M metagenome (GOLD analysis project Ga0209589, IMG submission 187525) | Root nodule microbial communities of legume samples collected from California USA - Cow pea white BW (SPAdes) (version 2) | ecosystem: Host-associated > Plants > Roots > Nodule | place: USA...
CACCCCAACCCATCTATCACACATATTCCACACCTTTTGGGATACACTACATGAGAAGAATAGGTGTTCTGCATTCTCTTCACTTGCTAAGCACATCTCACATAGGTTATTTTGTAATTGAACTCCCTTTGCTGCTAGTTTAACCTTTGTAGGTAACTTATCCAGGAACAACCTCCACCCTAATAGTTGTGCCTTCGGGGCCACCCTAATAATCCACAATGTTTTAAACTCTTTATTCCCTTCCTCCTCAAAGGAACCTTGTAACTTATTATAAGCAGACTTAACCGAAAAAACACCATTGTCATTATCCTTCCACTTCTAAGTATCAAAGCTCCCCATTCTAAGACTATGTCCCTTTAATAATAGGATAATTTTTTCCTCCATAGCTACCTCCCAAACAAGTCTAAGCCTCCTCCATGTTAGGTCCCAAACCCAAACATTCTCTTCCCAATGTCCTACCTCCTCTATAACTCTTTCTTTACAATCTGATATTAAGTACAACCTAGGAAACTTACAATAGAGTGGTTCTTCCCCGATCCAATTATCTTCCCAAAATTTAACTTTTTTTCCTCCTCCAACTACCCACTCTATGCAGTTGTCAAACTAGACACCTTGCATTACACTCCTACAAACTTTTTGGATGTCTAACCACCACCTCGAAGCTGACCTAGATATAGTGGAGTCGTTAAGATTCCGTCAAGACCCATACTTTGAGTCCAGAACCTGTTTCCACATACCATAATCCTCCACTCCCAATCTCCATTTCCATTTAGCTAAAAGCGCTGTACTGAATTTCCCAATATCTCTTATCCCCAAACCTCAACCTCCTTTGGTTTGCAGATGTTTTTCCACCTAACCCAAGCTATTTTTTGGAACACACTCCACAAAAACAAATAGAAATAGAAAGAGTTAACTAATTCAAAAGCAAATAGTTAGACTTGATAATTTAGCATAGCTTTTTGAATATTGTAAACTTTAAGCTCTTGATAAAATTCCATAAACAACTCTGAAAACTCAATTTGAATCGCTATATTTGATTGCAAAAGATTTAGAGAGAATATCTATTCGTAGAGTTTTAAAACCGCTAATTAAAAATATTTTCTAACGTTTTTAATCGATTAAATCAATCTCATAATCGATTATTCTTACTTAATTTTGAAAACTCTGCAACATCTCTCTAAAATAATTGACCATTATTCATATTTACCTATTAAATACGTTCTTCATTAATTACAAATTTAGTTTAATCGACTCAAAAAATCCAAATCAAATATTTTCCTGGAAATATTAAAACCTAAAAGACCACTTTGTTTTAATCAATTATTAATAGTTTTTAAAACCTCTCAATAATAATTTAATTAATTATTAAGTTGTTAAAATAGTTTTTAATCTTGATCAATTTGTTAAACCAATTTTTACTAAGAGTTTGAAAAACACTTAATAAATCTTTTTAAGCTTGATTATAACTTTCAAAACCCTTTTTAGTATATGATATGTGTTGAATTAAAAAGTCTTACTAAATAACTTGTGAGAAATTGGACTTAATTTACATAATTATTTTAATTTTTCAGTTTTAGTTAACAAGAGATTTTCTTACTCTTTTGGTCATAACTTCTTTAGTAATATTATTTTGGTTAATTTCAATTGTATTGGATTTTACATTTTTACGGGGCTTCAAAATGAAAATATGGTTTGCTAGATTGAGATTTTTCTATTATTTTCTATGCTTTTTGGAAGTTGTAGAAGATTTGTTTTATTTTGCTATAGAAACATATGCGTTCATACTTGATATTTGATATGCTTTTATAAATATCTTACATTCGTATGTTTTGACTATATTATATTTAACGAGACACACTATGTCATACGTGTTTGTTGAAGAAAAAACTTAACATGGATCGATCTTTAATAATTGTCACGCATATGTAATGAGAAAATGAAACCTTTATCTTTGTTCATCATACATGTCTTTGTATATTAATGTTAATTTTTCTTTATAGGTGTGTTTTTTTTTAAGATGGATTTGTAGTGGATTTGAGAGGAAAGAGAAATAAAAATGAGGTTATTTGGACGAAGAGAAAAATGATAAAAAATAAAAGGATTTGTGATGAAAATTTATCAAAATGATTAAGTGATGTGATGAATTTAATAGATTAAAAAAATATTTTAATTGATAAAAAAATTATTACTATTTTATAATTCTCTACCAAAATTTTATTATATTTAAAATGTTTCTTGGACAATTATTTACTATTTTGGAAAGAAAGTTAATCTTAAAATATTTATCTCTTTTTTTTTATTTTTAATTATTTTTCTATTCATATTTTTTATGTTTTCTCTTTAATTTATGATTTCCATAAATTTAGGTAAATATGTTGTTTGAAACAAATACAACCTAAAAGATATATACAAAGATATATACGTGACAAATATTAAATATCAAACATTCGTTAATGAAATTAAAAAATTAAAAAAATAACTTTTTTATTAAAACTATAATTTATTTTATTATTCTAAAAACGAAATATATTGATAACTATTAATGGATCGATTATTATTATACAAGCATTAAAATAATTAATATTTTAATCCTAATTTATATATTATACAGATTATGTTTTTTAACTCCAGTGTAATCCTGTATTGAGAGTGAAGGGGCAATGAATCTCTTAAAAGATAGTAGAATTAAAAACAAAAATAAAATCCACAAATTTAAAAAGTAAAATATATACTTCTAAAATTTAATTCACATTACTTTCAATATAGTAACTGAATATGTAAATTATAATGTTACTTTTCTTATTTTATAAAATAACATTAGTTAATAATTGTAAGGGAAAGACTAATCCGATCTAAACAATTTGAGAGTCAAAGGAATAGACTAACGAAGATTGACGTTACGATTTCTTTTGCCGCTGATGAGATCAGAGCCGTCGACTGACTGATGAACCTTTTCAATCTAATGTTTATTTTATTTCTATTTAAAGATAATACAGGTGAGAAAAATAAAAATAAAAATAAAAAGTGAAGTAGATCCCGAGGGAGAACGTTTTAAGCCGTAGGATGCAATCTTAGGAGCTAAGTTTTCAAAGTGGAGATATAATCATTAAATATTCAATTGAAATCCGTTTCTGTATTAACAAGTGGCCCATAACTTTTCTACAGTTCCGTGATGCAACCCTTTCTCCTCTACATTAGAATTTCTACAAGAGATGAACATTGTTGCACTAAGTAAATGAGATTCCAATTTCTACCAAAAGAAACATCAGATTATGGCCCTGATACAGTGTCAGTGGTACCACTCGCATTCTCAAAAGAAGGAAACTCCATATCAATGGTCCAAGGTTATGGTTGTTTTGTCTTTCTCATAATCATAACCAAAAAATATCTTCAAGTGTTTCAGAAGTAACTCTTACATTATTATTTGGGTTATTTTATTTACAAAGTCGAATTTTTGTCAATAATTTCAGAAAACTAAGATAAAATATTTAAATTAAATATAATTTTAATATATAATTAAGACTAGTTGGGTTAGGTTAATATTTTTGTGTCCCAATTTCACTTCATCAAAAGGCACGAAGGTTCCCATAATAGAGGTCAAATAATTGAATGGGGCGAATTGAAAACGATCAAGCCAATAAAGAATAGGCACTTTGTTCAGATCTTGAGGTGTTGTAGCATTTCGTTGAATAGTTCCATCATGTGGGTTTTGATATTTTAGGCTCTTCTCTACTTTTGTTAATTAACAATATAATAATATATTATGATTTTAAATTTAAAAAACATAACTAAAATATTATTATCTTGTCAAGAGAATGTTTTTTGTTGAGTGGATATCAAAATATAATTACTCAAATCAAAATAATGAAAATGATGATGTGAAGATAAAAAAATTAAGATTTGACACTGACAAGAAAGACAACTATTATAATAATACATTAATATATATTGATATTTTAAGTTAAAAAATAAAAAATATTCTAATCAAAATATTAATGTTTTCATTTGTGAATTAGGTAATTTTTACTTAATTGCCATCTTTCGGAGGTAACAGACTCCAAACTAAACTTCTTCACTTAGATGACTCACATATAAATTCATGCCATTTTGAAATATGATAAGTTGAGATATCTCTTTAACAAAATATAATCATTTCCCAACGCAACATATTAATATTCGAATTATATCTATTTTATATTTTCATATAAAATACAAAATATGTTTTTAAAAATAGATTGTAAGGTAAATGTTATTTTAGTTAAATATAATTTTAATTCCTAAATTCTAACATAAAATAGAAAATTTTCTTAGTTCAAAAGTTTAATATAATTTTTCTTAGTTCAAAAGTTTAATATAATTTAGTACTCAAATGTTAAAAATAAATAGATTTAGTTTTTTCAATTTAATTATGTTAAATTTTGTTGATGTGTGAAAAAATATTTTTAATTGACATTTTATTTATATCATTTTAACATAAATATCATTCATTTATTTTTAAATTTTGAAAATTAAAATATATTAAAATTTGATATACGAAAAAATTTTAATTTTATATTTAAGTGTAGAAGCTTAAAACATATTTTACATTTTGTTGTATTATTGTATATGACGTGAAAGTAATATTTTTCTCCACAAACCAAAACACTGCAGCTTGGTATTGTGGTACACCACTCACTCAACAAGCAATACCTCACACACCCTATCACCAAAAGCCAACTGTCACTGCTTTTTCTTTTCTTAACCCTCAATTAAACTCTATCTACGTGTTTCACTCCTTCAACACCATCGCCTATATAAACCTTTCTACCCATCTTCTACTCTTTCGTCCCAAAACACTTCTTATGCCTTCTTAACCAACAACAAAAAACTCTCTTCACACACTCTCATTTTTTGTTTCCTACCTTTGATTTCGTTCAATAGTTTTCTGCACTTACCATCATTGTTGTTGTTGATTAGTTTGTCACTTCACCATGAAGAACCGAGCATCAGGGTTGCTGAAGCAGATCATATCAAATCTGAGCTCAATGGCGAAGTCAAAAACCATGGCTCTCAAGTCCAAAACAAACGCCATAAGGGCTCGTTTGCTCATATTCTCACTCATGAAGAACAAAAAGCTCTTGATGAGTTCCCTCTCCGACAAGTTTCATGCAGTGTGGGGGCACGATTCTCAGTCCAAGGATAACGATTGCCTATTGGAAGATGGCAGTGACCAAAGCAAGGCCATAGTGTTGTACAACAACCTGCGAAACCCTAGTGAAACCCTAGCGGTGGAGGAGCAAGAGCAAGAGGGCTATGAAGGTTGTTACTACAACTATGGTATCGATGATGGTGATGATGATGATAAGTACCCGGATCTCACACACACCCTTTTTGATTCTGAGGATTTGGATCTTGGAGGGTCGGTGATTGACTTGGTGAAGAACTCGAAGGAAGAGGAAGGGAAAGAGTTCAAACTGGAGGATGAGATTGACTTTGCCGCTGATCTTTTCATCATGAAGTTCCGCAGACAAATGGTGTTGCAGAAGCAAGAGTCTTTCAAGAGGAAGAGGGAAATGCAGAAAAAGGGTGCATGAATCAACTTCAACCCTAATTTGGTTGCTTCTATATTCGTCATGGTTGCCTCAACAACACAAAAGTTCAACCCGTTCATCATCTCATCTCATCTCATCTCCCTTTGTTATGGTTTTTTCTAGAACAAGGGAGACACCAGCAAGAACATCGTAAATCACAAAGATAACTATGGTACTTAACTGGTTTAATTGTGACAGCAATAACCCAAAAAAAACACTGACCAGGGTGAATGGATTTTGTTCTTTCTATTTTTGTATTTTTTGTTTTCATTTTTACTGTTGGATGGTGCCACAGGGTATACTTCATCCATGTTCTCTTTTCAGGTGGTACAATAAAAGAAAGAGAACAAAATTTGGAAGATGTTACTGTGTTACTTGTAGATGTTGTATTGGTAAAGCACATAACTCTTATATGAAGCTGAGCTGAGCTAATTGATGTATATTGATATATATATCATCATATATAAATAAATAGTAAGAAATTAAATTTGAATGCACCCATTTTTAGATAATTAATTACATGGTTGTGGTATAGAACGAGGTAAAAAAAGAAGTAATGGGTTGGAAAAAGTGTTCCATTTTGCAAAAGGGAAAATGGCCGTACAGCTAATAGTAGCATAACTCATGTGAAAGAAAGGTGCATTGAAGGAGACAAAGAAAAGAGAGAATATTATGCATCAAAAGGTGCAAGCAAACACCAATAGTCTAGCTGGGAGTGACATTGATTAATTTCTTCTTTTCGTAAAGCTTCCGAAAGTTTAAACTTCTCAAATCTTCGTTTTCATTACTTTTCTTCACTTCTGATTAAGCTTCACTTTGTAAATGTTTACCTCCTTTTTCCCTTAGAGTTTGAGATGACGAAGATGCAGCACTAAGTTTTTGGGCTGATCTATGGAGGCATTGGGAAATTTAATTATGTTAATTAATTTTTGGTTTTGGGACAATTAGGAGGATTTTAAAAAGAACATCTTCCTTTGTTTAAGACCCAAAAAATGCAGAATATAAACACTTTATTCTCATGATATATTTATTCCTTTCTTTATTCTTTTCATGTTAAGGAAGGGTTAGCCTGAAGGAGCTTCGCCCTTAATTAAGGTCATTTTTTAAATCTCATTGTTTAAGGTCATTTTTATCAGCAAAGATTCATATAATAAATTACGTGTTTTCCTTTTGTTTAAGATACACTTGTTTTTCTGAAAGATTTTCTTTTTTCCTTAGTGCAGAAAATTCGCAGTAATTTACCAAACTGTCTTAAGCTCAAATTATTAGTTTCCTCCGCATGCAATGCAGTACTGATTTCTTTTTCGTCATGATACTAATTTAAATTATTTAATAATTTGGTAATGATTAATATTTATCAAGGAACAAATATTCTTAATCTAATTTCTTTTTCCATTTTTTTTTCACAGAGCAGATTCTAACGGTCTGATGTAAAATGGCACCAAAGAATACAAAGAATTACCTTTAGGAGATAAAGATCTTTTAGTAACATTAACACAGAATCGGTTGTGAAGATTTTGTGACTTTACCAATATAATCACAATCACATGCTTTCCAAGTAGAAAGTTTAAGAGCTGTTGGGCACATGAGCTTCAAATAACACGAGTACAATTGAATAGAATAGAACTAATAATATATTGAGAGATTCCTCCAGCATCCCATTATTTTCTTTCTACACCCCCAAATTTATTTGTGTTTCCAATTTTGCCCCTTCTAATTATACATTAAATAATTTGATATCACTTGTATATCTTTTCCTCGGTTACTGAAAATCTTGTTTGTGCAACCCAAACCTTTCCTTGTTTTGACATCTTAGAGGGTGCGCGGAGAAAACAATGGCATGCAGAAAGAAACCCAATATATTTCTTAAAACCTTAAGTGCAAAACAGCATCCTGGGCCATGATCCGACACCTGGCCCAATGACGTAGAGTCTACATGGGCCTCCTCCTCTTTTTTTACGTTATACTTTCTGAAGGAAAAAAATTGCAACAACTATCTCTTAGTTATATACTTTAACGATAAATATGTTCTTGAAATTTATAATTTAATGTTAAATTGGTTTTATAAAAATAAAATTTAGTATCAAATTAGTCATTAAATATTATAACTTAATATTAAAGTGGTCTTACAAAATTTAACAAGAAATACTTGATACACTTATTATACATGTAAAGACTAAATCAAAGTTTTTTCTTTTATGTACTACATTGTCGTCCACATCAGAAAATTTCCTATTGTAGCTTTTTCAATTGATGAGCAATGGAAAGCTCTAGAAAGCGTAGATGTAAAGTGCTATGAGAATTTGCGGAGAAAGTGATTAAAGGTGAAATAAGCACGGTGAAGAGTTGAAATTTTTTGCCCGCTTATGAAGTTTATTGACACAAGTGGCCTAAAGACAAACTATTTCATAGAGTAGACCTTTTTCATGTTATTTCTTAGAGACTCTGGTTGTTATGTGCGTGGAATTCGACCCCGCGAGAGTTGAATTCTGGATCTAGACAGTTTTTTTTTTTTTTTTTGTCGTTTTTTTAAATTTTAAGAAATTCGAGTATTTAAAATAAATTATTATTTTTTTGAATAAAGTTTTTGAATTATTTATTTATTTATTAAAAATTTAAAATTTTGATAGTGTGATGTCAATTTAAAATTTACAAATATATTTAATTTAATATTTAAAAATTAGTTAGAGGAAAAAATTAGAATAATAAAAATAATAACAACTTGAATTATAAGAATGACAATGATAGTTATTTATGGCACTCCAGGTATGGCCACCTGAATTTCAAGAATCTATAACAACTTGGTACAAAGAAAATTATGTTAGGACTACCAAATATCACTTTGCCTAAGACTGTTTATGAAACTTGTTTGGTTGGAAAACATATTAGAAAGTCTTTTCAAGAACATCTAAAGATGAGATTGAATGAGAGTTTGGAGGTTATGCACTCAAATGTTTGTGGTCCCTTTCAGGTTCCCTTGTTGGTAGGTAACAAATATCTTGTTAGCTTTGTTGATGAATTCAGTAGGATGATATGGATATATGTGATCAAACTTAGTATTGAAGTCTTTGAGGTGTTCATACGATTCAAAGCTAATGTAGAAATTTTGAGAACGGGTGGAGGAGGAAAATTTACCTCTAATATGTTTAAGCAACACTGCCAAAACAATGGTATTGTGCATGAAATTACTGCACCATATACCCCTCAACATAATGATCTTGCAAAGAGGAGAAATCAAAAAATCTTAAACATGACTAAGAGCACGATCAAGGGAAAGGGTCTGCCAGAAAAGTTTTGGGGAGGGGCAGTATCCATATTGACTTATATCTTAAATAGATGCCCTACTAAAAGACTAGAAGGAAAGGTGCCTGTGGAAGTGTGGTCTGGAGTAAAACCATCAGTAGGTCACTTCAAAGTGTTGGATCATTACAATTTCAATATGTGCCTGATCAAGGAAGAACAAAACTCCAGGATAAAAGTAAGGTTGTGGTATTTGCCGAATATCACTCCATTGGAGCTTGCAAACTCTTTGATCCAATCAGGGAGAAAATGAGATTGAAAACTCAAGCAAACCATACTTAAGAAGAGCTTGGTAATCTGTAGTGGAATTGATAACCTTATGGTAGTAGAAGCAGATCAACCTGCCACATCACAAAATACAGAACAACCTGTTGCACCTCGGAATATTGTGTCACAAAGACCATAGAGGGAGAGAATCATGGCTCACAAAATTTCTGACTTTGAGGTTTATTATGATGATCAAAGTGGTGATGGAGGAGAAATTTTTCACATGTGTTACTGGTTTGTATGGAACCAATTAATGAGGATAAGGTGTTAACTCTACCAGTTTAGAGAAAGGCAATGCAGAAGGAGCTAAGGTCCATTGAGAAGAATGAAACTTGGACATTAGTTGATCTTCCAGCCAAGAAACATTGCATTCGAGTAAAGTGGGTTTTTAAGAAAAAGTTGAATCTTGATGGCTTAATTTAAAAGCACAAGGCAAGGCTTGTGGCAAAGAGGTTTTTGTAGCGGCAAGGATTAGACTTCTTGTCTTTGCACCAATAGCTTGAATAGAAACAATTCGTTTGGTGATAACTGTAGCATATGCAATGAAATGGCTATTGTTCCAGCTAGATGTTAAATCAACATTTCTACATGGATCTCTAGAAAATGATGCATATGTCCAACAACCTCCTAGATTTATTGTGAAAGGGAAGGAACACCAAGTGGTCTATATGTAGTTACAAGTCCAATGGTTGAGAGAATTGAAGGTAGTGATGAAAGCTCCTATGTAGTTGAAGATAGACAATATGTTTGTGATAAAGCCTTTTTGTCGCCTAAAAGACTAAGTCAAAACAATTTCCTCTTAAAAATGCAGTATAGGAAGAACCTTGGGAATCAATCCCTGGACATGGCTAAAGTCAAATGCAATATTTGTGCTTGAATTATGGTGGGGAAATTTATTCAAAATCAACACTTAAAAACAGAAAACTCAAGATCATCAAATGCAAGAAATGCTATGAACTATGCATGAATGAATGAGTTACAATGCACAAAATGGTAGGGAATGATAAATTATCTAATCCTAAATCTCAAAACATGTTTAATGATCAAAACTAGGCTAATGCAATGGTTAAATTGGTCCAAATTCATCAAATTCGAAATTTGCCCAAAATCAAGAATAGGTTCATGAGCAAAGTGCATGGTAACCTCATATTGGGATCTTTTAATGATACAATTGAAAATGTAGTGATGTAGAATGATTACAAATGATCTCATATAAATTTAGAAACTGGAATCAATCGATTTGGTGCACTACACACCAAGTTCCCAATTTAATGAACCCTAATTCCCAAATTTGAGCAGAAACGTAATTTTGATCAATTCAACCAACTTGTGCAACGAAAATTCAATTAAAAGTGTAGAAAGTTTCATCATGATGCAATAAATGAAATCCCCAAATCAATTTACACCAACAATCAACAAAATCACATAACCACAAAATTATGTAGAAACGAAAAATAGGAAGTGAAATGTAATTCGAACTTGGTGATTTGTGGATGGAATCGTGAAATTGTTGATGTTAATAGTTCGTGGAGCATAAGGAGGAGCCAAACGAAGCCATAGGTTGAATCAAAACACAAAAACGATGCTAAATTTGAACAGAACAGTAACATGGGTATGAAATCATGCAGAAAAATGCGAATTGATGAAATGGTGATGGAAATGGATGTGTAATGGTTCGAATAACTTGGAAATCATCCCATGAGTGTGCACGAATTTACAGAACTCAAAATGATTAAGAAATGAGTGAGAAATTCAATGGAATAGTAACTATGGTTGGTGTGAACGTGAAAATGGTGTAAAATTGAGATTTTGGTGATTTGATGATGGAAACTCAAAATTATGCTTGTAAACAGTTAAAGAAACTTAAAATTAATGTGTGTGAAGTGGTGGAATGAAAAGAAACTCGAAATTGTAGCAAGAATGCAATAAAGTGGAGAAATATAAGTGAAATGAGCTTGACTACTATCATTGGTCTTGAATCCAACCCATTCAACTTGTTTACTCCGAAACAATGATTTATAGAGGTCTTTTGGACACACCAATTCATAGGCCTGGTTCCAGAACCTAGATTTGGTAAGGTAGGGTGGAGTTCAAACCCAAAAATGGTAGTCAAGGTGGTGGTTTAGTTGAAAATGATGATGAACATTATGAAACCATAGACCAAATGAACCGTACTTAAATTTCATTCATTGAAGCTCAAAACAATATTACAATACCAAAAATGAGTACAAGGAGTTGCCCCAACCTTCCTCTCACCAAGGCTTAAGTTATCCCAGCTTCCAAAAGAAAAAATGGAGTGAAAATGAGTGATTTTACGGGGGATTTCGGGTCTGCTGCATGAGGTATTGTGTTGCTGTCAAAAACTAGTCTCCATGGGCCAGGGAATGTGCAGAAACTGTCTTGCAATGTTCCTAGGTCATCTCCCTATGCCATCTCATCAAAACTACCCTAAAACCTACCCTACACTAAGCCCCCTCTCACCAAATGAGCCCCAGACTTCAAAGTGCAGCCCCTCTCCGGTTTTTTAATCCCAAGGCCCAAACCAATCATAATTTGTGTCTTAAAGTACTCCAAATAATTGAGTCTTAATTTGGGATCCAAATGACAAAAGTCAACTCTAAGGTCAAACATGTCACTTTTGCACACTTCTTGCTTTTCCAAAGTGCAACCCCTCTAAGATTTTTTGGCAATCCCAAGGCCCAAACCAGTCACATTTATTGTCCCAAAGTGATCCAAATGGTTGACTCTTGATTTGGGGTCCAAATGGTAAAAGTCAACTCTAAGGTCAAACTTGTCACTTTTGCACACTTCATGCTTTTTCACCATCTTGACCTTGTTGTTATATGAACTTCTAGGCCTTCAAATATTCAATTAATCCTTGCCTAAGGATAGAGGACCTGCAAATTGATCAAAAGCTCAAGTGGAAGGATTAGCTCTATCTAGATATTACTTGAACAACTAAGCTAAAATGACCTAAAACATGAAAACTAAGACTTTTGCTCAATTGACCCTAAACCTCAAAATTTGTGTTTGACCACTTCCAACAAGTGTAATTAGGCATTTATAATGACTACACAAGGTCAAATCACACAATTTGAAAGAATTTCAAAAAGTCAACTCTAAAGTCAACTATCTCATGGTTTAAAGGCTAAATTAGTAAAATTTGACTCTTAACACTAGGTTTGACTAACCTAAGACCCTAGGACTCAAAATATGATGCAACTACACTCAAATGATGTTTAAAAAAACTCTATAAGCACTAATTATATGAGAATGCAAAAATGGCCAAAAGTGAGGAATCTAACCTAATATGATCAAATTAGTTATTCTAGAATGGAAAAATGAACACTTTGACTAATGAAAACTAAGAAAATTCAAGACACATAAGTTTTCCATAAGCCTTTGCAGAAATAAGCATATAGAGGTGAGGTGCCATTTCCTTAGAGATTTGTTGAAAAAGGAAATAATTGTTTTGAAATACTACAACAAAGTAGTGCAACTGACAGACTTTCTCATAAAAGCACTAAAGGTTGATAGATTTGAAGTATTATAAAGAAGAAAGCAAGGATTTTTTCTCTAAAGAACTTGACTTATGAGGAAGAAAAACAAAATTTATTTTAAATATAAAAACATTGGTTCAAGTGTTAGACCCTTGAGCGGTTACATATGAACTTATTTGGATGTTCTAAAACCATGAGTATTGAAAGAAATTACTATGTCCTTGTTATTATAGACAAATTTTTCATTGTTTTTAAGAAGCTTGCCAAACTTTCGTTAAATGAAAAAAGACGTTGCATTAGTTTTGTATGGACTGATCATGAAGAGAGTTTTAGAATGAAATTTTAAATCTTTTTGAGAAAAGTATGGCACTAGACTTAATTTCTTTGCACCTATGACTACATAATAGAATGGAGTTCTAGAAAGCAAAAAATAGGTCTATGGAGGAAGTAGCTAGAACCATGTTGAATTGCAAGTGCTACCTAAGAATGAATGCAGGTGATGATGAATTGTCAGATATGTCTTCACCAAAATATAAATATATATATATATATATATATATATATATATATATATATATATATATATGGATGAGTTATGCATTATCACTAGAAATAAAGTTGGACTTATAGTTAAAGGGTATAATTAAGAAGACGAAATAAACTTTGATGAAACTTGTGCCTATATAGTTAGATTAAAGGCTATAAGATTACTACTTGCATATGCTTGTATGAGTGACGTTAAGCTTTATAAAATGGATGTCAAGAGTCTAATTTCAACACTAGATGAAGTGATGGTTGGACACCTGAAAATCCAAAGGCAGCATAGGAGTTTTTTGTAACTTGTTGGATTAATTCAAACAAATGGTTGTTGCATAAGCATTAGTGAGGATGCTCAAGCAACAATGTGGTTGATGGAGAGCGAAGTAGGCAAAAAAGGTGTTTCTCTTAGGTTAAATTTTGCTCAAGCGACAAAGGTACCACTCATTAAGGAAATGTGATAAAAAATCAAAGAAAAACTTCATTAACCAAAATTTGAGTTTTAGGGCCAATTGAGCAAAATTGTTAGTTTTCATGTTTTAGGTCATTTTAGCTTAGTTATTCAAGTAATGCCTAGGTAGAGCTAATCCTACCACTTGATTTTTTGATCAATTTGCTGGTTCTCTATCCTTAGACAAGGTTTAAATGAAGATTTGAAGGCCTATAAGTTCACATAGCAGCAAGGTCAAGTTGGTGGCGAAGAATGAAGTGTGCAAAAGTGGCATGTTTGATCTTAGAGTTGACTTTTGCCATTTGGACCCAAATCAAGAGCCAATCATTTGGAACTTTAGGACACTAAATGTGACTGGTTTGGGCCTTGGGATTGCCAAAAATTTGAGAGGGGGTTGCCTATTGGAGTTTGGGCTCAATTGGTGAGAGGTGGCTTAGTGTAGGATAGATTTTAGGGTAGATTGGAGGAAGTGGCATTAGGGGGGACGACCTATCAGCCTCCTAGGGAGGCTGAACATTCCTTGGACAATTATAGAGCAGTTTCTGACAGTCCCACACCACCTCATGTAGCAGACCCGAAATTCCCTAAAAAATCACTCGTTTTCACTCCATTTTTGCTTTTGGAAGCTTGGATAGCTCAAGCCTTGGTGAGAGGAAGGTTGGGGAAACTCCTTGTACTCATTTTTGGTATCGTAATCTTGATTTAAGCTTCAATGAATAAAAGTTTTAGTATTATTCATTTAGTCTATGGTCCATAATGTTCATCATCATTTTCCACTAAACCACCACCTTGGCTACCACTTTTTGAGCTTAAACTCCACCATACCTTACCAAATCTAGGTTATGGAACTAGGCCTATGAATTGGTATGTCCAAATGACCTCTATACATCATTATTTTTTATTAAAAAAGATGAATGGGTTTGATTCAAGACCAATGGTAGTAACCAAGCTTATTTCACTTATATTTCTCCATTTCACTACACTTTTGCTACAATTTCAAGTTTCTTCTCATTCCATCACTTCACACACACCACTAGTTACTATTCCATTGAATTTCTCACTCATTTCTTAATCATTTTGAGCTCTATAAATTTGTGCACACTCTTGGGATGATTCCCAAGCTATTCGAACCATCACACACCCATTTTCATCATCATTTCATCAATTCGTGTTTTTCTGCATAATTCCGTACCCATGTTACTGTTCCATTCGAATTTAACATCATTTTTCATGTTGTGATTCAACATGTGGATTCGTTTAGCTCCTCCTTATGCTCCACAAGCTATTAGCATCAACAATTTCACGATTCCATCCACAAATCACCAAGTTCGAATCACACCTCTCTTCCTATTTTTCGTTTCTGCATAATTTTGTGGTTGCATGATTTTGTTGATTGTTCATGTAAATTGATTTTTAGGTTTCATTCATTACATCATGACGAAGCTTTCTGAATATTTAATTACATTTTTGTTGCACGAGTTGGACGAATTGATTGAAATCACGTTTTTGTCTAAATTTGTGAATTAAGGTTCATGAAATTGGGAACTTTGCATGTAGTACACCACATCAAGTGATTCCGAATTCTAAATGGAATTGGAATCATTTATAATCATTCTGCATCATTACATTTTTAATTGTATCATCAAAAGATACTAATCTGAGGTTACCATGCACTTTGCTTATGAACATGTTCTTAATTTTGGACAAATTTTGAGTTTGATGAATTTTGACCAATTTCACCATTGCATTAGCCTAATTTTGATCATTAAATATGTTTTGAGCATTTAGGTTTAGCAAATTCATCATTCCCTGCCATTTTGTGCATTGTATGTCATGCGTTCATGCATAGTTCATAACATTTCTTGCATTTGATGATTTTGAGTTTTCTGTTTTTAAGTGTTGATTTTGAATAATTTCCCCCACCACAATTCAAGTACAAATATTGCATTTGACTTTACCCATGTCCAGGGATTGATTCCCAAGGTTCTCCCTATACTGCATTTTAAAGGGGAAATTGGTTTTGACCGAGTCTTTTAGGCGACAAAAAGACTTTATCACACTCTCACCCCACTATCAACAATTGCTCCACATGTTAAATTCCTAGTTGAGCAATTGTTGATGGTCAAATTGTTGCAATTTGCATCAATTGTCTCATGTCAAAGGCTAACTAAGCCAAGTCAAAATCGAAGAGTTGTAACTTCTGTATTACGTCGCAATTACAATGCACTCCAACTAATCATACAAATATAAACTATATAATCAAAGACTTTTCTAAACTTAATTATCAGAATCTAGGCATTGATGTATGATTCTTGGTTATTTTTGCACTTGTGGTAAAAAGATTACTACTCGAACTGAGCTACTCTACTTGAGTTGATACACACAAGGTTAGTCCCTTTAACCATCATAAGAAAGCTGGGGTCCTTCTTAATGACAAGACCTTTTGCTCCTCTCACCACATAAATTATTATACTTTACATAAGTCTTGAATGGATATTAGAGTATAGGATAAACCTTCAGTATTGACTTCTTACATCAATATATACACTATAGGAAGGCCACTATAGAATCTCCCTACAAGATTCCTAAAACTACACCAAACTCATACTTTCATCCACAAACATGATCCACATTAAATTCCAAATGCCAAACATCATGTTTGTGATCAATTACAATCATCATATATTTCCATACATGCTCATAATCGTTGACAAACCCATCATCACCATCACAGTTTCATACAACATTATACACATGCATATTCATCAATGAACCCATTAACAATTCTATAAACAACCATTTACCTTATTTTATTCCAAGTCAAACCACAAATAAGAAGTGATTTTCTAAAAAGGGAAACCCAAAATAGGACAAACATAAGAAACTAAATTTTCTAACTAAAGACCTCTAATCAAATATCTCACCAATCAAAGTAACAATTGATGTGTCTAGAATCTACTGTCAAATTTTAGCTTGATCTGAAAGGTTAAAAAATAGGAATCTCATTTTTCCCAAGATACACAAACAAAAAAAACTAGGTGGCACCCGACATAAATAATTTGGCACCCAGCACTAGCCTAGGCGCCTAGCGAGTTCCATAGTCATTCATTGAGAAGACCATTGGAACTACTTGGATTTATTTGATTTTCTGGTGCTCGACGGTCCTTATTGACGCCCAACGACACCAAGTTAGTGAGCTTTCTGACTTTGGAGTCGCCTAACGAGAAAAGTTTTGCCCAGTGTTGGCCAACTCAAAAGATTCATTGTCTCAATGGGACCCGACCCTATCAAAAAATGTCTACTTCTCCTTTTGAGTTTGATTTGAGTAATTTAACACTCCTTGAGCTAAATCTCAATGTTCAAACACTTTAATTATCACAAAAATCATATTTCTTGGCTTAACCAATGTTAAATTATCCAATTCACTCTCAAAGGGGTATTCCCAACAACACATTGATTAATGGCTTAAATATATATTTGGTCCTTATTTTCGTTGTTTTTATTCAACTTGGTCCTCATTTTCGTTTTGTGTTCAATTAGGTCCTCATTTTGGTCAATTTGGTCCTTTTCACAAATATTAGTTTACTTTTCTAAAATATTTTTAATATTTAAAATATTTTTAAATATCAATTTTAAAAGTATTTAGAATATAAATATTATAAAAAAACATTTAATAATTATATTCTCACTAATCCAAAAAAATTCATAAAGAGTTATACATACTACACATATTCAAAATCAAATCAAGCACTCCCACATGCATTTTAATTTACCACTTTACAGTTACACATGAAGTTAATCATCACAAAGCTAGAAAATACAGATTCACAACTTAAAACACCACATTCAGAGTTCATAACACCAATTAACAAATCTCAACATGCAAAAACTAAAATTAGCTTTCCTCACTTGTAAAAGACAACCAAAACAACTCTAAAAACATCAAAACATCTCTAACTCCACATGATGCTCTATTTACACATATAAACATTACACAAACGATTAGGACATATCATCATGATCCTTGAATAGTAGGTAATCATATGGAAGATTAAAAACACACACCCAAGATAAAAAAAAAAAGGCTTACATGCAACAGAAAACATAAGAGACCAAGAAAAAGGGTTGAAATGCAACTTACGCGGAAGGAAAAATTGATTAGTACAAATTGAAGAGCTCGCTGCAAAGATCAATTCTATGGTCTCAAATCTTTAATTAGGCGAACAGATGACAAAAACTCCTAAAGAGAACTAAAACACTACTAGAAAAATGCTAATTACTAACGGAGTCGTTCTGACCGATTACGATCCGTTGGTAATTGATCATTACTGACAGATGCATATGTTGAATTTACCGACGGACATCATCCGTCGGTAACGTGTATGATGAAATTGTTGGATGTGTTTACCGACGAATTTACCGATGGATGTTCACATATGCATTTACCGACGGATGTCGTTCGTCAGTAACGTCTTTTTTTAGTACTCCGACGGATTTACCGACAAATTTGTGTCGCCAGTAATGTCGTCGATGAAATCAGAATTGAGAATTGGCATTCCCTCTTTACATTTTCATTTTCCACTTCTATTCTTTGTTCTCATCGTGTCATCTCTACAACGCATTCCACCAAGCCAAAACCCACTACCCACTTTGCCAATCCACTATCGTGCCATCTCTACTGCCCAACGAGACTAATCAGAGCCATGGCTGCCTTCCACCGTCATCTGCCATGAGGTTCGTTGCCTGAGTCTCGCTGCGGAAGCTTGCCTGAGTCTCGTTGCGGAAGCTCAGCGTCTTGGGTAGCGGAAGTTTAAACAAACACTAAAATCGCTTAAATTTCTCTCTACAATGCTATCTTGGTATGAATTAATTGCTGTGTTGGTATGAATTGATTTTTGTGTTGGTATGAATTGGTATGAATTGATTGTTGTATAAAGAAATTATGTTGAACCTTACTAGTATCAAGAAAAACTTGTCTCTTGTGCATTATGTGTTTTGTTTTTTTAAAATTCTTTTTACGTATTGAAGATAAGAAATTGATCTAGCACAACACTAATGCAGTTGGTATCTTGTGCTTGTTGGACTATAAATAGACTTGTTGGACTCCTAAAAAAATTACAAGATTATCAAATATTCTTCCTTTAATTCTTTCAAAGGGAAAGTCTAAAAAGATAGCAAATCTCACACTAACTAGTGATGTCAATGAACTAATCCCAAATTATAAGATGAAACCAGAGTTCATCTCAATGATGGTTGTTATTGTGCTTATCAAGACACTCATTATTGGACTGTCATCAATGTCCAACCTTGCAAACCACAATTTTTAGATTTGTATTTCTAGGCGCAAGGAAGTGTTTTAGAAATAAATATTAATTAGCAATATAGCCAAAGTAGTCCCAAATTCTAAGAAAGAGGAAATAAAAAAAAAGAATCAAAAGACATAATTCAAATCATAAAATAAGAAATCAAAGAACATACCTGCAAATGTGCTAAAGCAGTTTGTGCTCGAGGCTCAGTCATAGATGCCTCAAAATCAATATAGAAAAGGTAATCGAAATACCTAAACAAAAAAAGTAACAAGTTACGCTAATGTTTGCATCAACATCTAAGAAAATACCGTAGTTTAGATATCTAAGATTCATTTTACCCTAAATTATTTAGCACATGAATAGAGGAGAAAAATTAATTGGACATATACAACAGAAAACAATTTAGCAGAAGAGAGAAAATTAGACCACATTTCAACACTTCATCAAGTAAAGAGAAACTAGGTTGAACCAGATATTGCATGAAGCAATATGATGAAAAAGAATGGCCAATTGCAGTAATGTGAAAAGGAAAAAACGTAACTCACTTGGCAGTTCCTGTGTTGGAGTCATCAACAACTCTTAGTGGTCAATTTCTTTGTAGGCAACTTTCAATCTGTTTTCAAATATACATAATGTTAATTGTCCGGTAATAATCATGCATGGAGATAGACTTGAAAGAAGAAAAATTTTTCCTATAGATAACCTTGGATAAATTTATGTCCCTCAATGCAAATACTACCAAAGCTTTAAATAGTACTCCAGGACCTTCGTCCAGCGTAAACACAATACTTGTCTAAAAATTGGTCGTAGAGAATCTTGTATCATGATTGAGACAATAATCATACACCATCTTAATTTGTTTGACACTTAGATCATAAAATCCATACTCCAAGTCATCGGGAGATCCACCTCGACCACCCCCAATTGACAAGGGGAAAGGTATTGCAAAAACCAAGAAAGAGACATAATAATTATGTGCTTCGAATTCCACTCAGACTCATCACCCCTACCCTGGGCTTACATATGTCATCCTTATCTTCCCCAACTCCACCCACAAGGTTACATAACCATACTTCTATCCCGACGATTCATATGTTGTCCTCATCTTTTCAACCTCCACCCATAGGGTTGCATACCCCTGTTGTTGCTCCTAGGCCCCCTTCTGTACCACCCTCACATATACCATCCTCATCTTCCTCAGCTCCACATAGGATTACATACCCCTTCTACAAACATTGGAGCATCCCCTTCACCTCATATTGTACCATCCCCAGCCTCGATTGGTGGCCCATCTTCTACCGTTGGTCAGCAGTCTGCACCATCCCTAGTTGTAAGTAATATAGTTGCCCCACAGCCTATGGTTGATCTTGATTTATATGCATAACATGACCCTCCTCTACAAGACCGTCTGATGGTTGAACCTGTCAGTCGAGGGTAATATTTCAATTCAATTATTCTCATTATTTATATTATGTAACTTTTTTCATCTTCTGACAGTTTTCCATGAATTCTAGGTTTGTTCCATCTAGAGTTGCTTCACAGGCTATCACAAAAACAATCAAGCAACAATTTCTTAATCCTTAGCCATAATGGGGAGCAATACCTGAAAAAGACAAGGATATTTTCTGGCACCGTTTCAAGGTAACGTGTTCTAACTTATTATATAGGTAAATTAAGTTGTTAACTACTACTCCATGCTTAATATACTTATAATGTTTTATTATGTTTAAATTGTGTTGTTTCGTTTAGTGGACACTAGAGCATGAAATTGAAATTAAGAGAAATTTCAATGACAGAGCTTCTCATTGTCTATCTAAGCTGTTTAGAGACACTAGAATGGCTAGAGAGGCCAAAATAGATTCCTAATGATGTGTGGAGAAGGCTGCTAGAACATTGTAATTCTCCAAGTTATTGGAGCAAATGTATTGCAGCAAAAAAGAATAGGGCTTCTGAAACGGGTGGGGCCCTACACATAGGTGGATCCATTACTACTCACGAGCAGGCTCTTTGTATGGTATACACATTAACTGTTTGTATTTGTCACATTTGAACTACATTTTTAAAGTTAGAAATCATAGCAAATCTAACATTATAACATATTTTTTTGTAGGCACGTGAGTTGGGACGACATGTGTTTCTTGATGAAGTCTTTCAGTAGACACATATCCGGAAGGGTACTGGCGAGTATGTGGATGAGAGGTCTAGGAACAAATGTAAGTCTCTTTTACTGTTCAATATTATTTACTCTTAAACTTATATATGTATCCCACCACATAATAATAATTGTTCATTTTTTACTTACAGGAAGAATTTCAGACTAGGCTTTCTCAAGTTAGATTTGAGGTTTCCTCATGTGCTAATGGAACACAAAAGCAATCCTCTACTGATCCTACACAGGATGAGAATATCAGGACTAGGTGTTGGATTGAGATAGTAGGAGGAAAAAAGAAAGGAAGACTTTATGAGGCTGGTCAACTTGTTTCAAAATATACGGGTTCAAATGAAAGCCTGAACCAACTACCAAGTTCTTCCTCTTCTAATATTGAGGACCTCAATAATATTAGGCAGCAACTTTCACGCAGCCTGGAGGAAAACGAGCAATTGAGGTCTGAATTTCAATCCTTTTAATCACTAGTCCCGCAATATCTCCCTCATGATGCTCAGGCTTGTCTTCAGCAGCCACAACCATAGCCACAATAGCCAAACCCTACTCAACAGAACTCTAAAATCCCTCAACCCCATTCTCAGCAACAAAATAATGAAGAGGATGATAATCTAAGTGAAGAATTTTCTCCTGATTATGAAGATTATTAGCTCTTCATGTCCTTAAGAAAAACTTTCTTCAGCATGTACTTAATAAACTTGTATACTATTATTCTTACTTGGTATTGATCATGCTTATGTAATATTTGACAAACATTCCTATGCTACATATTATTTTGTATGTTTTATAAACAGTTTAGTGTGTCATGTGATATATATTGTGATGGAATTTGATAATGATACAATATTTGATATAATGGAATGCTGGAATGTTGGAATGCTTGATTTGTCTGTGTTGGAATTTTCTATATGCAGGTATTGTGGAATGTTAAATAAGCAAATAAACCCAAACAAAATTTATACTTACCGACGGATTACCGACGGCCAGATTCGTCGAAAAATTCATTCATGCAAGTATAGCCATTACTGACAAATTTGTCCGTCGGTAATTATCGACGGACAAATCCTTCAGAATTACCGACAGCTTGAACGACGAATGTGTCCATCGGTAATTACCAATGGACTTTTGTAATTCGTTGGTAAAGTATTACCGACGATGCTTTAACTGACGAATTTTTTGTCGTCGAAAGTCCATCAGTAAAACATCATTACTGACGGATTATGATCATTATCGACGAATTCTAACCATCGGTAATAAGCTTTTTTTTTTGTAATGAAAAAAACTTTAAAAAAGTGATTTCTAGAAAGATTCTCTATTTTAAAATAATAAAACTAGTTTATAAAAAAACGATTTATATTAAAACTTTTTAATATTAAAATAATCAAATCTCACCATTTTTAAACCACTACCAAATATCATTTTCTAGAGTTTTACGTAGGTTAAAATTATATTGTAGTTATTAAGATTATTTTTAAGGAAACAAATCGCTTTCTTCTCACTTTATTAGAATTAATTTTTTCACTAAAATTTAAAAGAAATATTTTTATAAAGAAGTGGTTTTATATAAATGGCAACCTTTTTCCTTTTTTTCTTATATATTATCTGGTAATATTGTAGTCTAACTCATGTAATAAATAAAACATATAAATGACATTACATTAAGGGTTTTCTACCATTATAAAAGTTCAAAAAAATTCATTTAAAATTTTGTGTAGTATATTATAAATCCGGTTATAGATATTTATCCCTAAAATATTATACATCGCAAAAATTTATGCTTAGGTCAATGGACATTAAACGGGCCTACATATGAAATTGGTCTTTACGGTATGGACCATTACGATTGTAAGAGACAAATTTATTCTAACATGGTTGAAGTTTTATTTTTCACTTGAGTCATTAATTTAATAAATCAATTGAAAATATCACCAATTTATTATTAAAATAAATAGTCAGTAAATTTGAGTAAATGAAGCTATAAATTATGATTAAAATCAATAAAATATAAAATATAGTACATTCAAGCTTATTTTATTTGTAAATTAGATCGGATGGAAAGTTGGATTTCTTAATACTTATGATAATATTATTTTCACATGCATAACCATCTCGGATTCACATATAGAACACATTATCTGGTTAAAGATTTTCTTCTGCAGGTCAAAGGCCAATAAATATATATATGGTTCTTACTTCAAGATTCGTTGGTAATCATAATACATTCGATATATTATTTGTTTTAAAACGTAATTCTGTGAAAATTTTGTTTTTGAAAAGTATATAAAAAAATAAAATAAATATTTAAACCGTCTTATATCTCAATTTAAAAGAAATTAAAACTATTAAATATGATAGAAAGAATATTTAAAGTAAAAGTATTCTGAATTAATAATTTGAAGGTTTTAATAATGAATTAGTATATTGAAGAGTGGTAGAAGTATGTGGTGTAGTGTGGATGTGATTGTGTGTTGGGAGTTGCAAAGATCATGTGGTGTAGGAGTTGTTTCTCGTTAGGGTAAGGGTGAGACACAGCTCATTAAATGTTCCACTGAAGATTACATGCAGAATGAGTAAATCAAGCACAACACCTCAATTATTGCCACTTTTCCACAACAGTTGTAACCAGCTGAACAAATTTCTACCTTTTTCTTTATAATGTTTTTATTCAGAGGAAGGATTTCCTTTTTCAACAACTGTTAAGTTAATCCGAAAACTTTTTTTTTTCTAATTCTTTTTACTGGTATTTTTGGTCAAATTTTAATTTTTAAACTTTTGAATTGATTAAATTATTTCTTTAAATATGTTAATAAAGCAAAAGAATTATGATAATTGTGATTGAATAAAGCAAAAGAGTTAATATTTAAAAATAATAATTAAATAAAGAAGTTTTTTAAAAGCACAATTCAAAACTTCCCTTTTATTTTAATTTTTAAATAAATAGAGCAAGTAACGTAAGAACAAAATAGAATAAAAAATATTATTTAATTGAAAAACAAGTGCATCAATTAATTTAAAATTAAGAAATTAAAATAAAGAAATGTATGATTTTGCTCGTATTCATAAACTCTTCAATCAAAAAGTTTGATCGAATAAAAAATCACATCTTTCTGTGTATATATACTATAGCATTTTCATTTTTGACTATGTTATTGTATATAGTAGCATTTTTTTTCATAAGGGTTAGAGTTTCTCTTTTTCGATTCATATTTTTTATTGTTGATAAAAAAACTTTTTATATATATAGAGTTAAACTACTCTCAATAATTACCTATACTTTTAATAATTTTGCATATTATCGTAGTATGATCTTATTAATCATAATAATATAAATTAATTTCATTGTCAATAAATGAAAGAAAAATGATTTTTTTCTCCTTTTATATATTAGACAAGATATGAAAATATGCGTAAAGGAATACTTGTGATTATCTAACCACGAAAGAAATCATTAATGGGCTCTCAAATCTCAATGATAGATAAAATAGAAATGGATATCCCAACCTGGCATTACGGTATTTAAAAAAAAAAAATCATATCCATAATACCATGACTGTTATATGTAAATCAATAAGAAAACTTTTGTTGGTATATTTTTAACATCATTACTTTAAAAGTTAATAAATTTATTATGCATGATGATAAAATATATATTAAAGTTAATTTCATAAATGTAATTTTAATTTTTTTATTAATTGACTTTTCAAAAATTTAAGGAATTCATCACAAAAGTGCATAAAGCTAACATGTATATTACTTGAATATACCGGTCACTCTCTCTGTCTTTATAGTTAATCACCAATAAATATAGATGTTGTTGTGGTGTCATATTTTGTCAGAGAAGAAAGCACACGTGTGGTGATCATCGGGTTCAAGACAATGCACGTTCCACATTAATTTGTCCCAAAATTTTGATTTAAATCAACATCGCATATCTTTTTAACTCCAATTCAAATTAATTAAAATTTATAATAATTCAGTTTAAACAACTTCACATACTTTAAAATTATACTTACATAACATGTCTTATTTATTATTTATATTGATAACACTGAAATATACACTTAAATATACATTAAAATACATAAATAAAAAATGAAAGAGGCATCGCATAAGTACCTTACTTAAAATTATATTAAAATAGAAAAAATGTATTTATTTATTTATTTTAGTTTGAATGAAAAACCTCAAGTGTTGTACGGATGCAAAATCCTCAGACTACAATAAAATGTGTTAATTTTCCTCATTCTAAATTCATCAGATAAAATTTATTAGAGGAATTATAAAGTTATTGTTTCTTTCATTTTCATCTATTTGCTGTAAACTCCCTAAAGAGTGAAATGAAAGTAAATATTCCCTTTATATTCAATATCTTTTGAATCTTCCAATCCTAATCAACATCCAAATTTCAAATTCAATAGATTCTTACGATGGATATATTTTTTTGAATCTTCCCGTCCTCAATAATAATAATAATGTATTTTATTATATGTTTTAAAATGAAAATGAGAAGAAGAGAAAAAAAGAAAAGGACAAAAAAAATTATAGAAAAAAGAAAACTCATTTGTTAAAAATTTTCCTTCAATTCAAGATTGTATGCTCTCTGTCATTTTCTCTTCCCATATCAAACATATGGGAGCTTCCATTCCAACTTTCATGGTTGTTAATTTAGTTTTCTAAAAAAAATTCTATTATTATTGTTGTTGTAATGTAACAACAACATTATCCTTAAGCGTTGACAATAAGTTATGAGAACATTATCTGGTATTTGATTTGATTCCGAGCTTTCTATGTATGTATACGAATAGAGTCACTTCAACATCATGAAAATGAAACCAGAAAATCAAGGTGGTTCTACAATTCTATATATAAATATATATGATATGAAGTAATAATGTTGTAATTATTGGTGAAAACAAGTTAATAATAGACCTAAACATGGCTTAAATATACAGATCTTAATTAATCAGATCATGTGAGATTGTTTGCAGGTTCCTCCAACTCCCTACTTCAAAATTATTAAAACCTACAACTTTGCACCCAACTCATGATCCCACATGCAATGCTTTTTTTTTTTTTTTTTTTTTTTTTCAAATTT